>ENA-OQIG01000467-OQIG01000467.1-human-gut-metagenome-genome-assembly--contig:-NODE-467-length-23353-cov-3.624860_pt1 | contig 23353 bp, 26 predicted proteins | sample MGYA00242576_ERZ504741 | MGnify/ENA primary metagenome ERZ504741 (study PRJEB26092, sample SAMD00036436) | human gut metagenome | host: Homo sapiens | study: EMG produced TPA metagenomics assembly of... | reverse complement strand
ACGCAAATTATCGCAGAAATAATTTTATAAGTCGTTGATTAATATATCAATATAATTGGAATAATCTGCGATAATTTGCGTTAATCTGCGTTTTATTATTCATTATGACACACCTCCTTATATAGTATCTATACTATTCCTCATAACACAATAAGTTCTGCAATTGGTTGATGATGTTTTGTTTCCATTCTTGCAGGAAGTCAGCAAAAGCGGCTTCATCTTCCAAGAATAAAGATACTATCAGGTTCTTGGCAAGAAATGGATAGCTCAATAGGCTGTAGACAGTCAGAAATACAATATGTATCGGAACCTTTTTAAGTTTACCGTCTTCCATTGCTGTCAGTATACTGTCTTTCACTTGGGATAAAGCATCTCCGAACTGAAGTTCTTTTGCAGTGGCAAGCAAGTGGTTTACATCACGCTGTATTTCTCCGCAAATGAATCTGGGAAGACAGGGATTACTTGTGAAAAGCTCAATATACTCATCCAGAATCATGCTTAGTCGCTCCATAAATGGGATATCCTGTTTTACTATATCCTGTATTTTCGGCATTAAAGACATGACTATCGAGCCGAACACGGCTTTGAACATCTTATCTTTGGTTCTGAAATAATAATGTAAAGTGGGCCGGTTGATCCTACCGTTGCAGCAATATCACTCATGCTGGTCTCCACAAATCCTTTTTCTATAAAAAGTTGTTGGGCAGTTTTTATTATTTGCTGCTCTAAATCGCTATGTTCCGTTGTAGCCATAATTTTAGTTGTTTATGTTGTCAATAAAAAGTAATAATCTGTTTGTTATGTTCACATCGCTGACGCTACTGTCAAAGTCTAAAGATAGTATATTCATTTGAGGGCACAGCGATTTTATACGTTTTTCTATTCCTTTTTCTACAATGTGATTGGCAATGCATCCGAAAGGTTGCAAGCTAATGACATGATTGACTCCTTGGGAAGCAAAGGATAGTATTTCACCGGATATCAGCCAACCCTCTCCAAACTGGGTGCCCGGGGAGATGACTTGTTTAGCTTTTTCTGCCTTTTCAAAGATTGATTCGAACGGCGTGAAGTAATTGAAATTTTTGCCGATTTCATTCACTTTATTAATCTGCTTCTGGACTTTCTTGTATAACCAGTCGATAACAAAGTCGGGAGTGAGTTTTCGCTGCAAGTGTTGGTTCTGTCTCACTTTCAGGTTGACAAATCCCTGCATGAAGAAATCACTTATCAGTGGCGGAATCACTTCGATCTTCTGGTTGATGAGCCATGAGGTGACGTCCTTTTGAGCAAAAGGGTTGAACTTCAGGAATATTTCTCCAACAATACCTACTTTGTGACAGGATCTCTGTTCACAGATTTTGTTGAAGTCTCTGGCAGCGAGATATAAGTAACTCAACAAGTCCTCCGGTTTATTTTTCTGGATGATGGGCTGTGCTGTATCCAGATAAAGATCGCGCAGACGGGCGGCCTGTCCCCGTTCTTTCTCACGAACGACGGCTGCATAATAGAATTTAGCGATACAATCACTGTATAACACAGACGCAAGTATGATTGGCAAAACCTTGAGCCAGTTTACTTTAAAACCGGATTGCTCATTTTCAATACCACTGCCGAAAGCAACTGATACCACCGGTGTATTGGTGTATCCATTCTCAATCAATGCCTTTTTTATCAGTGAAATATAGTTGCTGGCACGACATTGTCCACCGGTTTGTGTGATGGCAACGCACGTATTGGCAGGATCATAACGTCCGCTTTTAAAGGCTTTTACTATGTCGCCGACAATCAATGTTGCCGGATAACATACCTCATTATTGGAGTATTTCAATCCCCAGTCGCAAGATGCGGTGTCGCTCAACGGTAACGTTTCCATTTCATATCCGGCCACTTTCATGATGGATGGAATGAGTGGTGAAATGAAAGGCGTAAAGAATGGAGCGAGGATTTTCTTCTTTTTGTCTTTCTTGGTGAAAGGAGCAGTTGAAACAAATGGCTCGGGATCTTTCGCTTGAGAATGTTTCAAACTGAAATTCAAGCTTTCCACCAACGAGCGGACTCGTAATTTGATGGAGCCGATATTATTAACATCGTCTATCTTGAGCAAAGTAAGATTCTTGCCGTATCGTTTCAGCAAGTTACGTACTTCATCTATAAGGAAAGCATCCGGACCGCAGCCAAAAGAAGTCATCTGCATATATTGTATGTCACCCTCTTGCATTGCCGCCCACTTGGTTGCTTTCAGAATACGGTTGGTAAATGCCCATTGAGAGAGGTAATGAGTCTTTTCCAATGAAATCTCCTGCTGGCGGACAATATCATCAGTTATCACATAAACTCCCATCGCAGCAATCATGTCCGAAACCTTGTGCTGTATCAGTGGATCGCTATGGTAAGGGCGTCCGGCGAGTAAGATAATCAGTTTGTGTTTTTCCCGTCCCTCGTTCAGAACTTCCTGATTATAGGCAGCAATTTTTCTTCGAAAGCATATTGTTCCTGTAATGCGCGTGAGAAGGCATTTTTGCATACCTCATCCCTGATACCCAAAGATTTCAGATATTCATAGCATTGTTTATACAGCAATGCTTCATCTTTGAAGGTGATAGTCGGAGCATCTATCGGTATATTCTCTTCCTGTACACTTTTGATGACTTCCGAATAACCGGAAACGATGGGGCAATTATAGCTGTTTTGCTGTTGCTTATCCTTTTTCTCGAAAACAACGAACGGCATAAATATCCGGTTGACGTTTTGCAGTGTCAGGTTACGGATATGACTGTGCACAAGTTTGGCAGGGAAGCAGATGTTATCAGACATCACCATGCCGGCAGCAGTCTCGTATTTGCTGAATGTAGAGGGGGCCGACAACTGTACCTGAATGCCGCAAGCAGTAAATAAGGTATGCCAGAAAGGGTATTCCTCATACATATTCAGAATACGTGGAATGCCTATGGTAAATAGGGGTTGTGGAATGTCTGCGCTCCGGTCGAATAATAATTCCAGCTTTTTATCATACGTATTGATGCCTTTGTCCGCATGGCTTCCTTTATTGGAAAATACCTTTTCACATCGGTTGCCGGAGAAGTAATGGTTGTCATTGTTGAACGTATATCGCATAATGGCGCACTGGTTCTCGCACCCCCGGCATTGAAGTTGCTTGGAAGTATATTGCGCCCATTGGAGCATCTCGTTCAGCTCCGTCACCCGGGCATTTTCGATTTGTTTGGCATATAGGCACAACCAAGAGCACCCATCAATTCAGGACAGTTACTGCGGAAGGTTTGTTTCCCGGTCAGCTTTTCCAGACTTCGTACGATGGAATCATTACGCATGGTTCCTCCCTGCACGACAATATGGTCGCCAAGTATCTCCGTGTCTTTTAATTGCAGAACCTTATACAGGCAGTTTTTAACAACGGAATAAGATAATCCGGCAGCTATATCCGCTACGGACGCTCCTTCCCGAAGTACCTGTTTTACTTTGGAGTTCATGAAGACTGTGCAACGTGTACCCAGATCACATGGTGCTTGCGAAAAACAAGCTGCTTTGGCAAAGTCCTCCACACTGTAATCCAGCGATTGCGCAAATGTGCTGATAAAAGAACCGCAACCGGAGGAACAGGCTTCATTGATTTCGATTCTGTTGATTACTCCGTCGTTCACAAAGATGGCTTTCATATCCTGCCCTCCAATATCCAGGATAAAAGAAACTTCTTTGCTGATATGTTTGGCAGCAGCATAATGAGCGATGGTTTCAATGATTCCCGCATCCATGTGGAAAGCCGCTTTTATCAGATCTTCTCCGTAACCGGTAGAACATCCTCCTTTTATGCGCAGGGTAGTTCCTCGTCTCCGGCATTCTTCATATAGTTTCTGCAAGCCGTTCTCTACTGTTTTTATAGGGTTTCCGTTGTTGTCGTGATAATAGGAGTAAAGGATACGATGATTGTTGTCGAGTACTACGATTTTGGTGGTAGTAGAGCCGGAGTCTATGCCGATAGTTGCTTCCTGTAATCCGGGACGCAGACTGGCATATTGAATTTTATACTGGTCTTTTTCTTTTTTCCATGACCGATATTCTTCCTCACTGTCGAATATAGGAGAAAGATCACTCTGGAAAGGTGAGGTAACACTTAGTTTGTTTTCTATTACCTGTATCAGGTTGGAGAGATGAATACTTTCTTCATTGTTCTCTGCCAATGCTGCTCCCCAGGCAGGGATCAGATTTCCTTTTTCCGGTAATATGAAATCTGTATCTTGTGACAGATTCAGATAGTTGGCAAATGCTTTTCGAAGGGCCGGAATAAAAGTCAATGGGCCACCGCAGAGTAATACCGGAGCTACGATATTGCAACCGCGTGCAAGTGTGACAGTGGTCTGTACGGCTACTGCATGGAAAATGGAGCTGACTTATATTTTCTTTAGATATTATTTTTGGCTATCAGATTCTGTATGTCCGTTTTGCAGAATACTCCGCAGCGTGAAGCGATAGAGTATACCTGATTGGAACGAAGTGCTAGTTCATTCAATTCGTCGATGGAGACTCCAAGCAGAATAGCCATCTGGTCAATGAAAGCCCCGGTTTCGCCGGCGCAATTTCCATTCATGCGCAGGTCTGTAGCCTGTCCGTCCTGAAAGAAAACAACTTTCGCATCTTCTCCTCCAATATCGATCATAGTGGCTGTGTGCGGATGCTCCCGGCACACATAGTTTGTTGCAGCTACAACCTCTTGCACAAACGGCAGAGAGCATTTCTCTGAAATTCCCATTCCAACAGAGCCCGTAATGTGGAAAGATAAAGGAATATCACCCAACTGTTCCTTTATTTGATAAAGAAATCCGAGTAAACATTCTTGTATTTTTGCCTGATGCCTTTTGTATCCGGAAAACAAGACTGTAGTTCCATCTTTATCCAATACTACCATCTTAGTGGTAGTAGAGCCTATATCTAAACCCACTTTATATACATTCATATACCAAATATCTTAAATTAGACCTCGTGTTTGACATCTGTGTCAGACGCAAATGTATGTAAAAATATGGTAGATACGGCAAATCGTAATTGAAGTTTTTGATTTAATTAACGAATTGGGAAAAAAGAAAGATGGAATGTGAGGGAGGAAAACGATCGTGTAAAAAAAGACGTAAATGAATAATTGTGTATTTATATTACTTGTTGGGTTGTAGTAGATTCTTTTATGGTGAATCTTAGAAATCTTGTTTACTCTATTTTTGACAAAAGGTAACGTGGCTTTTAATAAACCCGGATTCTGTTTATAATAAACTTTTTGATAGTTTTAGTAAAACGGTATTCGAGTTTATTATAAACTATTGTAGAACAGTTCTAGGATCAGACGAGAGATTTTAAGCTGAATTATAAACAAAATGGGGCAATAATCATTCGACTATTGCCCCATATCGTATAGGAGTGGTATTGTAAAATACCAGGTTATTTATGATTTATGTATGATTATTTCTTTCTATTTTCATGTTGTTTATACTTTTTCTTTTCTCAAAGATACAACATAAAAAGTCATTTGTCAAGAGTCTGATGAGAAAAGTAGCTTATCGGTCTCAAAACAGATGAATAACTTTACTTCTAATATCTGATTTTTATTCGGCTTTATTACAGAATCGGGGATTTGGGTACAAAAATCCGTAATTGATATACAATTCCATTCGTTTTATCGCAGTAAATTTGCAATCAGAAGTTTAACAATGAAAAGATAGAAGATGATGATAAAACAATTCTAAGTGTTTTGTCTTTATTCGTTATGTTATCATGCAGTATGACAGGGAAAAAGGATATAAAACAGCAGCCTGGTATGTGCGCCAAATTACCTATGGCGGCTGACGGTATTGTGCGGCTATCGAAAATCGAGGTTTATCCGGAGTATCTTGAAGAATATATGAAATATGCGACCGAAGTGGGTGAAGTCTCCTTGCGTACTGAACCGGGAGTGCTGACTATGTATGCCGTCAGCGAAAAAGAGAATCCTGGCAGGATAACTATTCTTGAAACTTACGCGAGTCAGGAGGCTTATAAATCTCATATTGCATCGGAGCATTTTCAAAAGTACAAGCAAGGAACGCTGCACATGGTTAAGACTCTCGTACTCTCTGACCAAATGCCGCTTAACCCCGCAAATTGCATTAATAACTTCATTCAATAAACGAAATGATTATGAATAAACTCCTTTTATTTTCAGTATTTAGTATTTTAACACTCAATGTTATGGCACAAGAAAAGATAGTACAGACGGCAGGACGCGACCAGTTAGGAACGTTTGCCCCCAAGTTTGCGGAACTTAATGACGATGTTCTCTTTGGAGAAGTTTGGAGCCGCACTGACAAACTCGGTCTGCGTGACCGCAGTTTAGTAACCATTACCTCCCTTATCAGTATGGGAATCACGGACAATTCGCTCGTTTATCATCTTCAGTCGGCGAAGAAGAACGGCATCACCCGCACGGAGATCGCAGAGATTATCACTCATATAGGTTTCTATGCAGGTTGGCCGAAAGCGTGGGCAGCGTTCAATTTGGCAAAAGGAGTATGGTCTGAAGATATTGTTGGTGAGGATGCCAAAACAGCTTTCCAGCGTGAGATGATTTTCCCTATTGGCGAACCCAATACAGCCTATGCACAGTATTTTATTGGTAACAGTTATCTTGCTCCGGTTTCGCGCGAGCAGGTGAATATCTCTAACGTTACTTTTGAACCACGTTGCCGCAATAACTGGCATATTCACCGTGCAACGAAAGGTGGCGGACAGATGCTTATCGGTGTAGCCGGTCGAGGCTGGTATCAGGAAGAAGGTAAACCGGCGGTAGAGATTCTGCCTGGTACGGTTATCCATATTCCTGCCAATGTGAAACACTGGCACGGAGCTGCTGCCGACAGTTGGTTTGCTCATCTGGCTTTCGAAGTTTCCGGTGAAAACACTTCCAATGAGTGGCTTGAGCCGGTCACAGATGACGAGTATAACAAACTCGAACAGACTAAACGATGATTTTTGCTAATCCTGCTTTATCTTTTGAAAGGAAATAATATGACTACCGAGGAATTTTAAGGAATATGTAAAGACGCGCAAAAGCGCTTAATACAGAAGAAATACATCGTTTGATGGACGATATGGGCAATTATCAAAGTAATGGAAGAATGAAAACGCCTGTGGGGTTACTCCATCGTGATAATGTCTAAACTAATTAATGATAAGAAATATTTAAAATCAAAATAAAATGAAACAGATTATATTCATATTTATGAGTCTCCTTTGCTTTAGCTGCTCATCAAAAGCGCAGAATCAGACAGCGGATACTAATGTACAGTCCGATAAGAAAATCCTGGTTGCCTATTTCTCTTGTACTGGAACTACAGAAAAAGCCGCCGATGCCATTGCAAAAACGGTTGGCGGCAAACTTTATCAGATAACTCCCGCTACAGCCTATACCTCGGCAGATCCTCGACTGGAACAACAAGAGTAGCCGTAGTTCAATTGAAATGACGACTGAAAATTCACGTCCGGAATTGGGGGGAGAAGCGCTTAATCTGAAAGATTACGACATGATATTCCTTGGTTACCCGATATGGTGGAATTTATGTCCGCGTCCGGTCAATACATTCCTTGAGAAATATGATTTCTCCGGTAAAACCGTTATTCCATTTGCTACTTCCGGAGGAAGCTCAATAACTAATAGTGTAAAACAACTCAAGAAACTTTATCCAAAAATCGTATGGGGAGAAAGCCGATTGTTGAACGGAAGTGTCAAGCAGGCCGGAGAGTGGGCGAAAGGAGTAATATAAAAATGGCTACTGAAAATATATTCACTAAATATGAGAAGTTAAATAGGGCGGAAGTAATAGTGAATATATTAAATGAGTAAGTATATTACGAATCATATTTAGATTATGCTTTTAGAAAAACTACTTAAAGAATTTAATTTTAGTACTAATATTTTTAATTGGGAGGAGTTTAAGTTATTCGACCAATATTTTGAACGAATATTAGTTAGTAAAGGTACATTTTTGATTAAGGAAGGAGAAACAGAGAGGTATAGTTATTTCGTTTTTGATGGAATATTACGTTGTTGGCTTTTAAATCATAACGGGGAAGAACAAACTTTCTGGTTTTGTAAAGAGGGTACGTTTTCAATGTCAAACATATCTTTTACATTACAAACTAGGTCTGCATTTAATGTGCAAACAATTGTAGATAGTGTTATTTACCGAATAGACAAGAAGCAAGTAAATGAACTATATACCGCTATCCCTAAAGTAAAAACTGTATTTGAAGATTTAAATGCTATATTGTTGAATAAACTTTTGAAAAGAAATATCGACTTGATTAAATATTCTCCTGAACAGTATTATCTACAGATGATGGAAGAATATGGTATTACATTAAACTATATACCATTAAAAGATATAGCTTCTTATTTGGGTATCACACAGCAAGCACTAAGCAGAATCCGTAAACGTATTTTTTAACTTAGGTTCAGTGTTTTGAATGTATAAGTAACGAACTTTGCGGCTTTAAATTGCAATTACAAGTATGATTAGAAAAATTAAAGTTACGGATTATCCACGTTTGATGGAAATTTGGGAAAGTGCAGTATTGAGTACACATGATTTTCTTAAAGAGGAAGATTTTCTATATTATAAGGAACGACTTCCGGTATATTTTCAGTATGTTAATCTATTCGGATTTGAACAAGAGGGAATCTTAATCGGATTTATGGGAATTGCAGAAGGAAATCTTGAAATGTTATTTATTGACAATAAGTATCGAGGCGCAGGAATCGGAAAAAAATTAATAACTTATGCCATAGATAATTTGCAAGTAACTAAGTTGATGTGAATGAGCAAAATGTTCAAGCTGTCGGTTTTTATGAATATATGGGTTTTAACATATATAAAAGGTCGAATTTGGACGGAGAAGGTAAGGAATATCCTATTTTACACATGCAGTTGTAGTCTCTGTTCAATTATAAACAGATGCTTAGTATAGGTACCTTTAATTGAAGATGAATGTTACATTTGAATAAAATGATTGGTTAAAAAATCATTGTAGAGTTTGAATGGCACATCTATCGCCTACTTAAACTGGGTCAGTCCGAAACCCTGTGGGTATGTTATGTTAATACGCGCAAGTAACTATCTTTGCGTTCAAATTAAAATTATCTGCAATGCCTTCCAATCGCAACCTACATAAGTTACTACGAGTCATCTTTCCCGAAGTTTTAATGGAGTATTTCGAGATCTCCGGTTGGCATGACGACTCTGTCAAAATCGAAGTTTGGCTTGATGAAAAACACTACATGGAACGTTCAGATTACAAGAGTGGAACTGTGATCTCACATGGTTTTACTGATGAGAAAGTGATTCAGGACTTTCCGCTGCGCGGTAAACCTGTTTATCTTCACGTAAGACGTCGTCGCTGGTATGACAAAGCTACCGGGGAAACGTTTTCCTATACCTATGATGATCTTACGGCCGAAGGGACGAAACTCACTCCTGAGTTCGTTGCTTTTTTAAAAGAATAAGATTGAAACTACCGCGGCCAGCATAAGCTCCATAGCAGATGCTTATGGGGTAAGGGGGAAACAGTTAACTTCACAGTACAAGGAGTTTATCAGCGCATACAGACAGTGGGATCAGTTAGATCATGCCACAGAATATGTCCTGTTCAAACAGAATATAGGCCTAGCCTTTGTATTGACGAGACTTCTTTGAGTTGCGGAGAATTATATACTGTTGTCACTAACCGTACGGGACGTGGTGGCAAAGGTACACTTGTGGCCATGATACGTGGCACGAAGTCTGAAGACGTCATAAAGGTGCTTGAAATGATTCATGTCTCCAAGCGTAAGACAGTCAAAGAGGTCACTTTGGATCTTTCGCCGACCATGATGCGGATTGTCCGAACGGCTTTCCCCAACGCCACTATGACAAATGACCGGTTTCATGTACAGAAACTCTTTTATGAGGCAATTGATGAACTCAGGATACTTACCGCTGGATGGCACGGGATTTAGAGAACGATGAAATTCAGCGGTGCCGAGAGCAAAATATAGAGTATGTTCCGTTTCGATATACCAATGGCGATACCCGTAAGCAGCTGCTGGCAAGGGCTAAACATGTACTTGTCAAGCATTTTAGTAAATGGACTGAATCCCAAAGAATACGTGCGGAAATCATATTCGAACATTATCCGGAATTGAAATCAGTTTACGACTTAGCCATAGAGTTGACTAATGTGTATAATAAGCACTATGATAAGGATGTGGCACGTGGAAAGCTTGCCTTGTGGTACAATAAAATAGAAAAGCTTGGATACGGATGTTTCAGAACCGTAACAAATACCATGCAGAACTATTATGAAACAATACTAAACTATTTCGTTAACAGGGAAACAAATGCATTTGCTGAATCATTCAATGCAAAAATTAAAGCGTTCAGAGCACAGTTTAGGGGAGTCGGAGATATACCATTCTTTATTTTTAGATTATGCAAACTAACAGTGTAGATTTAACATACCCACAGGGTTTTCGGACTGACCCCATTAAAGATATCTGCAAAAGACGACCTACATGAATCTATTTGTGCAAAAAAGTTCATTGGTAGATTCGTGCAAACAAATTAGAGCAAACAATTCTTTATATAGCCCTCTATTTCTTGTGCAGTCACATCATAAACAGGTTCAAGCTGCTCAAAATGGGAATCCCTCGTAAAGCGGTTGCTATTAGTAAGCATTGCCAAAAGGTTCTTAGACTTCAGCCTGTGTCCGGAGTAGCTTAAAGCCAAAGATATTAAATCATTGACAGGCACACCGGATTTTAAAATGGAGTAAATATCGTAGTAATCACGAAAGTTGCTTCTACGCAACAACACTTCCATCTTCATTGCTCCGATAGATTTCACATCAGCCAGTTTCAGATTATTCAGGTAGCTTACCGGCTCACTTACCGGAGAATATTTAGGGCAAGCATAAAACGAAAATTTCAACTCCTGACACAAGATATTCCACATGATCTATATCCAGAATATCTTTATGCTGAATCTCTCCAATCGTAGCTAGTTCTTTCTCTATCTGATACCAAGCTACCTCCATCTTCTCTATCTTGGAAGTGCGCCACTTCATAAAATCCAAATCCTCACTCTGACGAGTTCCGATTTGTAAAGACAAGGCAGTTCCACCGACCAGAAGATAAGGTTTTATGCAATCCAATTGGGAAACCGCTTCAAAAATCTGCAGTGTGTGTGGAGCTAATCCTTTCATAGAAGTATTTTGTTTAGGCGACGAGTAGCCATAGATTTTATATAAGCGTCCGGTTTCTTTGCTTTAAAATAGTACCATGCAAAAAAACGGTTCAACGTATAGAGATATTCCTCTTGTGGAATGAGATAATCCAGCCATACCTGCTTGATTTTCTTGAAAGGATAAACCAAAAAAAGCTGATTAATTTCCTCTAAATCAAGATGCAACAACGTTTTTTCAATCAGCATATCATCCGGAATATCTTTGATTGAATCTTCATTGTACGACCAGAAGCAATGTTCCTGCTTCAATTTCGACAATAGTTCCTGCTTTATAACATCAACAGACATAGGTTACTGTTTATTAGGTAAGACAAAAATAGTATTTACCAAAGAGCCACTTTGCCCAAAGAACCAAGTTCCAAGCTTGCCGTTTTCACGCCCATTGCCTTGAATGCTCTTACAATAGTAGAAAAGGATATACTTTTCCCACTTTCTATTTTCGAGATTTGTGCCCTTTTAACCCCCATAAGCTCACCTAATTGTTCTTGGGTAAGATTCTTGGCCTCTCTCGCCCGTTTAATAGCCTCACCTATAAGAAAGTTATTAATATCAGTCTCATATTTTTCGCGTGCTGGAGTACCTTTTGTACCTATCACTCTATCCAGCATTTCTTCATGAGTATAAAGTTTCATTTCCTCCATATATTTTACATTAAACCTTGCTTTCTCTTCCATGACTTTGTGTTTGCTCTGCAAAGATACAAAAAACGTTCCTATTTTGGAAACAAGAACCCATGTATTTTAGTTCATTCCCTATCTAATACCAAGCAATCTCTAACTTCAGCTGATGTCTCAAGTGTTAACACCTAACGGCCAAGCTATTAATAGCAAACTTCCGCTTCTCCAATAGCAAAGTTATGCTTGACTAAGGATAATCTATAAACGCAAGTTACGTTTATAAAATTGCAAGCTTTGTTTTTATAATTGCAAGTTGCGTTTATAAAAACAAAACTTGCAATTATAGTTTATGACTAATGAAAAGGAAGTTTGCTATTAAGGCAAAAGAAGTTCACTAACAGGATAAAGGAAGTTTATCTCTAATACATCAGGGCTTATTTATTAAGGTCCGAAAAGAAATGCCCCGTCAAGTCATAGAAATGCAATTCACATTTCTGCTTGACGGGGCATTTTATCATTTTATTCTCTTATTCCAAAACTATTCTTTGTTCTTCTGCGTCACCTCAATGCCTTGCGGCCATACAGCAGGCGATATATGTACATGAGCATCATTTCCATGTCCGGTGTAATCCTCGGCAATGTCGCCATGCCCTTCGTTAAACTTCCAGTAAGCACAAAGTCCGGTAGTAGCAGGATCTACGTTATACATATTATCGAAAATCTCCTGCTGGGTTCGCATCACGTTCCAAACACGTACTTCACAGATTTCACCATCAAGTTGGCGGGAGAAATCGGTAGGTTCGCCATAGGAATGGCCGATTTTGAACATGAAATCCTTACCACGGTTCTGCATACCCAGATTAATAGGTTCTCCTTTACCATAATCCTCAATACGGCTCTGTTCACGACCGTCTACGTAGATAACCGCCACTTTCTTTTCTGTATCAAACGTCACCGCTACATGATACCATTCGCCTTCTTGCAAAAGCTTGCTGTTATCAGCGTTCGGAAATTTAATCTCATTGCACGAGAATTGCAACTGTTGCGCCGGAAAACCTGCATCACCCAAGCGGAACAGGCAATATTGCTCGATACCCATAATCGTAGATATTTCTCTTGCAGTTACACCATTCTTAAAGTTATTCACACGTATAATGCCTCGTAGGTAAGCTGCTTCATGTTGTTTACCACATCAGCCGTGGAACTTCCTTTATCAAAGCCCGGCACTTCAAAGAAATTATTTTTCAAACTGACAGCCGTAGTGATGGCACTGGAACGACGTACCACATAACAAATAGTCTTTGAACCGCCTAGTGTACCCATACCACCCGACACCTGGTCGATAGTGATGGGGAGCAAATAGCCTGCATCAATTTCAAGGTCAGTAAGACCGGAGAAGTCGATAGTGACAGGTTTGGAGCTGACTTCACCTTGCGGGATAACAGTCTGACCTGCCGACAGTTTGTAATGCTTGGCATCAAGCATGGTATAGTTAGCACCAAGGCGGGCGTTATAAGTATTCACCAGCGAGGCGTCTACTTTAATACCGACATTGATATCCTCGCCTGCAGGACGTGCCAACAAAGCGGAAATTTCCTTTTGTCCCGTCTCTATGGTACGGTTAAAAGTAAAGTTGGACACGTCCTTTAGCTTGGCTGCATCCAAATAGACGACATTATCGAAAGGGGAGGCATTGCTATAGTCTTTATTATCACAGCCGATGGCACATAACAACAGGGCCGTAGTTATGATAGCCGGTGAAATGATAGTAAGCATACCTCGAAGTATTTTTTTTGTTTTCATACCAGTTCGTATATTAAGTTTAATCAAAAACATAAATCACTTATGTGCCCTATTTATATAGCCGTCCGAACACAAAAAAGACGGCAAATTTACATATCGAAATTACCGTCTGATACACCATTAAAGCTTTTACTATACAATACACTGCTAAGCATGGCTACACCCAACTCTGTGAATACATACGGATTACGTCTTACTCCATTTTTATAGCATTGGAGGTCACAAATTGTGACCTCCAATCTTGGGTTTCTTCACTCGAAATCTGAAACATAACGTCAGAAGGAAAACGTTCTATATTTCGTTTGACAGCCTGATTAAGCACTTTTGTCTGAACTCCATACATCTCTGCCAAATCATGGTCAAGCATCACTTTCTGACCTCTAAACTCATATATTCTATTTTGAATTATCTGCAATTGATCCATCTTGTATGTCTGTTATAAATAGCCTCGAACTATTCATATTATATATCGGGGTCAAAAGTAATCAATAAGTTTAGATTGCGGTTACATTTTTACGAAAAGAATCCACTGCAAATGACAACTATCAACGGTAATTTCAATATGTCAAAGAACGAATTTTTCCTTTATCTATGGAAAAGTATTTATTGATAATATTCAAAGGAAGATTTACCAGTCTTTTCTATATGGATTCTTATCAGGACCAAGCTTTAATTGATAGTCCAGAAAATTTGCCCCATAAAGAGCATCTCCCCATAGAAGCTCATTATTTACAAAATCCCAGCTATCACCCTCATCCATAAATGACTGAAAACTATACTCAGCCAACATAACCTTAACAGCTTGTTCATAGCCCCCATATTCAGTACCGATAAGGTCACCTCCATAAACAATGATGTTGCTCTTTTTATATCCTGCAGCCTTCCATTTTGCTATATTCTCTGCAGCAAGCGGTCTTATAGTGGGATTATTGTCAGAATAACAAGGTATATTTACACTTCCATAACAAGCAGGATCCAGTCCGGCAATAGGTTTACGCGAATATTTGCTATAAACTTGGGTACCCTCCGGATTAGGGGTAATGGCTTCTACCACTTCTGTTGGCGAAAAGTAACCATGCCATGCATAATCAAGATATCTACCAGCTTCGATTCCCCCACATTTGTTTACATCGTAGAAATATTCCGTAGCCTCTCCTTTATCAACCAACGTTAACAACTTGTCCGGTAAAGCCTCGCGAAGAGCTTTTATCAGTTGGGGTATGAAGTAGTATTCATTGCAGGCATCCCTGCCTTACCATATTTACTATCATCATCCCATAAATTTACGCCGTCCAAATAGTAACGTTCTATTATACTTTTCACTTGATAGACAAAATCTGCTATCTGCACATCATTCATATTACAGAAGCCGACACCTTTACCACCATTCTCAATACAAATACAAACTTTGCTGCCAATTTCCTGAAGGTGCCGAATGTATTTATCTCTATGCTCCAATACGTAAGACAGGTCATTTCCTGGCGCAAGCAAAGCACGCTGCTAACAGCATCGTAACCTATCGTTGCTCTTTTCAGATTTACTATATGCCCAAGCGACTATAGGGAGGAAAAGGGGGTACTCCCTCATCTCTAATTGCCAATACGCCAGCTATTAAAGGACTATACGTTTCTGTATTCACATAAAACACTGTAGTTACACCAGACATTAGTGGCGGGATTTCTTGTGTTTGCCCCTCTCCATCAGGCTCACACATAGTAGTCCTCTCCCTGAAATTCACTCTGTAATAAATTACTTGTTTATTCCCTTGTGCATCTACTCCTACAGGATTTTGTGTCAAAGCAATCGCTAACAAATAAAGTGTTTCAGGCTTCAATCCATCAGGAGAAAGAGTTATGCTGATAGTTCCGGATTCTTTCTTTCCAGCAGCCACAGTAAGCGAACCGCCATTTCCCAAAGTTACGTTAGCAACAGGAAATTCCTTCATATCAGTTTCGTTATCACTGTTATATTGAGCCACAAGCTCCGGAGACGGAATGGCTTTTACCGTAACAGCCGTTATAGCAGGCTTTGTCAGTGCATAACATATCTCTTCGGTTACAGCTCCATCACCTTCGTACATACTGACAGTAATCTTATTAGAAAAAGTTTTTCCACTGCATAACTGCCCTCCGACGCTATTCATCGGCGTTTCGTCCGGCAACTGCCCGGCAGGCATGGAAATATCATCTTCAGTACACCCCGTCGTTGCTACCATCAGCAGTGACAGCATCAGAAAGACGAAGTATTTAAATGGGTTATTTTTCATATCATTATAGTGTTTTACAGGTTTCACAATAAATAATCTCTTAGTTATGCCCCTTATTTGGACGGGTTCATTATTTGGATAGCTAGCCGACTAGTCTCATAATTCATCTTCGTATGATAGTAATCATCACCCAAAGCATAGATAGCAAGTCCGCCTACAGGACCCAAAGAAACAACACGGTTTGTCATCTCGGTAACAGCGTCCAGTTTTCACCTTCTTCATCCACTAGCTTTTCATTAATCTTGGCGGAAAGCAATAGTTTCTCTTTAGGGATTGAGAAGTTTTCTATCACGCCTGCCACATAGAGTTTCAAATCTACGGCAGAGGTAATCGTAGCAGTGTTCAAGACGACATAATCCAGCTTATTCAGATCTGCGGCATCCATAAAGGCAGGATCACCTTCAAATACCAACAGTTTGCCATCGCCTACAGCGGTAGAAAGCTTGGAGACGATTAATTTGGCTGCTTCACGACGGGCAGCCTGTTCAGCCTCCGTTCCTCCATAAAGAGGAGTACCTTTAATGGCAAACCCATTCATACCCAACTGGGAAGCGGCAGCAACGGCCTTATCCAACCAGGCACCTAGTTTGGCAGCATCGGTCAAGGCGGGCATTTGAGCGGTATAATCCACCAAATAGAGCACCTTGATACTCTTTTCCTGTAACAGGAGAATATCCTCACAGTCATAAGAGGTCAGGCTTTCGGGATGCGTCGGAGTTACGATGTCCAATGAGTCGGGCAATGAACGGAGGTAATCACCTTCATTCTTCGACTTTTCGGCACTATTGTCGAAACTACCGTAAGTGACAAAGTGTTTGCTTTGCCTATACGTACGCAGCGTCTCCATGTAACGAGCCCAAAGTTCAGGATTCTGTTCTTTGGCATGCTGCGGATCAATATCAACAGTTTTCTGATCCGTCCAGTCGCTGCACGAAGCGGTAGCAAGCAATGCCAGCAACAGGAACAGATGAGTGAAGATGTTAGCAATGGAAATTCTCATATTCATATCTTCTTGTTTTAGTTTTCTATATCTTCTTGTTTTCTAGTTCTCACATTTCCAGTTTCATGTCCCTACGGTCTCGGTTTCTTGTCCCACCAAAGAGAAGTAGCACCATTATCAGGGCCACCCAACATACCGACGGCCTCCAGAATATACTGCCGGTTACCGGAATATTCGCTGGGCGGATACCACAGGCGACGTATTTTAGCTTTCGTATCGTCAATAGTACCACCGCTATTGTTCACTACCACAGGCAATAAATGAGGATAATCCGTGCGACGATATTCGCTCCATGCCTCTACCGTAGAAGGAAACATAGCAATCCATTTCTGGGTAATGATACGCTCCAGATTCTTCTCGGCATATTCATCACCCTCTTGCCAGGCAACAGTAATGCTACTAACGGCTCCGGCTGAATAAGTTCCATCCACAGGGTCAGTGTAAGCCTGCGGTGTGTTGGAAGCATTGGCAGCATAAGAAAGAGCATCCGTGGCAGGAAGTCCGTACTGTTCAAAAGAAAGAGCAATTGCTTCTTCATATAGCTCTTGGCATCGCCTCCCATCGCCCAGCCGCGCAATGCGCCTTCGGCGCGCAGGAAAGTGATTTCTGCCGCATTCATCCACGGATAAGGACTGGCAGTAGATATAATCGGTTTGCTATAACGGTCTATCACGCTTTCCTTGTTCACCACATCAATACCGATACGAATACCGGCAAAGCCGGACACTTTCGTCGGCTTACCACCAACTGTTTCCGTGATTTCCACTTGAGTAAACATCTTCTCCCGCCGAGGATCCTGATAACCGTTCATGTAACAAAGCAAGTCGGCACCTATCCGATGGTCGGACCAGCCGTTGAAAACCATAGCGGCACGGTTTTCCTCCACCTTCATTTCGGCATTATCGGCATTGTCCGTGATAACCCCTGCTGCTACGGCATCCTGTGCCACTTGTTGTGCCGTAGTAGGATCAACATACACCATGCGGATAGCCATACGCAACTTCAGGGAATTGGCAAATTTATACCACTTGCTGACGTCACCGTAATAAACATCGTCAAACTTACGGAATGCTTCAGAACCTATCGTAAGATTTTCCTTCAACACGGAAGTCACTTCATCAAGTTCCTTCAGCATTTGTTTGTAAACAGCTTCCTGCGAATCATAGGGCACATTAAGCGAAACACTACCCTGCTCGTCTATCACCTTGCTATAAGGAATGGGACCATACATATCCGTCATACGGTGCATAATAGCTACCCGCAGCAATTTGGCAAGAGCCAGTGCCACAGGATCATCACTCTGATCCTGCAAATCGCGGTAAAGCGGATAAGATTCGGTAAAAATATCACCATACGTCTTATCCTGCCAGTCAACAGACGGGTTATAAGTTTCAAATTTATCGGTACGCACGAGCGTAGTCCCATAATACCCGGCAAACGGACCTGCCGCCAAAGCTCGATAAACTGATAAAGATGCTCTTTAGTAGGTACCACCAACCCTTGCAAACCTCGCAGGTAGAGCCTATATTGTAGTTTTCGCGTCCCTGCTCATCCTTGGTCACTTCGTACTCCTTGCGGTTGATTTCATCGAAGTTGCCCGTACAGGCTGCTCCGCCCACCAGCAGAAGTCCCAGGGAGAATATCTTTAAGAAAGATTTCACTTGTTTCATACGATCTGATTTAACGGGTTAAAAGTTTATTTTCACATTCACGCCGATATTACGGGTACTCGGCAACATGAAGTTATCAATGCCTTGATAATAATTACCGGTATTCGCCACCGCTTCAGGGTCGAAAGGTGCACGACAGTAAATCATCCAAAGGTTACGACCTACCACAGAGACATTGATGTCACACACACCTCCCAGCCATTTGCGGGGAATGGTATAACCCACACTGGCTTCTTGCAGACGCACGTTCGTAGCGCTGTAAGTGTAATACTGCGGCAATCCGCTACTGTTTCCGATGAGGCTGTAATACGTTTGCGCATCCACAAGAGTACGTCCGTTGAGCAACACACCACCGTTGTCACGGGCTTGAGCCGAACGTTCGGACACTCCATACTGATCCATTGCCGCCTGTGTGGCAGAATAAGCAATACCTCCGATACGTGCTGTAAAGAGTGCGCTTAGACTGATACCACGCCATTCGAAGCGGTTATTCCATGCCAGATTAGCTTTCGGGAATACACTACCCAGCTTAATGTCCGGCAGGTTATCTTCCGTAGTCAGCGCACCGGAAGGATCAATCTCCACCATGCCACTATTGTCCCGTTTCAAGTCACTCTGTGTGTAAAGATCACCCAACGTACCCCCTTTCTTCAGGATGAATCGTGCTTTACCCAGTCCGCCTACATCCAAGCGATTCTGTGTGATAGGCAATCCCGTTTCGGGATGAATATAGCTGGTCACCAAGTCTTTTATCGTATTCTTGTTGTGAGAGAGAGTGAAATTACTTTCCCAGTGCAAATGGTTGTTCCAGGTATGTCCATAACCCAATGAGAGTTCCACACCGGAATTACGCACATATCCTGTCTGCAAATAAATCTTGCTATAACCGGAAGATACGGAAACTTTCGGGTCGAAGGTTTGGTTGAAAGTATTTGCCAAGTACCATGAAAAGCCGAGGCTGAAATCCTTGAAAAGACGCATATCCAGTCCCAATTCCCACGAGTTGGTACGCTCGGGCTTCAAGTCCTTGATAGGATAGTGTGTCTTGGGCTTCCATTGCTGGTTAGCCTCATCGTATTCGTAAGTGGCGATGTCAGATTACGGGGATAAGGCATACCAACGGAACTGAAAGAGCCACGAACCTTCATATAGTCGATAAATTCCGGCAAAGTCAGCATTTCGGAGATAACCCCCGAAAGCCTACGGACGGGTAGAAGAAACAAGGTGTAGAAGAATTGGCAAGTTGCGAAGCCCAGTCGTTTCGCCCGGTCAGTGTAAGATAGAGCATACTCTTCCATCCCACTTCCACACTGGCGAAGACTGATTGCGTCTGTTCCTGCCATTCGTCCTGACGGGCTTTCTTCTTTGTGTTGTCGAGGTCGAACACATTGAACACGTTCGGTATTCCCTTTTCACGAATCGGGCCACGATAACTCAAATCTTCGTATCTGTTGTTCACAATGCTGGCACCCACGTTTGCCACCAGTGAGAAGTCATTAAAACGCTTGTTGATGTTGGCAAGCACATCGGCATACGTTTGTGTTTCGTCGGGCTTGGAGATGGTATAGTGTCCCTGCGTACTCTCTTCCGTAATTGTAAGATTGGAGCTGGCATAGAGCTTCTGTTCATACTTGGTGTGCGTGTTGTCCACACGTACACGTCCTGATATATTCAACCAGTCGGTAATGTCATAACTCAATTGAGCAGACAGCATATAACGCTTCTTCTGATTCAGACGCAGATTACGGTAAGCAATCCAATAAGGATTCTGCATACGGTAGTCACCTTCTCCTTGCGGCCAGAACATCGTATTGATTTTGCGTGCCGGATCCCAACGTTCGAACACCTTGACAAGTCCGAAGTCATCGCCACGCGGGAACAGATAAACGGGCACAATGGGATTGGAATAAATCCCCTGATTCGTCATGTTGCGGTCGTTCTGAATGATGTAGCTGGCTCCTATGTCAAGTTTCATCCGATCGTTCAGGAAATTCGTCGTATTACGGAAAGTAAAATTAAAACGGTTATAACGATTGTTGGGAACAATGCCCTCGGAGTTGACCGACGCCACCGAAAAGAAGGTCTGGTTCTTCTCCGTACCGGTAGAAAGGGTGACAGAATTGGTGAAGACCAGTCCTGTATCAAAGAAATCTTTCGGTTCATAATTGGTGCGGGAAGCGTTATTCAACTTCGCTCCCCAGCTTAGGATGGTAGAACCTCCGTCTTTTCCACGGCTTCCCGTCCCGTAGCGGTTTTGGAATTCAGGAAGCACGAAAGGACGGGCAAACTCGGTATTGCTGTTCACCGTCACTTGCAACTTGCCTACTTGTCCGCGCTTGGTAGTAATAACAATCGCACCATTGGCAGCATTACTACCGTAGAGTGCAGCTGCTGCGGCACCCGTCAATACGGAGATACTTTCAATGTCGTCCGGATTAATGTCGGCAATGCTCTCCGTAGCACCCCGTGAGTCGAATTCCATTCCACCACCGCCACCGAAGTTATACATTGGTATACCGTCGATGACGTAAAGCGCATTACTGCTTTGTTCGATGGATTTCGCACCACGCATCACTACCTTGCTGGCTCCACCTACACCGGAAGAACTACTGTTGATAGTAACACCTGCCACCTTACCATTCAGGCTGTTAATGAAATTAGCATCTTTAATGCCGGAGATTTCGTCCGCTTTCACCTGTTGCACGTTGTAGCTCAACGCTTTCTGTTCACGCTTGATACCAAGGGCAGTCACGACTACTTCGTTGAGTTGTTCCACGGCAGTGGCAAGCGTCACATTATACACGCTCCTGTCTGTGACTTTCACATTTTGAGGAGTATAGCCTATATAGGTAAAATTGAGCGTGCTACCCACCGGAGCTTCGATAGAATAACGTCCTTCAATGTCTGATATAACTCCACTGGCAGAACCCTGCACCTGAATATTGACACCGATAAGCGGCTCACCCGTTTCGTCTGTCACTTTTCCTTTGATTTGTTTATCGGAAGATGGCTTTTCCTGTGCCGGTTGAGGAATAATCTTGATGTATTTACCTTTCAATTCGTAGGTGCAGCCTGTACCTTTCAGGATGGTAGAGAGAGAATAATCCAATCCGGCTTTATCCAGATTGAGATTGAGGGCAGGTTTGTCACGCAGCAACGAGTTATTGTACCCAATGGATAATCCCGACTGCTTTTCCACTTTTTTCAATGCTTCAATGACGGTAATATTGTTCTCACGGATGGTAATCCGCACGTCATTTTGAGCAAAAGCTGTTACTTGTAGCAAAAATAAGCTGAAAAAGAGTAGAAAACTTCTTCTTACGCCTCGCTTATCCGCTATAAATGTGTAATTTTGTAGCATTAACTTTTAAGTATTAGTTTGTTAACTAGGTTGTTATTCACGTAGATCAGATCAACAGAGTATAACACTCTGATGCAGAAAAGTTGATTATTTCATATCCGGGATGGAGTGGCGCTCTGTTCCGGATACTTTTTCTCATGGGCAGTAATTGTGTTTTTTAAGTTATTGATTTATTGAATGATTCACTTCGGCTATTTTCAATTCCGGTTTCACGCCGGTCTTTACTTCTTATTCCCTTTCCGTGTAATATAGCACTTATCTCCTTCTATCTTGAATTTCAAATTGCCCGCCACATCGACAATGATATCCATGACTTCTGCTAAAGGTGCCTTATCCTTGAACCGGAAACTCAAACGATCTTTCTTCAGCTGGTTCAAGCTGTAGACAAACGTATAATTGTATTTTCGTTCCAGTACACGTATAATATCTTCTACGGTCATTTCATTGAAACCAGTTCGCCCCGCTGCCAAGCGGTGACATCTGCCATATCGGGATGCACTACCCGAAACTGACGGTTCTCTTTGTCATACGTCAACTGTTCGTCAGGCTGCAATACGGTCCGCTGGGTCAGATTTCCCCACTCTACCAATACACTGCCCGACAGCAATGCTGTACTGATTTCCTGATTCTCCGGATAGGCACTGACATTGAATTCCGTTCCCAAAGCAGTTACCTGAAAATCATCCGACTTTACAATGAAAGGATGCTTCTTGTCAGGCTTCACTTTAAAATTGGCTTCACCAACCAAGTAAACACACCGCTCTTTCCCAGTAAACTGCTTCGGATATAACAAAGTACTTTTTGAATTTAACTGAACCTGGCTACCATCCGGAAGAGAAAGATGCCGCATCCCCGCCACCGGAATGAATTCCTGTATAAGGTCATTCTGCGTTCTCTCCGCCTGCATTACCAAATAACCAAGAGAAACGGCTGCCAACAGCAATACAGCCGCAACGGATTGCCAGAAACGCAATACACGGATTTTACGGTTAGGAGTTACAGGGATTGGAGAAGCCGTATGAAGGCCATTGTTCCGTTTCCACCGTTCGAGTTCCTTCTCCACATGGGGCACTTCACCCATAGCACGCGCCGCTGTCCAGATTTCTTTTAAAGCTTTGTCTTTCTCTACGGCATGTTCCTTATCCGTCAGCCATCCGTAGAAATTCTGCCGGATCGTTTCCGAATAATGATTCTTAGTGAACGAGGTTAGTATCTGCCGAAAATAATTCTTCATATAGTTGTGCTTATTAGTGGTTGAAATACATATATAGCACGACACAAATGCGAAGACTACTCAAATGAAATGAAGAAAAAATAA
>ENA-OQIG01000466-OQIG01000466.1-human-gut-metagenome-genome-assembly--contig:-NODE-466-length-23354-cov-12.035476_pt1 | contig 23354 bp, 29 predicted proteins | sample MGYA00242576_ERZ504741 | MGnify/ENA primary metagenome ERZ504741 (study PRJEB26092, sample SAMD00036436) | human gut metagenome | host: Homo sapiens | study: EMG produced TPA metagenomics assembly of... | reverse complement strand
AAGGGCGTCCGGGTTTCCAGATTTGGAACACTGGGATTGTTCCGGCAGATAAGTGCCGCATATGATCCATGATCATCGAGAAAACAGGAGTAGAACCGGGATACGTGCAATCGGAATTGGAGAGATCACATCAATCCCGACAGCTCCGGCGATCACGGGAGCCTATTATAAACTGACTGGTGAGTTCCAGACGAAGCTGCCGCTTCATGGAACACCGTATGAAAAGAAAAGAAATAGAAGAAATGAAGCAGGACGACTGATTTCTCAGGAGATTCAACGCCTGCACGATTTACACATCAAGTTGTTTTTGAAAATAACTTGATGTATAATAAAAGAAAAACACAAAACGAGGAGGTATGAGATGAAACGAAGAAAAATCTGGAGTATTCTGGCACTGGCAGCATTGACAGGTTCCCTGCTTGCAGGATGCGGAGAAGTAAAAACAGAAGAACAGACAAAAGAAACAAAGCAGGAGGAAAAACCGGCAGAATTACTGGTGGCTGCTGCAGCGAGTCTGGAATATTCTTATGAAGAAGAACTGCTTCCTATGTTTGAAAAGGAAAATCCGAATATTACCGTAAAAGGCACCTATGACAGTTCGGGAAAATTACAGACACAGATCGAAGAGGGGATTGAGGCAGATGTCTTTATGTCAGCGGCGACGAAGCAGATGAATGCGCTGACGGAGCAGGGATTGGTGGAGAAGGACTCTGTGGTAGATCTTCTTCAGAATCAGATCGTACTGATCACAGCAGCAGATTCTACGCTGGATCTGCAGAACTTTGAGGATATTACCAAAGCAAATGTGATCGCAATCGGAGATCCGGAAAGTGTTCCGGTAGGACAGTATTCGAAAGAAGTGCTGACCAATCTGGGAATCTGGGATACAGTGTCTGCAAAGGCAAGTCTCGGAACCAATGTTACAGAAGTTTTAAAATGGTAGAAGAGGGCAGTGCAGACGCCGGAATCGTGTATGCGACAGATGCAGCGACTACAGATAAGGTGAAAGTAGTGCAGAAGCACCGAAAGACAGTCTGGCAGAGCTGCAATTTATCCGGTCGGCGTGGTAAGCGCATCGAAGCATAAAGATGCAGCGGAAAAATTTGTAGAGTTTTTACAGTCCGAAGAGGCACTGAAGTATTTGAATCCTACGGTTTTCAGAAGAATGCAGAGTAACTGGGGAAGGAGAGCACATGGAGATTTCACCGATCATTGTTTCTATGAAAACGGCTTCTGTGTCCATTGTGATCACTTTTTTCTGGGACTGGCAGCCGCATATGGCGTGGAGCGTATCCGCAGCAGAAAGCTGCAGCTGGTCTGTGACGGTATTCTGACGCTTCCTCTTGTCCTGCCGCCTACGGTGGCAGGATTTTTCCTGTTGTACATCTTTGGGGTAAAACGCCGGTGGGGAGATTTTTTCTGGAATTTTTCGGGACAAAGATTGCATTTTCATGGCAGGCAACAGTATTGGCAGCAGTGGCGATTTCGTTCCCTTTGATGTACCGTTCGGCAAGAGGAGCGCTGCAGCAGGTAGATGAAAACCTCCTTTATGCAGGCAGGACGCTTGGGATGTCCGAATGGTGCATTTTCTGGAAAGTATGGTTTCCAAACGCTATGTCCGGAATTTTGTCAGGCGGAATCCTTGCATTTGCAAGAGGATTAGGAGAGTTTGGAGCAACTGCCATGATCGCAGGAAATATTGCAGGAGAGACCAGAACGCTTCCGCTTGCAGTATATTCCGCGGTGTCAGCCGGAAATATGGAAGAAGCGTATCAGTATGTGTGGATTCTGGTGATCATTTCATTCCTGGTAGTGACAGGAATGAATGCAGTCACGCACGGATTTCAGAAATTTAGCCGGAGGTAGTACAGATGAACGTATTAGAAGTGAATTTTGAGAAAAAACTCAAGAACTTTCCCCTGCATATACAATTTCAGGCAGAAGGCGGATGTATCGGGATTCTGGGAGCTTCAGGCTGCGGAAAAAGTATGACATTCAAAGCGATTGCCGGAATCGAGACACCCGATTCGGGAAAAATCTGCCTGGGAAAACGGGAATTGTTTCACAGAGGTCATAAAGTAAATCTGCCGCCCAGAAAACGCAGTGTGGGATATTTGTTTCAGAGTTATGCCTTATTTCCCAATATGACAGTGTTTCAAAATATTGAAGCAGGAATCCAGGGAAAAAAGGCGGCGAAAAGAGAGCGGGCAATGGAAATGATGGAAAAATTTCATCTGTCAGAGCTGGCATCCGGCTATCCCGCCCGTCTTTCTGGAGGACAGCAGCAGAGAGTGGCCCTGGCGAGGATACTGGCTTGTGAACCGGAACTGCTCCTTTTGGACGAGCCGTTTTCTGCACTGGACAGTTACTTAAAAGAAGAACTCCAGTTTGAGTTGAAACAACATCTCCGGGAGTTTGGAAAAACGACAATCATTGTAAGTCATGACCGGGATGAAATATACAAGTTGTGTGACAGAACGATGGTGATGGGGCAGGGCGAAATTCTGGTTTCAAAAGATACGAAAGAACTGTTTGAACAGCCGGAGCGTGTTATTGCAGCGAGGCTGACAGGATGTAAAAATATTTCGAGAGCAAAAAAGTGTGGAATGCATAAAGTGTATGCAATGGATTGGGGTGTGGAATTGACGGTAGACCGGAAAGTTTCAGAAAAAATCACCCATGTAGGAATTCGGGCGCATGATTTTCATCCGGCGGATGCTTCGTCACATGATAGTGAGAATAAAATTCCGGTGCTGTGGACCGCGAGGTACGCGCGCCGTTTGAGTGGACGATTTTATTTCGAAACAGAGAAAATCCGAAAGAAAATATGTGGATGAAGATGGAGCGGGAACAGACACAGATCCCGCAGTGGGTACAGGTGGACCCGAAACGAATTTTGCTTTTAGAAGAATAGGAGGATGTGAGAGATGTTTCATCCGACATTAAAAATTAAAATATATCAGGAAGATCTGGTATTTGGACCGGGACTGGTCATTTTGATGGAGCACATTCTGGTGACGGAGTCCATGAAGGATGCCTGTGGGGAAATGGGAATGTCCTACAGCAAAGGCTGGAAGATCATCAACCGGGCAGAAAAAGAACTGGGCTATGAGTTGTTGGAGCGCAGGCACGGCGGAAAAAGTGGTGGAAAATGTACGGTGACAGAAAAAGGAAAGTCCCTGATGAAGCGCTATCGCCAGATGGAAAAAGAAACAAGGGACTGCCTGCAGAAGAGCTTTGAAAAGTATTTTCCGGAATATCAAAGGATTCGGTAGATTTTCCTTTCATTCAGAAGTATAATAAAAAACAGGCCACAGAACAAAACAGTGAGCCGGAAATGGAGGAAAAAAGATGCCGAACTGGACAAGAGGACAGCTGAAAAACAATGCAAAGATGAATTTTTATAAAAATTACTGGATGTGCGTAGGCATGGCATTGATTTTGACACTTGTGCTGATGATGGAACCGGATGGACCGAAAAAAGAGATCATGTTGAAGATCAGAGATTACACCGATATTCTTCCTGCTTATGGATATCAGGCTGGTTGTCAAGTCTGTTTGATGGGTTGGGATACTGGTTTGGAGTATTATGGTCCGTTTTTTCATTGTTTATTGCATTGGTACTGCTTCTGATCAAGATTGTTGTGGGAAACGTGGTCTATGTAGGCGGCATTCGTTTCTTTATTCAGAACAGGAGAGAGAATCCGTCTGCGGGAACTATCTTTTTCGGATTTCAGAATGGAAATTACGGAAACATCGCATTGACCATCTTTTTGAAAGATCTGTATACTGCACTTTGGACACTTTTGCTTGTCGTGCCGGGGATTATCAAGCACTATGAATATCGGATGATTCCATATATTCTGGCAGAGAATCCGACAATGCCAAGAGAAGAGGCATTTCAGATCAGCCGCCGCATGATGATGGGGCAGAAAATGGATGTATTCGTATTAGATCTTTCATTTATCGGCTGGTTTATTTTAGAAAAGATTTCATTTGGACTGGCAGGATTATTTTTTGTAAGACCTTATTATGAGACTGTATTTGCAGAGCTGTATGAGGCAAATAAACAGAAGGCATACCGGAAGGATATATCCGGTAATATGAAAAGGGGCTGCATCAGGACTTTCATCCTGTGCAGCCTTGAGAAAAGGGAAAATTTATCTAAAATTAGGTAATGTCAAAAATAAATATCTGGGCGAAGTCCAATGACCACAGATGCGCTGCATGTGCAGCCATCGTCTTCTGTTTTTGTTGATAGATATAGAATACCAGTGAATTGTGAATGAGATGTGACAAGAAGTGAAAAAATATCTTAATTAAATGTAATGAAAGTATAAAAAGGAGCTTATAGATTTTTTAGAATTAGGAAGTCTGATTGACGAGATGCATCGTGTTTTTGGAAACAGAGTTCCAGAAATCCCTGCGTGCATCGTACTGCTCCAAAAGCCAGGAAATCGCAGCATCCATTCCATCCTCGGTCATGGGAAATGTATTCTGTGTTTTTTGTTCGTCTGGTGTCTTTTCAAATGACCATGGCTCCGGATATACAAATACGAGAAAGTTTTCTTTTGTATCGTCAGCACAAAAATAATAGCGCATTCCAAAATGAGAACCTGAAAAGGGTTCTTTTTTTAATCCTTTGACAGGGATGAGTTTCTTATCGATCATGGTGTTCCCTCCTGAAAAGTTATTAACTATAGAGTAACACTGCATCAGAGAAGATGCAAGAATAAAAGGACAAAAGGAAAGAGCCACATTTCTGTGACTCAAAGGGGGAAAAAGTTTATGAAAAAGTGTTCTGTTCTTTTGAACAATTATAGTATAAAAAGAAATTGTGTAAAAAATGTGATATAAATTTGAATCTAATGTTAATAAAACCAAAAGAAATTGTGAAGCACTAATTTTGTCCGGCATTTTCTGCAAAATCAGTTGTGACCAGTTTTTCATAAGGAGCGCGGACCTTCAGCTCGCCGGCGCTTTCCAGGATATCCTGGAGCAGTTCAAAGCTGTCACGTTCAAAGATCAGATTTTCTTTCCAGGAATCCTGCTCATAATAGCGGGATACGATGGTTGTGATCGTGGAAAGGTCTGTTTCCGGGAATTGCGGTTCAATGATTTTGGCAATCTCTTCCGGAGAATGTGTCTGTACGTAGTCCATTCCCTTTTGCAGGCATTTACAAATCCCTGAATAGTATCTGAATGTTCACTGATATAGCTTTTGCGGGCACTGAAAGCGGTATAAGGAATGTATCCGCTGTCGGTTCCGAGAGAAGCGACCACATATCCTTTCTGGCCTGTTTCCAGGGATGTGGCTCCGGGTTCAAATTCTACGGTATAGTCGGCCTGACCTTCTGAGAATGCGGCGGCAGTGGAACCAAAATCAATGTTTTGTACAATGTTCAGATCGGTTTTCGGATCCATACCGTGTTGCTTTAAGATATATTCAAAAACCATTTCCGGCATTCCGCCTTTCGTCCGCCAAGTACAGTGCTTCCTTTTAAATCTGTCCACTCAAAATCGGGCCTCTCTTCTCTGGCAACAAGAAAATTGCCTGCGCGCTGGGTGAGCTGGGCAAAGTTTACAACAAAGTCAGAAGCGCCTTCGTTATACGTGTAAATGGAAGCTTCCGACCCCATAAATCCGATATCTGCTTCACCAGAAAGTACAGCAGTCATCGTTTTGTCGGCTCCAAATCCTGTGACGAGCTCCAGTTCAATGCCCTCTTGCCGGAAATAATCTTTTTCGATGGCAACATACATAGGGGCATAGAAAATCGAGTGTGCAACTTCATTTAAGGTGAGTTTTGTCAATTCCTCTTTGGAAGAATCCGGATTGCCGCCGGTCGGGGTACTGTTGTTTGAAGAGTGGCATCCCGTAAGCAGGATCATGGATGCGGCAAGAAGAAATGTGAGAATTCTTTTTTCATAAGCACTCCATAGTTTTTAAAGATGTTACTAAAAGTATATGCCGGAAAAAAAAGAAGCGTGAAAAAAACCGGTCTGAATGAAATCAGACCGGCATAAAATTATAATTTAAAATTAGTAGTTATCGTGGTCCTCTTCGAATGGATCATCATAATCATCAAAGTCTTCGTCTTCCTCAGTGTCACGTCTGGACAAGATCGTCAGGATCAGGAAGATCACTGCAAGTACAACACATGCGATCGCACTGTATAAGAGCATCTTGTCATCACCATGTTTCAGGAAACCGATCACGCTGCATCCGATATAAAAGAGCATCGGGAGCAGGAATGCAAAAATCGTATTGCTCTTCTGAAGAATGAGAAGAAGCAGTCCGGAGATCAGCATGCAAAGTGCCATGATGACATAGAAAGTACCAATGTTGGAATTACTTCCGGAGGTAATGCTGTCCAGTCCGCTGATCACTCCTTTGTATGTAAAGAAACCAAACGCTACGATAGAAAGAAGTCCGAAAATCACACGGAGTACCCGGAATCTTGGAGTGATGTAATCATCCTCATATTCTTCCTCGTCTTCGATTTCTTCCGGTTCTTCTACTGGCTTCGGAGCCGGCTTGCGTTTGTGTACAGACTTTCTGTCCGGATCAGATGCAAGCATATCCTCGTAACTTTTTTTCACTGCACGTTCACGTTTTGCACGTACTTTTTCAGAAGGAATATTACCGTAACGCTGCCCTTCTTCGGAAGGTTCCTGTTTGAATTCTTCCGGAACAGAAATCACTCTTGTTTTTGAATCTGCAGGAGTCGGGCGTTTTTTCTTAGGTACAGCATCAGAAGCTTCGGAATCAGGACGTTTTTTCCGAGGCGCTTCTTCAGAATGATCAGAGACCGGACGTTTCTTTTTCGGTCTTTCGGAATGCTCAGAAACAGGTCTTTCGGAAGCTGGACGCTTCTTTTTCTGTACAGGATGTTTTTGCTCGTCTGTGTGCTCAGCGATTTTCTTTTGTTCTGTTGCTTTTGTTTCTTCTGTTTTTTCTACAGGTGCTTTTGGCGCCTCCTGCTTTGGAGCTGCTTCTGTATGTTTTGCTACAGAAGCAGCCGGTTTAGGAGCCGATTTTTTTGCACGTTGTTTGTCAAGATTCCATTGTTTTTTGCAGTCTTTGCAGATTGCGTATTCGTTTAAAACCGGATTGCCATTTTCATCAACCCTACTTGCTTTTTCTGTAAAATGACATCCTTTCCACATTTTGGGCATTTCATTATTTATATCTCTCCTTTGTATCACTTGTTGTGACTCGTTTTACCTACGATAAAGACATTATAGCATTTTGTTTGACGAAGAACAACGTTTTTTGTCAAATTATCGTGATTGGAGAGTGGGTGTGTTACTGAACAGTAACCGGGTGTGCTCCCTCTATGATTTTGGTTTGACGAGTGGAGTCTGATATTGATAAACATCATTGTAGGCATCAAGCTCGTCCTCGGATTCGGGCAGCGCGGGATCAGTCCGGTGCAGTCTGTGGAGGAAGCGGCATTTTTTAAATAATCATAATGGTCAATCAGTTCTTGATTTTTTTCATTTTCTTTTTGTGTTTCTTTATCCAAAATTATCACCTCGGATTTAGTGTATCCATGATGAAAAATTGTATTCAGAACAAAATGTGGTATACTGAATAAAAAATCAAAAGAAATGGAGTGGATAAATTATGAGATTGATCGCAGATACACACGCACATACAATTGCAAGCGGACATGCATACAGTTCTTTGAAAGAAATGGCATATGCAGCATCAAAAAATGGACTGGAAGTATTATCTTTGACAGAACATGCACCTCAAATGCCGGGATCTTGTCAGGAGATTTATTTTCGGAATTTTAATGTGATCCCGCGCGAAATGCATGGTGTGAAACTGCTTCTTGGAACGGAGCTCAACATTATGAATCCGGACGGAGATCTGGATCTTTCAGAATCTCTCTGCAGAAATCTGGACATTGTGATCGCATCGATTCATTCTCCATGTTATGGACTTGATCATACCAGAGAAGAAAATACGAAAGCTTATACGGCAGTCATGAAAAAGCCGTATGTTGATATTATCGGGCATCCGGATGACGGCAGATTTCCGGTAGATTATGAAGTGCTGGTTCAAACTGCAAAGGAGACAAAGACGCTTTTGGAGATCAATAACAGTTCCTTAAGACCGGATGGATTCAGAAAAAATACCAGGGAAAATGTGCTGCAAATGTTAGAATTATGCAAACAATATGAAGTTTGTGTGACAACGGGAAGTGATGCTCACATTGACGTGGATGCTGGAAATTTCAGCTATATAAAGGAAGTTTTGGAATTTTGCAAGTTCCCGGAAGAGCTGGTGGTGACAACAGATTTTAATAAATTAAAGGAATTTTTGAATAATTATAAAGAATCGTAATATTTCTTTAAAAAATTGAAAATTGTCTGAATCTCTAAAATCTCTATAAAAAAGTGGACTTTAAAAATTTAGTGTGATAAAATGTAAAAGTAGTGACCTGACTGACAAAGGAGAGGTAAGAGATGAGTAAAAAAATCAGAACAGAAGCAGTAGATTACCTGTTTGATGCAATCTTGAGTCTGAAGGACAAAGAGGAGTGTTATACATTCTTTGAAGATATTTGTACCATCAATGAATTGCTCTCACTTTCCCAGAGATTTGAAGTGGCAAAGATGTTAAGAGAGCAGAAGACATATCTGGAGATTGCAGAGAAGACAGGCGCATCCACAGCAACGATCAGTCGTGTGAACCGGTCATTGAATTATGGAAATGACGGATACGATATGGTGTTTGAGCGGATGGAAAAATAAAAGATGTGAAGAAATAAAAATGCCCGGCCAGTATAGCCGGGTATTTTTATTTCTTATGGGAAGAATCTTCGCTGGAAAACGTATCGATTAGTTTTTCAATCATCATTTTTTTACGTATACGTCAAAACTCAGGCTGCAGATAAATGCCAGAATCTGAAAAGTATCTTTGCTGGTATCAGGAATCTCGGAAAATGTCTCTCCGGCAGTCTCCCAGGCAGAAGAAATATTTTCTTTGAGCGGTTCAAGCTGGCCTTTGCACATGGTGCAGATCTGCTGGTACATATCTGCAAGGCTGGAAGTATCCTTGTCAGAATCCTGACCAAAGCCGGCATCTGTCATCGGCTTTAACAGTGTCTCGATATCCTTGATGGAAAGAATACTTTTAAAATAGTAAATAAAAATCAGAAGGAGCAGATGATCCTTGGAATATTTCTTCTTAACAGGCGGCGGAAGCAGATTGTTCTTCGCGTAATTGTTGATCATGGTCTTGGTCAGAATCTTGTCATCTGCGTAGCGCTTGGTTGAAGAAAGCTGAGTATCCATAAATGTGGTCACCTGATCCATATATAAGTCGATATTCGGAATATCCTCGGGATGAATGTAGTCGATCCGGGACAGACTTTCCAGTATGCTGTTTAAAATATCATTTGTATCAATTGTCATATAATCACCTCGATGTACTTATTATATAGTAATGAAAACTAGATAGTCAAGCAGTATTTATTATTGATATATGATCATAACGAGAGTAAACTAAAAGAAAAACGGGAGGATTTCAGATGTTGAAAGCAGAACTCAGTCGATTTAAGGTAAAAGAAGGAAAATCCGGGAAAGTAGATGAATGGATGGCCTTTCTGAATGACCATATGGAAGATACACTTCTTACATTAGAGAATGAAAAAATGTTTGTAGAATCGATTCACCGGGAAGTGGTCAACGGAACAGAATTTCTGTATTGGTACTCTGTACAGGGAGAAGGCGGTACAGAGGTGTACGATTCAGAAAGCTATATCGATATCAGGCATCTGGAATATTGGGATGAATGTATCGATGATGATTATAAAGATAATGATATTCCGGCAGAAGTAGTGATGATCCCAAATAAGATCAGAGATGTTATGAAGTGAATACAGTCATTAAAATCCCGCTGTTTTGTAAGGAAATGGCGGAGATTTTTTATCTGTTTCCATAATATAGTTGACTTGAACGAAACTATGTTCGATAATAGAATCATGACAATTAAAGGAGATCAATTATGAGCATTTATGATACACTGAACGAACAGCAGAGGGAGGCGGTCTACTGCACGGATGGTCCGCTTCTGATCCTTGCGGGAGCGGGATCGGGAAAGACGAGAGTGCTGACGCACAGGATTGCATATTTAATAGAAGAAAAGGGGGTGAATCCATGGAATATCCTGGCGATCACGTTTACGAACAAGGCGGCCGGGGAGATGCGGGAGCGTGTGGATAATCTGGTGGGATTTGGATCAGAGAGTATCTGGGTGAGCACGTTTCACTCGACTTGTGTACGGATTTTGAGAAGACATATTGACCGCCTGGGGTATGATACGAATTTTACAATCTACGATACGGATGATCAGAAGACATTGATGAAAGATGTCTGTAAGCTGGTGGAGATCGATACGAAAGTATATAAGGAGAGAAATCTTTTAGCGGCGATTTCCTCAGCAAAAAATGAGATGATTTCCGCACAGGAGTATGCGCTGAATGCGCAGGGGGACTTTGGAAAAGAGAAGATCGCCAAGGTATATCAGGAGTATGAAAAGCAGATGCATGCCAATAATGCACTGGATTTTGACGACCTGCTCGTGAAGACGGTGCAACTGTTTGAGACTCAGCCGGATGTGCTGGAGAATTATCAGGAGCGGTTTCGTTATATTATGGTGGATGAGTATCAGGATACAAATACCGTGCAGTTCCAGCTGGTGAGTCTGCTGGCGGGCAAATACAGAGATCTCTGTGTGGTCGGTGATGATGATCAGTCCATTTATAAATTCCGGGGAGCCAATATTAAAAATATTTTGAATTTTGAACAGGAATTTCCCGATGCGACAGTCATCAAACTGGAGCAGAATTATCGTTCTACAGGCAATATCCTGGATGCTGCAAATGCAGTGATCAGCAACAATGTGGGTAGAAAGGACAAGCAGCTTTGGACAGATAATGGAGAAGGAGAGAAGATTAAGTTCTGCCAGTTTGATACCGGATATGATGAAGCAGAATATATTGCAGATGACATTGAAAGGGAAGTCAGAAACGGGGCATCTTACAATGATCATGCGATTTTATACCGGACTAACGCGCAGTCCCGTCTGTTTGAGGAACGGTTTGTGGCACAGAATATTCCATATAAGATTGTCGGCGGTGTGAATTTCTATGCGAGAAGAGAAATCAAGGATGTGCTTGCATATCTGAAGACCATCGACAATGGAAAAGATGATCTGGCAGTCAGAAGGATCATCAATGTACCGAAGCGAGGCATTGGCCTGACTACGATCAATCGAATTCAGGAGTCAGCGGCGTCCAGAGGAATCGGATTCTATGATGCTCTTTTAGGGCTGGATCTGATACCGGGGGTGGCAAGAGGTGCTGCAAAGCTGGAAGGATTTGTGGCATTGATCGAGTACTTTAAGGGAGTGGCAGAAACCTTAAGTCTGTCGGATCTTTTGCAGGAAGTAATCGATAAGACGGGATACATAGAGAGTCTGGAAGCAGAAGGAAAAGAAGAGTCAGAGACAAGAATTGAAAATATCGACGAGCTTCGAAGCAAGGTTGCGGTTTATGAAGAATCCTGTCTGGATCAGGATGAAAAACCGACACTTAGCGGATTTTTGGAAGAAGTCGCATTGGTGGCAGACATTGACAGTCTGGATGAGGAACAGGATTATGTAGTTTTAATGACACTGCACAGTGCAAAAGGTCTGGAATTTCCACATGTGTATCTGGCAGGAATGGAAGACGGACTGTTTCCAAGTTATATGACAGTTACATCAGATGACAGGGAGGATATGGAAGAAGAGCGGCGCCTCTGCTATGTGGGAATCACAAGAGCAGAGCAGAAGTTGACCATGACCAGTGCTATGCGGCGGATGGTGCGGGGAGAGACACAGTACAATAAAGTGTCCCGGTTTATGAAAGAAATTCCATTGGAACTGCTTGACAATGGCAACCGTTCTTCGAAAATGTTTGAAGAAAGACAGGAGATTCCGAAACAGACTGCGTATACGCAGGCAAAACAGACCTTTAAGGCAAAGGCATTTTCTGCGGCTGCGCCAAAACAGTTTGCAGTCAGCAAAGAAAAGGGGCTGGATTATGGTGTGGGTGACCGTGTCCGGCACATGAAATTTGGAGAAGGAACCGTGACACAGATTACGGAAGGCGGCAGAGATTTTGAGGTAACCGTAGAGTTTGACACCGCCGGAGTGAAAAAAATGTTTGCCGGATTTGCCCGTTTGGTAAAATTATAGAAATTATGTGAATTTGGCATAAATCAGTAGTAATCTGAAAATGATAGTGTTATAATAATGAAAAGCAAACCTGTACGGCGGCAAGGAGAAAGGACGTGAATATATGAGTAAAGTTGAGGAATTGATCGCAGAGTCAAAACTGAATGAATTACTGAAAAAGAAAGATGATGAAAAAGTGAAAAAGACAGTCATCTGGGTATTGGCGATTGTAGGTGCTGTTGCAGCAGTGGCAGCGATCGCATATGCGGTATATTGCTTCTTTACACCGGATTATCTGGAAGATTTCGAAGAAGATTTTGATGATGATTTCGATGATTATTTCAGTGAGGAAGATCAGGTTTAATCAGAACGAAAAGAGAACAGAAGACAGGATGTGGTCGGAATACACTGCACCCTGTCTCTTTTTTCGTCAGGAAGTATTACAAAAACAAAGAAAAGATAAGGATAAAAGAGAATGAAAAAAGGACAAGTATTAGAAGGAACGATAGAAAAAGTGGAGTTTCCCAATAAAGGAGTTGTCACAGTTGCAGAAGAAGGCAAATCTGTGATCGTAAAGAACGGGATTCCGGGACAGAAGGTAAAATTCTGTGTGAATAAGTTTAAGCGAGGAAATGCAGAGGGGCGCCTGTTGGAAGTGCTGGAGAAATCTCCGCTGGAAACAAGAAAACCGGTGTGCAGCATTTTCCCGGTATGCGGAGGGTGTATGTACCAGACCATGTCTTATGAAGCACAGATGGACATGAAGGCAGAACAGGTGAAAAACATTCTGAATGAAGCAGTGAACGGTGAATATCTTTTTGAAGGAGTGAAGGCAAGTCCGAAAGAATTTGCATACCGCAATAAGATGGAGTTCTCGTTCGGCGACGAGTATAAGGACGGGCCTCTGACATTGGGACTGCATAAAAAAGGCAGCACGTATGATGTGCTGACAGCGTCAGACTGCAAGCTGGTACATGATGACATGACAAAAATCTTAAATTGTGTGCTGGAATATTTTAAGGAGCGAAATGTCAGCTATTATAAGAAAATGCAGCATACAGGCTATCTGCGTCATTTGCTGCTTCGGAGAGGTGACCGCACAGGAGAAATCCTGGTCAATCTGGTTACAACTACACAGGAAGAACACGATATGTCTCCATTAAAAGAGGCACTCCTTAATTTGGAACTGGAAGGGAAAATCGTGGGATTTCTTCATATTTTAAATGATTCTCTTTCTGATGTGGTTCAGAGTGATGAGACCAGAATCATTTACGGGCAGGACTATTTTTATGAGAAGCTGTTGAATTTGGAATTCAAGATCACGCCGTTTTCTTTCTTTCAACCAAATTCAAGAGGGGCGGAAGTGCTTTACAGTACAGTTCGTGATTATATCGGAGATATCAACGATATGACAGTGTTCGATTTGTTCAGCGGAACTGGGACGATCGCGCAGGTGCTGGCGCCGGTGGCAAAACAGGTGATCGGTGTGGAGATTATCGAGGAAGCTGTGGAGGCAGCCAAAGAAAATGCTGCACACAACGGACTTTCCAACTGTAAATTTATTGCCGGGGACGTATTTAAAGTGTTGGATGAGATTGAGGAAAAACCGGATGTGATCGTCCTGGATCCGCCAAGAGACGGGATTCATCCAAAGGCTTTGCCGAAAATCCTGGATTACGGAGTGGACAAGATTGTCTACATTTCCTGTAAAGTGACCAGTCTGGCACGGGATCTGGAGATGATACAGGCAAGAGGATATGAGGTTGTGAAGAGTGTGGCGGTGGATCAGTTTTGTCAGACGGTGCATGTGGAAACTGTGTGCCTCTTGAGCAACCGAAAACCAGATACCACGGTAAAACTCAGTGTGGATATGGATGATTACTACCGTATTAAAGATGGTAAAGAGCCTAAATAAAACCGAATAATACACTGAATTAAAGCAGGATAGAAGCTGTTGATGCGTTAGAAGATAACGTGTCAGCGGCTTTTTCTTTTTATCTAAAAATCTATTAGTCAAGTCTGAAAGGAGTCAATTCTATGGCAAAGAAAAATGTAAGAAATATGAAGGTTTGTGGACAGAGCGGTTATAAATATGAGACAGTTCCGGCGATTACATTAAAAGGAAAGTGGCTGGAAGGACTGGGCTTTCATCTTGGGGATTATGTGCAGGTGAAATGTGAAAATGGTCAGCTGATTATCACGCCGGATGTGAATAAAGCACAGGAGCAGGAAGCAAAAACAGCATTTATGGATGAGGAGATTAAGAAACTGAAAATCAGATACCAGAATGAAAAAGAAGAAATTACTGCAAAATATGTGGCAGAGCAGAGTGCTGGCTGTTATGGAAAGAAAGCATGAGAGGGGGAGAAAGTATGGCAAGAATTATCATGTGCGGATCATTTAAAGGGGGAGTTGGCAAGACTGCCAGCTCCTGGAACCTGGCTTATTCACTGGCTGAGATGGGAAAAAGGGTTCTGGCTGTTGGTTTTGATAGCCAGGCAAATCTGACAACCTGCTTCGGAATTGAAGATCCTGCGGCTGTGCCGGTGACGATTGGACATCTGATGATGAATCGGCTGGAAGATGAGAAAATGCCGGATCCATCAGAATTTATTCAGAGCAGAAATGGCGTGGACTTTATTCCGTCATCCATGATGCTTTCAGCAATGGACAGTAAGCTGCGGATGGAGATGGGTTCAGAGAAGATGCTGGACGGTATTCTGGAACCGCTGAGAGGGCTGTATGACTATATTATAGTAGATACCTGTCCATCGCTCGGAACGTTGACGATTAACGCGCTGACGGCGGCTGATGAGGTGATTATTGCCGTCAATCCACAGCTTCTGGCAATGATGGGATTGCAGGATTTTATCCGGACAGTGAAGAAAGTCAGAAGCAGACTGAATGACTGCTTGCAGATTGCAGGGATCCTGCTGACTATGTGTGATGCTAGAACAAATCTTTGTAAGGTAATCACAGAACAGCTGACGGAAACTTTTGATGGACAGATCCGGATTTTCAAGAGCATTATACCGAATACAGTAAAGGTGGGAGAATCAATTTATTATAGTGAGCCGCTTCTGGAGTACGCACCGGAGAATAAGGCTTGTAAAGCATATCGGAATCTGGCAGAGGAGGTGGCTGGGGATGAAAGCTAATGCACCAAAAAGAAAAGTATTTCAGGACGCACTGGATCTTCTTTCTGAGGATCCGGTGAAGGATACGCCAGTGCCTGTGAACGGGATTGTTTCTATTCCTGTTGAGGAAATCCATCCGTTTCATGATCATCCATTCCGGCTGTATGAGGGAGAACGCTTGGAAGATATGGTACAGAGCATCAAGGATCATGGTGTGCTGAATCCGGTGATCGTGAGGAAAGCTGCAAGGGGCTATGAGATGCTTGCAGGGCATAACAGAACCAACGCGGCGAAGATAGCAGGATTGACGGAAGTGCCGGCGATAGTGAGGACGGATCTGTCTGATGAGGATGCCTATGTATATGTGATCGAGACAAACCTATTGCAGAGATCTTTTGCGGAACTGCTTCCATCAGAGAAGGCGGCAGTGCTGGTGGCACGTTATGAGAAGATAAGCAGTCAGGGGAAACGGAATGATATCCGGCAGGAAATTGAGGCTTTGGAAGAAACCTGTGGACATCATGTCCACAAGTTACAGAAAAGCCGTGATGGGCTTGGTGAGGAATATGGAATGACTGGAAGGAATATTGCCAGATACATGCGGCTGGACCGGCTGATTCCGGAGTTTAAGGATGCTGTGGATAAGGGGTCAATGGCAATGGTAGCCGCTGTGGATTTGTCTTATCTGAATGTGAAAATGCAAAAGATGATCCAGCAGGTGGCAGAGGATGAGGGAAAGAAACTGAAACCGAAGCAGGCAGTGGAACTGCGGAAGATGGGAAAGGAGATTACAAAAGAAGGAATTGAGAGTGTGCTGGCGGGTAAAGAACGGAAGAAGCCGCAGAGTGTGTCTGTGAAACTGTCGGTGGAATTGTATGAGAAGTATTTTGCACAGATGGATGTCGGAGCAGTGCAGGAGATCATGGAGAAGGCACTGGAAGGGTATTTTGGAAAGGAGGCAGCAGGTGTTTAGCAGGGAAGATCTTGAATGTCTGGATCCGGGGTATTTTGAGATTATTTATATGGGTGACCGGGATGTGACCATCATGTCCCGGAATACAAGGCATATGTGTATATACATAATCCGAAATATCCACTGATGGGATCTTGTATCATATTTCATAAACATAAGGTGTCCCATCCGTATCATCAGTATGGCCGCAGTAATACGCTGCGGCAGGCTGTGCGGAGTATTAAGAGCCATGATAAATGGCAGTTGGGTGGGAGAAAGTAGTTGCCCTTAATTTGCCCTGGTTTTAGATTGATATTTTAATGAATATAGTTTAATATAGACCTATAATTTGACAAATCAGGAGAGATAAGATGGATAAAAAATTGGTATTTTTAGATTCTGTTTTGCTTCAACAAGATATGAGAATTAGGTTACCAAAATCGGTTTTGGTTAATATTGATGGCAAGGCTGGAGAAACACGATTAGATGTATATTTTGATGCAATTACAAAAGAGATTATTTTGAGAAATTCTGATAATCAAAATAATAAAGAGAGTAAAATAAAAAAACAAGGTTAAAGGAGAGTAACAATGCCATATACACATGTTGATTGTTTTAGTGGTCCAGGTGGCTTTTGCACTGGTTTGCATGCAGCAGGATTTGAAACAAAAGTTGCGATTGAATATATAAAAAGTTGTGTAGATACATATTCAGCAAATCATCCAGAGGTACATGTTATTCATTCAGATATTCGAGAGGTAACAGCTGATCAGATACTACCTTATATTCCAAAAGAGGGAATTGATTTAGTAACGTCTGGAATGCCATGTGAAACTTTTTCTACCGCGGGTAATTCATCAAGAGCTGCGTATGATGATCGTCAATTTCTATTTAGAGAGGGAATTAGAATCGCACAGATTGTTAATGCAAAAATGATACTGTTTGAAAATGTTCCCAATATACAAAATAAAAGGATTGCAAAGGATTCAAAAGAACTGGTCATAGATTATTTAAAGAAGGAATTAGAAGAAGCCGGGTATGGAAACTTTAAAGAATTTGTCTTGGATGCAAGCAAATATGGGGTACCTCAAAAGAGAAAAAGATTTTTTATTTTAGCAAGTAAAGATTCTCAAATTGATGTAAGCCAGACTCCAGTAGAAACGACACCGGATAAAGAAGTAACTGTGAAGGATGCATTTATTGATATACCAGAAGTTATAGCAAATACATGGACAGAGAATCCGAACTATTTGAAAGAAGAATCTGAATATACACGGTTAATGAAAAATGACTCTTTTTGGAAAAGAATTACAAAAGAAAAGAAATTACTTAATCATCTTCCAATGAACCATAGAAAAAATATATTAGAAAGATTTACGATTTTACAACAAGGCGAAGGCTTAAAGGGATTGTTTGAAAGATTAACAGCAGAAGAGTTGGCAGAATATCAATCAAGAAAGGTTATTCCTAAAACAATTTATGTGAAAAGAAATTACCGCTTAAAATGGGATGAGGCTTCACCTACAGTAACGAGTCATTGCTTAGATGAATTTGTTCATCCTGTACAGCCAAGGGCATTAACAGTTCGGGAATGTGCCCGCTTACAATCGTTTCCAGATTCATATGATTTCATAGGTGGAAAATATTTAACTGCACATGATAACAGAGAAGAACAGGATAAATATGAACAGATTGGTGATGCGGTTCCACCGTTATTGGCATATGCTTGGGGAATCAAAATAAAAGAATTATTGGATTAACGGAAATTAAAAGCAGGCAAAAAGGCCTGCTTTTAATTAGTCTAGCAAATCTTCCCATTCAAAGAAGAACTCACCAAATTTTTTTACATGGATTCGTGGAAAAGAATTATTTAATTGATCATAACGATTAGGAACATCTAAGTAATAGGCTCGCTTAATTTGTGCAATAAATAATTGATAATTGATCCATTGATTTGGAACGCATACATCATCTACTTTCCACTTGGATGATCTTTGCTTTCTGAGTTCATTTTTGCCTCGGATATACATGTGAGTAATCCTAAAAATCTTCCAGCGCCATACGCACCATCGAGGATACGCTGTTGAGCCCATACTTCTACACAACGTTCACGGGTAGAAGTTTTTACAGGAACATCAAATTTAGGCATATTAGGACCAAGATTGAAAATAAAATCGGTAGGAATCTTGATGCTGGTAGAATCAAGTTCACAGGCATATTGCGTACTGCTTGGAGCTACATTTAAATGCCGAGAATAGATATGACCTATTAATTTTTCAAAATAGGTACCACAAATTTTCTGGGAATTTAACGCAATTAAATCAGTAGAACAACAAAATTCCATTGATATAGCATATAATGCAGAAGTTATGTCATCAGCAGACTGGTTTTTAATTGTATTGTTTTTTAGATTATGTAAAAACCAGTCTGCTTTGGTTATGGTCAAGCCTTCTTGATTCTTAACTGGATTACCAGAAAAATCAGTAGCAGGTTGATAACCATCTTCAAAAAGCACTTGATTTACAGGACGAGAATGTTTTTTATCATCTGAAAAATAGAAGTAAGTTTTGCCAATAGTTCCATTACCTGGATTAAGATTATGCTTTTGTTTGGATTTTAATTCATTTTGGCATTCATTGTGAATGTTTATTATTATATCAGTAACTGCAGATGCAAGGGGATTTTGATTAAAAGACTCCTTTAATAAATTATATTCATTTAGTATGGGATGCTTTGTTTTTGCCATGTTCTTCCTCCGATTGTTCAATGGATTTTTTCAGTAGTAAATATGGATCAATTTTTAGGGCAGATGCAATTTTTGCAATATTATCTATAGATATGTTTCGCTGTTCTCTTTCGATGGAACTGATATATGTTCGGTGTAGACCAGAGAGTTCGGCTAACTTTTCCTGTGAAAGATCCTGCTGTAGACGATATTTTCTTACATTGATAGCAAATATGTGTAGTAACGACATAGTGTAACCTCCAACAAATTCTTAATTTATATTATGACAAAAAGAATACAATAAGTCTACATACAATACGTCACCTACTTGTTGTACATAAGTAGAAAATTGCTTTGAAATATGGTATATTATGAATTATATAATTGATTTTGGAGGGACACATTATTGAGCGAAATTAATATCTCTGTAGATTTTCAGAAGTTTTGTAATTCACTTAGAATGTCAGATAATACAGTATCAAATGTGCGTAATAGATATCATATGATTACTAAAAGGATTAATCAGGACTTTTGGAATAGTGATTCAATTGTTTCCCACAGCTGGTATGTAGGTTCGTATGGACGGGGAACCAGTATTTACACTAGTGATATTGATATAGTAGTGGAAATTCCATGGACAGAATATGAAAGATATGACAATTATTTATATAATGGACAATCCTCTCTTCTTGCAACATTGAGAAATAGCTTATTAAAAACTTATAGTTCATCAAAAGTTAGTGCAGATGGACAAGTGGTTGATATTATGTTTTCAGATGGAATCAAGTTTGAAGTAGTTCCGGCATTCAAATATTCAGATGGAGCAGGATTTTGCTACCCGGATACCAATAACGGAGGATCCTGGAAAAGCATGGATCCAGGAATGGAAATTGGAGTATTTAACTATAGAAATAATGAAACCAATAAAAATTTGAAAAAATTATGTAGAATGGCCAGAGCATGGAAGGAAAACAAGACAGTTCTAATGAGTGGAATTTTGATTGATTCTATGGCTTATAATTTTATGCTCTCATATCAATATGCAAAAGAGCCGTTTATTTATTATGATTGGATTTCCAGAGATTTTTTCAAATATGTGTATGATAATTCAGATAAAAGATATTGGAATAAGCCAGGGGGGACAGGAACAGTAGAGCGCAAATATTATATAAAAGATGATGCTAAATTTGCTTATGATAAAGCATGTGAAGCGATAGAAGATGGTGAAAAAGGTTTCAGTTTCTGCTGGCATAATGAATGGAGGGAAATATATGGGTCAAGATTTCCAAACGCATAAGGAAAAACTTTATCAGCAACTTAAGGAACAATATGGAAAAGTAGTCTATACATATACGGCACATCTTAAAAATGCAGGATTTCTACAGAGAGATTGCAACAGATTTAAATGGGTACAAATCATTTTGTCTGCCATATCAACAGGGGGATTTGTGGCAACTGTTATTATGGATGAGGCAAAAGTCGCTTGGGTCGGGGGAATTGTATCTACGGCGTTGCTTGTTGTGAATGGTTATTTAAAAAGTAAAGACTTTGCAGCAGAAGAACAGAAACACATTGATGTTGCTAATAGCTTATGGTCAATAAGGGAAGATTATATTTCTGTATTAACAGACTTTGATGCATTATCTGAGAACGAAATAATGGAAAAAAGGGAACTGCTTAAGGATCGGACTGCCAAAGTATATGAGAATGCAATTCAAACGGACAAAAGAAGTTACGCGGCAGCGCAGCAAGCTTTACAAAAAGAAGAGGAACAATTCTTTCATGAAGAGGAGTTGGTTAATATTTTACCACAGCATTTGCGCCAATGATTTTAGTTGCCTTAGAAGTCTATAAAGATAAATTATGCTATATTTTGAGGATTGTTATGGACAAGTTGACGCCTGAGCAGCGCAAGAAAAATATGCGGAGCATAAAGGGAAAAGATACGAGTATTGAAATGATATTAAGAAAAGCCTTATGGAAGAAAGGATATCATTACAGGAAGAATTACAAAAATCTTCCTGGGACGCCAGATATTGCGCTGACCAAATATAAAATTGCTATTTTTTGTGATGGAGAATTTTTTCATGGAAAAGATTGGGAAATTTTGAAACCGCGTCTTGAGAGAGGGAAGAACAGTGATTTTTGGGTGACAAAGATTTCTAAAAATCGTGAGAGGGATGAAGAGATTAATAAGAAATTACTGTTTATGGGATGGACAGTGATTAGATTTTGGGGAATGGATATAAAGAAGAACACGGATGAATGTATACGGGTTATTGAAGAAACTATATTTGATTTGAAAGTATCTGAAGATACGGGTGAATAATAGGTAATGGGCATTTAGGATGCTAGACAAATGATAAAATGTTGATGGGGTAAATAAAATGGATGAATATGTTTTGTTGACATATTATGCGGAATATCTTAAAAAGATACGCAAGGTATCTGATTCGACAATTAAACATTATCAGCAGGCAATGAGATATATTTCAAAATTTCTTGTTGAGAAAGAAAAAATAAAACAATCAATCTATGAAATTCAGAATTTGGACGAATTAGTTATCATTAAGGAATACTTATATTCAGAACCGGAGTTTATTGAATTAGATACACGGGGACATCGGATGTATAGTGCGGGGTTTAATAATTATTTTAAGTTTGCTAATGGTAAAGGATTTGAAAATATTCATCAACAAATAGGGGTTATGGATATTGAAATTCCAGCTACAAACAAGCAACTTCTTGTTGCGGATACATGGAGGAGATCATCTATAATTAAAATGCAGTCCATAGAATCAGCAGGATATGAATGTGAAGTAAATCCAACACATGTAACATTTACTGCTAAGAGTACAGGAATGCCCTATATGGAAGGTCATCATGCTTTGCCGATGAAATGTCAGGACAGATTTAAGAGTAGTTTGGACATTTATGCCAATATAGTTTGTTTATGTCCAACATGCCATAGATTATTACATTATGGTATTGCATCTGAAAAAGCAAATGTTATAGATAAAATATATTATGATAGAGCTGATCGCCTTGCAGCAAGTGGCATAAAAGTTGGGAAAAATGAATTTGAAAATTTGATGGAATGTTAATCTGTATTGAAAAATTAAATGAGGAGAATTATCTTGCAATCAGAATTAGAAAATATTATCAAAGAACTGCTCTCAAAAGGATATGAGGGAGGCTATTGGGATTATAAAGAGGACTATACCTCATGCAAAGAAGATAAACTGATAGATATTATTTGTATGGCAAATAATATAGAAGGAAGAGATGCTTATTTGATTTATGGAGCTGATGATAATGGTATAGTAAAGGGAATTGAAACAACAACTGAGCCAAGATATACAACAAAAATGGTTACTGAGTTCCTTAGGACTAAGCACTTTGCAGGTCAATATGTTCCAAAAGTTTCAGTACAAGTGCTGAAAATAGATGGACATGAATTGGATGTACTGATAGTTCATAATACAAGAAATACGCCATATTACTTAACTGACAAATTTAATCCAAGCCATGATAATAAAAAGATGCTTCTGCCAGGCGCGGTTTATACCAGAATTAATGATATTAATACACCTAGAATACAAACAGCAAGTTTTGAACATACTGAATATTTATGGAGGAGGAGATTTGGCATTGATATGACACCGTCTGAAAAGTTGTTAAGATTACTGGATAATCCAGAAGACTGGTCAGAAACTCGGTGGGATGTAGATCGGCATAGTTATAATATATATAATCCAGAGTATCAGATAAATGTGTTAGATTCACAAGACGCATATGAAACTATAAGTTATTTTTACGATGATGAAAGAATGTTGTATGCGCCTTTAAAATTAAATTATTTGACGACAACGTTGTATGAGACAGAACTTTGGTATATGGACATGGGAAGATGCCTGATTCCAAAACCTGAACATAAATATGATATGGAACATGGTTTGTACTATTATTACATTGAAAAAGATTCATTAAATGGAAAGTTATTACCGTTGTTTGCGTATGGGAAAAGTCAGTGCTGTGATCGGTCAGGAAGGGAAGTTCCTATTATGATTTTTGAAAATAAAGAAATGCGCACAGAGTTTGAAAGTTGGTTGGTAAATAATCTTTTTTTAAAGGAAAAATACATTGCTGATTTAGAAAATAGTGCCATTTTTCAACACATTAGGCCACTTATAAATGATTTTCTACGCAAAATGGCAAAATTTCGGCATCAGGAAAATCAAGATGTAAGCGCCGGAACAAGGATAAGGTTTTTTATCGATAAACCAGCAGCTATGATCTCTTTTCC
>ENA-OQIG01000465-OQIG01000465.1-human-gut-metagenome-genome-assembly--contig:-NODE-465-length-23378-cov-2.413014_pt1 | contig 23378 bp, 33 predicted proteins | sample MGYA00242576_ERZ504741 | MGnify/ENA primary metagenome ERZ504741 (study PRJEB26092, sample SAMD00036436) | human gut metagenome | host: Homo sapiens | study: EMG produced TPA metagenomics assembly of... | reverse complement strand
AAATTAAGGCAGAACATCTGGTTCACGGCCACGGCGAATTCCCGGTTTACGTGGACAGTCCGCTTGCCGTTGAGGCAACCAATATTTTCCGCGATCATCAGAAAGAGTGCTACGATTCCGATGCAGCTGCGCTCCTTGCGCAGGGCATTAATCCGATTCTGTTTCCGGGCTTAAAGCTCTCGATTACATCCGATGAGTCGAAAGCCATCAACTTCAACGAAACCCCGAAGGTCATCATATCCGCGAGCGGTATGTGCGATGCAGGACGAATCAAGCATCATCTGAAGCACAACCTCTGGCGGCAGGAGAGTACGGTTCTCTTCGTCGGCTATCAGCCGTCGGTACACTGGGACGGGCGCTGATCGGAGGCGCGAAGGAGGTGAAACTGTTCCAGGAAGAGGTTCATGTGAACGCGCACATCATCCAGTTCCCGGGCATGAGCGGCCACGCAGATCAGGAAGGACTGCTCAAATGGGCGGGCAGTCTGCGGGCAAAACCGGACCGCGTTTTCGTAACGCACGGCGAAGATAAAGTGACGGAAATTTTTGCAGAAAAACTGTGGGACGAATTCCGCTACCCAGCGATGGCTCCGTTCTCCGGCACGGTATTTGACCTGAAAGAAAATGAATTCATCGAAAAAACCGTTGGCATTCCGATCCAGAAGGAAACAACGGCAAACGCTGGAACACTGCGCACGAGAAGCAGCGGAAATGCCGTCTTCGATCGTCTCGTTGCGGCTGGTCAGCGGCTGCTCACCGTCATTACAAGAAACAAAGGCGGTGCTAACAAAGACCTTTCGAAATTTGCCGATCAGATCAACAGTCTCTGCGACAAATGGGACAGATAAAGCAGTCCGGTGGCTGGAAGAAAGACTGTGCTATTAATATAGAAGAAAAACCGGAAGAAAGCAGGCGGCAGGGAAGCTGTGCTGCATCAGAAAAGAAAAAACAGAAGTGGATAAATTACAAACTCCCCGGGGTGAGCATTCCCCGGGGAGTTATTATAATAAAAAAGAGCAAGCGTAAAAAAAGTTATTTCTGAATAGCCTGTTCCAGTGCTTTTGCAAGCTGGTCTGGACATGATGTTCCGCGTCCGTTGCAGTCGATGCCTTTCATGCGGGAGATGGCTTCGTTTACGTCCATGCCCTCAACGAGTCTTGCAACACCCTGTGTGTTTCCGTTGCATCCGCCTACGAACTGCACGTTGTGTACTTTACCGTCTTCTACCTCAAACAGAATTTTTCTGGAACAGGTACCTTTTGTTGTATATTCCATCGATAAGATCCTCCTTTGTGAATAAAAAATTAGAACATTATCGTGAACTTCAGCCACGATAATTCTTCGGTTCCTGCTATTATATCATAGATTACGAAAACAGCAAAGAAAAAAGATACCACAGATCCAAAATTTATTGTATACTGTAACAGGAATTACAAAGAAACCAGAAGGAAAAGAAAATGGACTCCCGGAGTTTTCCGTTCTTACTTTAGCGGCTGACCGCTGACAAAAATGATTTCATAAAAGCAAGAACAGAAAGAATCGGGGAGTACATGTAAAGTTATTGGAGGATATCATAAACATGAAGTTAATCGGAATCATCGGTGCAATGGAAGTTGAAGTTGCAAGCTTAAAGGAAATGATGACGGATGTTACAATCCGCACGAAAGCATCCATGGAGTTCAACCACGGTTACCTGAACGGAAAAGAAGTGGTTGTTGTGCGCAGCGGAATCGGTAAAGTAAACGCCGGTATCTGCACGCAGATTCTTGTGGATGATTACGGCGTGGACTGTGTCATCAACACCGGAATTGCAGGCTCCCTGCGGAATGAAATTAACATCGGCGATATCGTCATTTCGACCGATGCTGTTCAGCACGACATGGATGTGCGCATCTTCGGATACCCGCTCGGCGAGATTCCGCAGATGGGTGTTTTGAGCTTCCCGGCAGACGAGCACCTCGCAGAGTGGCAGAGGAAGTCTGCAAGGAAGTCAATCCGGAAATCCAGGTATTCCGCGGACGCGTGGTCAGCGGTGACCAGTTTATTTCCAGCAAAGAAGTGAAAAACCATCTGATCGAGGAATTCAACGGTTCCTGCGCCGAGATGGAGGGCGCTGCGATTGCGCAGGGCGCTTATCTGAACAAGATTCCATACGTCGTACTCCGCGCCATCTCCGATAAAGCAGACGACAGCGCAACGATGGACTACCCGACCTTTGAGAGCGAGGCAGCCCGCCACTGTGTCAACCTGCTGCAGGAAATGGTAAAACGCCTGTAATCTAAAAAAAGCAAGAAGAAAAAATCGACAAACTGACAGGCGAAAACCAGCGAAACCACGCGAACCGGCACGAAAGCAGTCCCCTGAAGGAACGAAAAATAAAAATTCACGCAAAAAAGCACAGAATCACAAAGAATTTGACGAACGTTTTTTGTTTCCAAATTTTTCCGGCAGTGCTATACTGTGGCACATCGGAACAAGAAGATGCTCACTACGGATTGCTCAGCAGTAAAACACTTGCTGTTTTGCTGCGTAAGAAAGTGATTCAGGTGTGAGCAGCCCTCCTTCTGCGAAGCAAAATTTTCAATGAGGGCTGCGAATGTTACAGTTCCCAGGTACCTGTGAACTGTAACACGTCTCCACTGCCGATATGCCAGCGGAAGAATCCTGTGCGCGCAAATTCTGCCGCGGCATCCGCCGATGCACCGCAACGGAACGGGAGCACCGGCATATGATCATAACAGGCAAATTCAAAAATCATCAGGGGGAATAAGAATGCTGGAGTTTTGTGTGAAACAAAATGTGTTCTTATACGCAATGATAGCAGCAGGAATCGCCGGTGTGTGGTGCCTGTTCTGGAATAACCGTTTCTACACCCGGGCCATCCGCGATCTCGGAAGGCTGAAGGAACCAAAGTCGAAATGGACCAGGTCGGTGCTGGAAACGTGTCAGAGAAAAGCGCATCCCTTTTCGAATGCCGGGGCGTTTATGCGCAGCCAGATTGCACAGGGCAGGTCAGCGGGAATGGCAGTCCCGACGCTTCTGCGCGGAAGCCAGAATATGATCCTCACGGTTCTGGCGCTGTCGATTCTTTCGCTGTGGGCGATCTACCGATACCGTTATGGAGAGGCGGAGCTGATGCGCTACCTCGGAACGGGCACCGCGCTCGCCGGAGGCCTTGTCTTTTTCCGGCTCTGTCTGGATTTCGGCGGAAAAGAGGAAATTCTGCTGAACGGCTGGACAGACTATCTGGAAAATGAGTTTGCAGCGACGAAACAGAGTGCGGTGCTGGAAACCGTACAGCAGACCGAACGGCAGCCGGTGCAGGCGGAAACCATGGCACAGGCAGGAACCGGAGCGGCGAAAGCAAAACCGCAGACTGCGGGAAGCGAGTCCGCCAAAGAGCGGAATGAACTGTTCGCAGACCCGGAAAAAGAAGCGAGGATTTCGAAGTCAGGGAGGGCATCCGCCAGACCGCCGCGGCCGAGAGCAGGTTTGCCGGAATGCTGACGCCCGAGGAAGAGAAGCTGATGAGGGAAATTATCAGCGAATACGTGTAAATACCAGGGGATCAGGCCGGGGAGCATGGCATATCGACATGACCATATTTCCGAATCGGCAGTCCGCAGGTATCTAAGATAAAAATATTTCAGGCAGTGCTGTCTTTCAAAACAGACAGGCGGCACTGCTTTCCCGGATAAAGCAGAATCATCATCTGCAAAAGGAGGAACCAACATGAGACTTGTAATTCTTGAGGCAGAGTCACTGGGAAAGGACATGGATCTGTCCGGCTTTTCCCGTTTTGGAGAAGTGACAGTATATGAAAAAACAACGGAGGAGGAATGCCCGGAGCGTGTGCGGGAGGCGGATATCGTCATCTGCAACAAGGTGCGCATGTGCAGCCGCACCCTGTCCGGCGCGGAGAACCTGAAACTGATCTGCGTCACCGCAACCGGCATCAACAACATCGATCTTGATTATGTGAAGCGCCACAACATCGCCGTGACGAACGTCGCCGGCTATTCCACCGTCAGCGTGGCCCAGCACACCTTTGCGATGTACTTCTATCTGGCAGAAAAACTCCGTTATTACGATGATTACGTAAAAAAACGGCAGCTACGCCGCCAGCAGTCTTTTCACCTGCATGGACAGACCGTTCACCGAGCTGGAGGGCAAGACGTGGGGCATCATCGGCCTTGGCGCGATCGGCAGAAAAGTGGCTTCGATTGCACAGGCATTCGGCTGCCGTGTGATCTATTACTCCACCTCCGGTGCACACGACGATCCGGACTACGAGCGGGTCGATCTCTATCGTCTGCTGAAGGATTCTGATGTGGTTTCCATCCACGCCCCGTTAAATGAGGCGACCGAGAACCTGATGAATATCGAAACGTTTGCCAACATGAAGCGGAACGCAATTCTGATCAACGTCGGCCGCGGCTCGATCGTGAATGAGCGTGACCTCTGCTGTGCCTGCGCGAGGGCCTGATCGCCGGAGCAGCGCTCGATGTACTTTCCAGCGAGCCGATCCGCAGCGACAGTCCGTTGCTGAAAATGGCGGACGACGACCGCCTGTACATCACGCCGCACATCGCCTGGGCATCGAAGGAAGCCCGCACGCGCCTGATCGGACTGGTGCAGAAAAATATTGCTTCGTACCTGGAAGGCGGCATGGAAAACCGCGTGGTATAAAAGGGATACAAAGCCAGGGACAAAATACATAAAAAAGCGGACATCCGACGGAACCGCAGAGGGGGCTGTAAGAACAGCCGCTCCCAAGTTCCGCCGGATGCCCGGCTTTTACATTTGCTTTATTCGCTGCAAAAACGAGAGAACATTATTCCTCTGTAATCTGAATTTCCAGATAATCAAACTCCAGCGATTCAATAAAATTATCCTGTGTGAACCGCGTTTTCGATCTCCGTTTAAACTCCGAAATATTCGTATCGAGCCAGATCGGCTTCGCCAGATTCCAGGCATCACAGATTTCATCGAGCGCACGGAAGACCTTGTGCGTTCTGGTATCCTCATCGTCGATGCAGACGGTAAGATCCTGAAGAACATGATTGTTTTTCACTAATTTTCCCCACATCTGAAACATATTAAAAATCCTCCTGAAAAGTACAAAGTGAACAGTGCATTTGGAACGACCGTGTTAATCGCTGGTAACGGTATGCAGTTCTTTAAAATCCTTCGGCGAGATCCCGTACTCTTTTTTAAACGCGCGGTAAAAACTCGAATAGTCGTGAAATCCGAACAGCAGATACACCTTCGTGACCGGTACATCGCCGAGCAGCGCTTCACGGCACCTTGCCAGCCGCTTTTTGGAAATGTACTGGTGGATCGACATGCCGATTTCATCCTTGAAAACGTGTGCAATGTGATATTTGCTCACAAAAAGTTCCGCCGCCAGCCGTTCGAGCGACAGATCCTCGGACAGGTGCTCATCAATATAGAAACAGAGCTGTTCATACAGCGAAAGCTGCGCCTTCCGGGTGAGCGGGTGGTGCTGTTCATACACCGTGCGGTTGATCTGCATCAGCAGGTCGCTGACGTAGAGAAAAATCTGCGTCTCTTTTCCAAAATGATCGGACCGCATTTCCTCAATCAGTCGGATGGTGCGGTACTGGATCGTGTTGAACTCGACGGAATCGAGCAGGAACAGATATTTCTGATTTTCGGCAGCGTATTCCATCAGGTAAACGTAGTCGGCGGAACGGGCGCGGAGCTGTTCTGCAAAAGCGGCGCTAACCCAGAACACAAAGCGGCGGTACGGCACAGACAGGTCGTGCATCACCAGATGATGCGGCACGCCGGGCGGAATCAGAAGAAGATCGCCGGGCGTCGGTGTGTAGAGCACTCCGTCGATTTCCAGTGAGATCGCCCCTTCGAGAAAGAGATAGAACTCATAATGCGTATGCGTATGTTCTTTTACGCCGGGCACATCGTCGGTGCTGTAATAGTATAACTCAAACGTATCCGAAATCATGTACTGCCGGGTGGCAAATTTCGTCTGCAGTTTTTCTTTCATAATAAAAGCATCCTTGCAAAAAAATGATATTTTTGAACCATAACAACAATTCCCAGCATATCACAAAACAGCAAGTTTTACAATGTATTCGGCAATTCGCACAATAGAAAAAAACAACTTGTCCGGTTATGATACAAGGAATAAAATAAAAACAGAATGCAGAATAAATTTCAGATAAAGATCAAAACGGAGGAACAGCTATCATGAATCAGATTCTCGAACAGCTTGGAACATACGGCATTGTGCCGGTTGTCGTTTTACAGGATGCAGCAAAAGCAGAGCCGCTTGCCAAAGCTCTCTGCAAGGGCGGACTTGCCTGCGCCGAGGTGACCTTCCGCACCGATGCGGCAGAAGAATCCATCCGCATTATGAGCGAAAAATTCCCGGAGATGCTGGTGGGAGCCGGAACTGTGCTCACAACCGAGCAGGCGGACCGCGCCGTGAAAGCCGGAGCAAAATTTATCGTCAGCCCGGGCCTCAACCCGGAGGTAGTAAAATGGTGCCAGGCACACGAAGTACCAGTGATCCCGGGCATCGTGACCCCGACTGAGATGGCGCAGGCAATCGGTCTTGGGCTCACCATGGTGAAATTCTTTCCGGCAGAACCGGCAGGCGGACTGAAATACATCCGTGCCATCGCAGCACCGTACACCATGATGAAATTCATGCCGACCGGCGGCATCAACCCGCAGAATGTAAGAGAATACCTGGCATACGACCGCATCGCAGCATGCGGCGGAAGCTGGATGGTAAAAAATACGATGATTGAAAACAACGAATTCGACCGCATTGAAGAGCTGGTGAAAGAGGCGGTTGAGATCGTAAAGGAAAGCCGGACGTGACGACATCCTTCCCGCAGCCGCTGGGCACCGACCGTTGACCTCGAGCGTGATCCGAGATGGGGAAGAAACGAGGAGTGCTACGGCGAGAACCTGTGCTGACCGGAAAAATGGCCGGCGCTTACATCGAGGGAATGCAGGGCGACGATCCAAAATATCTGCGCTGTGCATCAACCTGAAACACTTCTATGGAAACAACACCGAGGTCGGCCGCGGCTGGAAGAACTCTTCGATTGACCCGCGGAATAAATATGAGCTGTATCTCGAGCCGTTCCGCAGATGTATTGAGGAGAGCGGTGCAGAGGGCATCATGACGGCGTACAACAGAATCAACGGCACCGTCGGCGGAATGGTCCGGGAAAACATGGAAATCTCGGAATCCGTCATCATGAAACAGGCGGACCAGAAGATGTATGAAAATAAAAAAAGTTCACGGTGAATCGCCGCAATGGATTGTCCCCGCGGTCTTTTCGTGGTACAATGAAACATAACCGATAAAAAAGAAAAACGAGCAGAACATGAACGAATTATATGAAATGATTGAAAAGAAAATTAAAGAATCCGGCTATCCGCGGCCGATTTCGGGAAGCGATGTTTACGATGACATCTGCGACCAGATCGAGGGAAAAGAGAACGGTTCCTATGTGGTATTATCGAAATTTGATGATGATGTGATTTTCGAGTACCACATCACGGTGATGGATGATGAATTCAACCTCGGCGTGCTGACGATGCGCACCCCGGAGGGCGTGTTTGAGGCTGATTTTGACCAGTAAAAGAGAAAAGAAAGAGGTTGTTACTTATGCCGAATGTTGAAAAAATCACAAAACAGACGGAAAATCCGTTCGTAAATCTTTACCTGGTGGAAGGGACAAACAAAGTAAACCATCACTTCCGCTATTACGTGGCTTCCCGCGCAAAATCCATCGAGCAGATGAAGATTAAAACAAGGAAAAATACGCCGGACGGTGTGCTGATGTACAGTCTGTACGGGGAAAAACGCGACAAAATTGTCCTGGTGCGCCAGTACCGCGTTTCCATTGATGACTACATCTACGAATTCCCGGCAGGCCTGGTGGAACCGGGCGAGGAGTTCCATGAGGCTGCCGTGCGCGAGATGCATGAGGAGACCGGTCTTACGTTTCACCCGTTGAAAGTAGATCCCTGCTACGAGAAACCGTTCTTCACCACAATCGGCCTGACCGATGAAGCATGCTCTGCCGTTTACGGCTGGTGCGAGGGCGAGATCAGCCGCAAATACCTCGAAGAGAGCGAAGTGATCGAAGTTGTCCTTGCTGACCGCGAGGAGGCAAAGAGAATCTTAAAGGAAGAAAATGTAGCAATTATGTGTTCTTATCATCTGATGCATTTTATTCATGATGAGGAGCCGTTTGCATTCCTGAAATAAGTGGAGGGGAGCCAGAAAAACACAACCCCTGGAAGTTCTTAGCACGAACTGCCAGGGGTTGTGTTTTTCTGACTCCCATTTACGTTGTGGGGGACGGGAGGGTGAGGACTCAGGTGTAGTATTGGGCCTGGGTTTCGTAAAGATTGGCGTAGATGCCGTGGTTTGCGAGGAGGGTGTCGTGGGTTCCGTCTTCGGCGATGCGGCCGTGGTCGAGGACGATGATGCGGTCGCAGAATTTGCAGCTGCTCATGCGGTGGGAGATGTAGACAGCGTTTTACCGGCGGTCATCTGGCTGAACTGTTTGTAGATTTCGGCCTCAGCGATCGGGTCGAGGGCTGCGGTCGGCTCGTCGAGGATGACGAACGGGGCATCCTTGTAGAGGCGCGGGCGATGGCGGTGCGCTGGGCCTCGCCGCCGGAAAGGTCGACACCGGAGCCGTTGTTGTTGTAAAGGCGGGTGCGGACGCTGCGGGAGTTGCTGTACACGGTCGGTGAGACCGACTTTTGCAAGAGAGGATTGCAAAGCAGCTTCATCAATCTCGGTTCCGGCGGCGATGTTTTCGTCGAGCGGGAGGGAAAACAGGTGGAAATCCTGGAAAACGACGGAGAATGCCTGCGTGTACTCTTTGTAGCTATATTTGCGGATGTCAATGCCATTCAGGGTGATGTAACCTGAAGTTGGCTCATACAGGCGGCAGAGCAGCTTGATGAGTGTTGTCTTTCCGGCTCCGTTACGGCCAACGAGGGCGGTTTTTTCGCCGACGGCAAAGGACAGTGTCACATGTTCGAGTACCGGAATATTCGTACCGGGATAAGAGAATGAGACATCGTGGAATGCAAATTCGTACTGGCCGTCGTCGCGTTTCTCAATCGGCAGTGTACCGTCGTAGGCCATAGACGGCTGCGCAATGAAATCCTCATAGGTCGAGAGATAGGAATTGATATAGTCGAACTCCGATCCGGTTGCGAGAAATGTCTGAAGATCACTCATGGCGCGTGTCACGGAACCGGCATACAGAAGAACATCCCCAATGGGAGAACGCCGTACAGAGCCTGGCGCCGATCACAAGGTACGCAGCGAAATTGGAAAGGAGCGAAAGCAGCGCGTTTTTTCCGTCTGTGATGGCGGAGAAGCGGGCGAAGTCGAGGTACATCGGCAGAAAGTGTTCCATGGCTTTTCCAAACTGTACGTCGAGAAAATGATCGAGATGACCGATGCGGATATCGTCCGCGCGCCGTTCTTCAAGCATCACATTAACGAGATAATTGGCAACCGAGTTGGAATGGTCGTTGCCCTGGTTCAGCTCTATCTTTTTCTGCGTACTCCTGCGGTTGATGCGGGAGGAAAGTGCAAGCTGCACACCACAGAGCAGGAGCAGTGCAAGCATCGAAAACGACGAGGTGAAAAAGTTATTCCTGCTGCTGTCGGACAGAAGAAACAGACGGAGCAGGAAAAACAGGGCATAGAGAACCGAGAGCAGGGAAGTGATCAGCGTATGAATGACAATGAGCTGGTCACCCACATTTCCCGATCCCATGGAGGAGACGTTGGTGCGCCGGATGGCATCCATCGTCTCTGTTTTTCGAATTTCTCAAACTCCAGCTCCAGCGCCTTTGCGGTGATTTTCTGTTCCGTGCGTGCAAGACAGAGTTCTTTTTGGCCGTCGAGATACTGACGGCAGATTTTTTCAAACAATCCCAGCCCATACTGCGTAAGCAGAAAGACGACAACAGTATACAGACAGGCGCGGTATGACTTTGCAAGCAGTAAATTCAAAATTCGCGCCGAGAAAAACAAGGAGAGATACGGCAGCGTTGCAGCTGCAAAAGCGCTTCCGAGAAGCCAGAACAGCACGCGGTGATTGCCCTGGCTCACCATAGTTAAAAAGCGGCAGATGGCATGAAACCGTTCTTTCATTTTCATCAGATATCTTCCTCCGTTTCCTGATAATACTGGCTCTGCACCTCAAACATATGCGCATACGATCCGCCGAGGGCAATCAGCTCATCGTGGGTTCCGCATTCTTTGATCTTTCCGTTTTCGAGAAACAGGATCGTATCGCAGAAGCGTGTCGATGCAAGACGATGCGAGATGAAAAGCGCAGTCTTATTTTTCAGCAGTGTGCTGTAGATTTCGTACATTTTATTTTCCGAGATTGCATCGAGCGCAGCCGTCGGCTCATCGAGCAGGAGCAGATGGCAATTTTTATAGAGTGCCCGCGCCATCATCAGTTTTTGCATTTCACCGCCGGAAAGCGTAATGCCGTCGTCCGCCATATCCTTGCCAAGATAGGTTTCTTCTTTCTGCGGCAGACTTGCAATTTTTTCCCAGAGTCCGGCGCGGATGAGTGCTTCTCGGCAACGGTTACGATCGGTCTCTTCCAGTGGGGAGCAGCTCACATTTTCTGCAATCGAAAACGAGAGTGCAAACGGGTCCTGAAAGACCGCCGCGATTGCTTTGTAATACTGTGCCGGATTCAGACTGCCAAGGGGAATGCCGTTGATGGTGATATTCCCTTCCGTTGGCTGATATAGCCCGCAGATCAGCTTGACAATGGTGGATTTTCCGGCGCCGTTGATGCCGACAAGTGCCGTATGCTCGCCCGCATGGAGTGTAAAACTGACATCATCGAGGATCCTTTTATCGCCGCCCGGATGGGAAAACGAGACGTGGGAAAAGCAGATTTCCAGCGGTTTTTCTTCCGCAAGTTCCGGCCGGAACGGCAGCGTGTGGCCTGCAGGGAACGGAGATCGAAGAATTCCCGCAGCCAGCGGATCTGCTCGAGACAGAGCACGGATTTGGAGAGCGCGGCGGTGATCTCGTTAAAATATGAAGAAAAACCGGAGACGGCACCGAGCGCAAGCACAAAGCCGGATACGGTCATCGTGCCGTGGGATAGACGGTAAATCAGAAAGCCATAGCAGATTCCGTCGCGCAGAAGCTGTAGTGTAAGTGTCAGCAGATCATTTGCAAAGTAGGCGCTGCGGATGCGGAACAGAATTTTCTGATACCGCTTGTTGAGCTGGCGATAAACACCATCGAGCCATCCGTTCAGCTGATACAGACGGATATCCTTTCCGGCGGATGTGTTGTACGACTGTTTCTGGAAATAGCGCTGCGATACTTCAATTTCAGACAGATCGTCTCTGCGGCGGACTTCGTAAGAAGCCGCGCGGCGGTAGCTGAGAAACTGCAGAACCGAGAGCACAAGCAGCAGAAGAATGATAGCCGGATGGACGGTTCCGATCAGTCCTGCGTAGAGAATCAGCCCAAGAAACGAAGAATAAATTGTGACATCGTATCGGAACATGCCTTCCACGCCGACCCAGTTGCTGCAGGTGGCTCCGACGGCTTTTTCGGCGAGCTGCAGCGTTTTTGGTTCTGTCAGAACCGCATAATCTATCTGCATGAAATGACAGAGAAGGCGGCGCGTAAAAAAGCCGGTCCGGAATTCGGTATACTGCCAGGCGTTCCGCGATTGCAGCAAGGTGTGGCTGACAAAAACAACGGCATAGCAAAGAAAGAGAACGAGCGTTCCAAGTGCAAATCCGGAAAAGCCGCTGCTCTGTTCCAGAAACAGGAGAATCCCGGCAGGAAGCAGAATCCCGAAAAAGCCGGTGAGCACCTGTGAGACGATTTCGAGTGCCTGAAAGAGAAACGGCTTTTTGCTGTAATGCCACAGCTCCCGATGAATATAAATGTAGTTAGACCATAATGAATACATAAAGACCTCCTCTGTCACATGTCTTTCGTGAACTGTAGTTATCCTACCATATTCATGCAAAACACGGGGGAAAAGTACGTAAATGGAACAAAAAAGAACGCGAACAGCAAAAAAAGTGTTCACGTTCTGCAAAATTTTTCTGTAGAATCATCGGACAAAATCAAAAAATTCTGGAAAGAGCTTTTTACAGCGGCAGCATAATCTCCGTCACGAAAACGCCGGGCTCGTTCTGCCGGTTGATATATCCTTCGTACTTTTCCACAACAAGATTGATCCGTTTCAGCCATGCCCGTGATTTCCGCGCTTCGTGGTGATATACTCGCTGTCCAGCTTCCGCACAGTATCCTTTGTTGCATTCGTAACGGAAATATACAGCTGGTTTTTCAGCACACCAATATAAAGCCGGATATAGGATCCGCAAGGCCCTCGCATGCTTCCACCGCATTGTCAATCAGATTTCCGATCAGCGCGCAGAGATCAATATCACTCACCGTAAGATTGGCCGGGCAGGCTGCCTTGTAATCCACGCGGATGCCGTTCTTTTCGGCGAGTGAAATTTTGGAATTTAAAATCGCATCGAGATTCACATTCCCCGAGTCGCAGAGCTGGTTGACTGATCGAGATCATTTTCGAGCAGCCCGAGATATTCCTGCAGCTTATCATACTGTCCCATCTCAACATATGCCTTCATTGACTGCAGATGATTGTGGTAATCATGACGCCAGCCGCGCATTGTCAGATAGATATTCTGCACTTCCTCGACCTGGCGGGCGAGAAGCTGGTTCTGGTATTCGATATTTTTGCGTTCCAGATAATGGGATAAAAATGGAATGTGCGCCATGAAACATCACCTCGGTTCGTTCGGAATTGGAAATTAAAAAATGCAAAACCTTTAAAACGCATTCGGCCGGTAAAACTGCAGGAACACCTGGTTGAGTGATGCATAGCATCCGCGGCTGACCGGAATTTTTGTTCCGTCCGACAAGAGACATTCCGTCCGCGTGATCCGCTCCACATGAGCGAGATTCACAAGATAACTCCGGTGTGCTGCCGCAAAACATTCTCCTGTCCCACCAGAAGCCTGCCATGCGGCGGAAAGCTCTTCGCGGAACTCCGACAGATTTTTCTTAAACGTTTCCGTGCCGGCGGCCGTATGCAGCGTCAGATAATGATTATCGGACTCCACAAAAAGCAGATCCGAGAGGAACAGCTTCTGCGTCTCCCCGCCAAGTGAAAGCAGCAGATGCGGCTTTTCCTGTCCGCGCATCGTCTGCAGTTCGTCGAGCAGCGGAAACAGTGTGTCTTCCGTCACCGGCTTTAAGAGATACCGGAACGCCTGCACCTCATACCCTTCGAAAACGTATTCTCTGTGGTTCGTCAGAAAGAGAATCGGCACCTCGCTGTCCGTCTCACGGATTTTCCGCGCCAGCGCCATGCCGTCCATTCCGCCGAGATCAATATCGAGAAAGATGAGATCGAACGGATACGAGTCAGGGTAGTGGAACAGAAAAGCAGCGGAGTCTGAAAAGGCTTCCACGGTAAGAGGAAGCCTTTTTCGCTCCGCAAAGGTGTGGAGCAGCAGTTCCATCCGGGAACGCTGCGCCGGTTCATCTTCGCAGTAAGCAATCCTCATGTTATTCACCCAAACATTTTTTGAAGAAGTTATCGTAAACGGTAATCATTTCCTCGGTCCAGAATGCTGCACCGCCGTGGTCTGCGCCGCGAAGAAGATACAGCTGTACATCTTTTCCGGCATCCTTTAATGCGTGGTAGAGATCGACACTCTGCTGGCAGAACACCATCGTGTCCTTGGTGCCGTGTGCGATCAGCATCGGCGGGAAATCCTCGTTCACGTATGTTTTGGAGCAGGCTGCCTTAGCCTCCTCAAGATGCTCGGTAATGTCATAGCCCATCAGCATGCCCTCCGGGCTGTCCGGTTTCTGATGGTTCAGCGTTATCGGATAGCCGTACGGCAGTGTCACATCAACAGCTCCGTACAGATCGATAATACCGCATACCTCGCAGCTTTCCTCATTGATCGGCTCGTCAAGTTTTCCGCTCTTTGCGGTCATGCCGGCAACGGAAGAAACCTGTCCGCCGGAAGAATCTCCCATTAGGAACATCTGCGATGGATTCAGCTTGTATTCCTCCGCATGCGCACGCAGAAAACGTACCGCATTTTTTTGCGTCGATGATCTGCGCTGGGAAATGTGCGATTCCGCTGTGACGGTATTCGACGATTGCAACAACGTAGCCGCGCTGCGCCAGACGGGCGATCATGCCGACCTTCTGGTAGACATACTGTTTCATCCAGGCGGATCCCTGAATAAATGTGATGCACGGCCAGGTGCGCTCCGGGTGCGCCATCTGGAATGGTGTGAAAATTTCCAGATGAAGATTGTGCGCCTCGTCGTAGACAACTTCATGCGCATAGCGGATCTCCATTTCCTCTCCGGTCACCGGAATTTCCACGGCGCCGTCTACCGCGTCCGTGTAGTCCGGCATTGTCTCATACGTGTAGTTTGATGGTTCAATGATCATGTGTAAAAACCTCCTTTTTCTAAAACCCCTTTTTCGGTCCGAAACAGCAATCCACAGGATTTACAATTTCTTCGACTCCTCATATGATTTTAACTCGGAAAGCGCCTCACCTGCAAGTGGATACAGTGCAATAATGTTGAAAATTGTCATCAGCCGATGCCGACATCACCAAGATCCCACACAAAAGTGTATGCGGCAATACCGCCGATAAACAGCATTACAAGTGCAAGAACCTTGTAAGCGGTCTGGAAACACCACTTGTCACCGAACAGGTAGGCAACGTTGCTTCTTGCATAGAACAAAATGCCGAGGAACGTGGAAAAGCTGAACAAAAACAGCGTAAGTGCGATAAAAATCACACCGAATTTTCCCAGATGATACTGCATGGCGGTCTGCAAGAGATCCATGCCGGAAAGGCCATTAATCAGATCCTTTGGTGCAAGCAGCATAATCATTGCGGTGCAGCTGCAGATGACGATTGTGTCAACAAAAACGCCGAGCGCCTGTACAAGGCCTGCTTTGGCCGGGCGGTCACATTCTGCGGCGGCAGCGGCGCATGGAGCGGAGCCGGAACCGGCTTCATTCGAAAACAGACCACGCTTTACACCGTTCATCAGAACAGCACCAAAACCGCCGGCTGCCATCTGACGAAGTCCGAAGGCTTCCTCAAAAATGCGTGCAAACACAGAAGGAATCTGACGGAGGTTGACTGCGATGATAAACAGTGTGATAAAGAAATAGCAGACTGCCATGACAGGAACTATAAAATCCAGCACCTTTACGGTTGCATTTTTCCGCAGTACGATGATTGCAGAAAGAATCACCAGCATGATACTGGTGTAAAGCGGCGGAATGGAAAATGCATTTTTAAAAGAAGAAGCCACGGAGTTGCTGATTACCTGACTGATACCGCACCAGCAGATCAGACCGGCAATGGCAAACAGAACAGCCGGCAGAACGTATCGTTTTTTCTTCTTGAGGTGGTCTTCAACCAGATCGTGAATGTAGTAGGCAGGACCGCCGCGGTAGCCGCCGTACAGAGGATCTTCTTCTTTGTGAAGCTGTGCGAGCGTAGCTTCGATAAACGCGGTAGACGAGCCGATGATAGCCGTCACCCACATCCAGAACACAGCACCTGCGCCTCCGGCGGAGACTGCAGCGACAACGCCGACCAGATTTCCCATACCGACACGCGTTGCGGTGGAAACGATCAGTGTCTGAAAAGAAGAAAGGCTGCTTTTTTCATTTTTCTTTTCCGACAGGGCACGGATCATGTCCGGGAACAGACGGATAGGAAGAAAACGTGTCCGGATCGTAAAATAGATGCCGGTTGGGATCAGCAGAAGAATCAGAAGGGAGATTCCGAGACTGCCGCCGCCCGGGAGCGGAATCGTAAAAAGATCGCCCCAGAGAAAGTTGTAGACTGTGGTGATGAGATTGACAATCATGTTTTCAAAAACCCTCATTTCAAAATATTTGCGGCACTGTGAAACGTCAAAGCATAAAAGCACCGTTACCTGCTATTATATCGGTTTCTGTTTGGAATGTAAAGAAGGGAAGAGAAAGATAAGAGGCAAATATCAGCTTTTTCCGAAACCAGAAAAAGTTGATATCTGCCTCTTAAAAATTTTTCAGTCGTATCAAAAGATCAGCTGCGAGATGCAGCATCTCGATCAGGAACAGCCAGCTCAGGCCATAGAATGTAACGACAGCGACAAGGTCGTTGACCGTTGTGATCAGCGGGCCGGAAGCAACCGCCGGATCGATGTGGATCTTTTTAAAGAACAGCGGAATGCAGGTGCCGACGGCACTGGAAATCAGCATAGCCAGCAGCAGCGCGATACCGATGCAGGCGGAAACAGAAAATGCGAACATCATGGTCTTTCCTTTGAATAAGAAGATGAAAAGTCCGATGACAGCAAAGGACAGAACACCAAGCAGAAGACCATTGCAGAAACCGATGCGCATTTCCTTGAAAACAAGCTGTAATTTCTGTTTTCCGGTCAGGGACTCATCCATCAGACACGGATGGTAACAGCCAGGGACTGGGTACCAACGTTTCCGGCCATGTCAAGGATCAGGGACTGGAAGGTCATGATGATCGGAAGGGTTGTGACAACCTGTTCGAAAATACCGACTACAGAAGAAACCAGCATGCCAAGACCGAGCAGGATGATCAGCCATGGAAGACGTTTTTTCATACTGTCTTTTAACGGCTCTTTTAAATCCTCCTCTGCGGTCAGACCTGCGAACATCGCGTAGTCCTCACCCATCTCATCATCAACCAGGTCGATGATGTTTGATGATGTGATGACACCGAGCAGGCGGTTGTCATTGTCGAGGACCGGAATAGAATCCTCGGAATAATCCTTCAGTTCTTCGATACACTCGTTGATCGGCTCCTCTGCATATACGTACGGGTAAGAAGTTACGGTCAGATCCTCGAGCGTCTCGTCGCGTCTTGCGATGATCAGGTTTTCAGATCGATCGCTCCGTAAAATTTCTGCTGCGCATTGACAACAAAGATGGTAGAGATGTTGTCGTTCTTTGCGGCCTGATCGATCAGGCTGCTCATCGCCTGTTTGACATTCAGATCCTCGCGGATGATGATGCAGTTTGTCGTCATGCGGCTACCGATTTCATCTTCATCGAAGGAGGCGATCATCTCAATATCGTGGCGTACTTCCGGATCGAGCAGTTCGATCAGAAGTTTTTTTCTTTGCTTTGTCGAGTTTCTGCAGAACCTCGGCCAGTGCATCGGTCTCCATTTTGGAGAGGATGGAAGCGGCTTTTTTGACATCCATCTCTTCGAGGTACTCGGCTACGTTGTCGGATTCAGCATACTCAAAAATATCGGACAGCATGTCCGTGTCCAGAATGCGGTACAGTTTGCATCGCTCCGGAACCGTTAAAAGCGGCAGAACATCTGCCAGGTCATTTTCGTGGTAATCTTCCAGGCGGCTGCCCATGACAGCCGGAGAAGAGTTACTGCGGATTGTATCCAGGATCTCCTGGGTATAATCCTGTACTCGTTTTTCCATTTTTTTCGTTATCCTCCATTCTTTTTTTTTGACAGCAGAAAAAAACATGCGTGCTGTCGGTGCGAAAAAGCATGTTGGAACCCTCACAGGGCAGTAAAAGCACACGAAAAAAGAACCAGAGAATTACGTTTCAAAACTGGTTTGGATCATGTGTCTTACTTCGGGTTTTCATAGGATAAGAAGGGAAAATATTTAAGATTAAAGCAGGACAGAAGGATGGCCGTCATCCTGCATATTTTCCGGTTCCCGTCCTATGCTGGTACTTCGCCCATGAGAATCACAACTATCCATTCTGTTCACCTGCCTTTTTTTAGAAATTTTTTGATCAAACAGCCGTTTTTGCCGGTCTGTTTCGCTTGAAATACGGGATTCAAAAATCATCCCTCAAGTATTCTAACTGCTTTCCAGAAAAAAATCAATTCCTATTTTGGTAAAATTTTCGCAACATTCTTATCTCGTTTCTGTTTCTCCTCGTAAAGCATTGCATCCGCATGCGCGAGCATCTCCGGAAGTGTGGAATCCATGTCTTTCGGAAGCAGATAAAAGCCGGTGGAAACGGTAATATTATATGCTTTTTCGTTCGTTCTATTAAAAATGTCGAATGCGGAGTGCAGCGTCCGGTACAGATCCCTGGACATTGTTTCGTCGGAACACGGAACAAGATATGCGAATTCATCGCCGCCGATGCGTCCGCAGACACCGCGTTTGCCGATGGAATCCTGCAGAAACTGTCCGACAAGGCGGATGGAGAAGTCCCTTTCTTCATGCCCGTATCGGTCGTTGATGATCTTTAAATTATTGAGATCCGCATAGACGGCAAGCAGGATGTGCTAAGAAAATAATTGCAATTGTCTAAAAAATGTTTGAGCTCTGAATTCACAGACAAAACTTTATAGAAACTTAAGATTTCCTTTGCGGACCTAAAGATTCCTTTGGTACAGTAAGGATGAAAACAAAAGACATCTGGCAACTTGAGGGAATTTGCGGTACAATCATCTTTGAATCATGTGGGAGGTCCGGCGCGGAAAAAAAGTGCCGGAAAAGAAAAAATGAAAGGTGGAGAAAGAAGAAATGTACAACATTTTAGTATGTGATGATGATAGAGAGATTGTAGACGCCATTGAGATTTATCTGACCCAGGAGGGCTATCATGTGCTGAAAGCATATGACGGCATGCAGGCCATCCAGATGCTCGAGAGGGAGGAGATTCAGCTGCTGATTATCGACGTCATGATGCCGAAACTGGACGGCATCCGTGCGACGCTGAAAATCAGGGAAAAGAGCAGTATTCCGATCATTATTCTGTCCGCAAAATCAGAGGATGTGGACAAAATTCTGGGACTGAACATCGGCGCGGATGATTACGTGACGAAGCCGTTTAACCCGCTCGAGCTGGTGGCGAGGGTGAAATCTCAGCTGCGGCGCTACACGAAACTTGGAAATCTTCCGGCGGACGACGGAGAAAATGTGTATCAGGTCGGCGGGCTTCTCGTCAATGACGATTTAAAAGAAGTCAGCGTCGAGGGTGAACCAGTCAAACTGACCCCGATCGAATATAACATTCTCCTGCTGCTGGTAAAAAATCCAGGCAAGGTATTTTCGATTGAACAGATCTACGAGAGCATCTGGAACGAGGAGGCGATCGGTGCGGACAACACCGTTGCGGTCCACATTCGTCACATCCGTGAGAAAATCGAAATCAACCCGAAGGAGCCGCGCTATCTGAAAGTTGTATGGGGAATTGGGTATAAGATTGAGAAACAATAATAAGGAGTGAATAATTGTGAAAGAACGAAAACTCTACAGCCTGACGGGGAAGCTGATCGTTTTTCTTCTGCTGATCGTTTTTGCCGCCAGTGCGCTGTTCGGGGGCATTCAGACACTGATGCTTTCCAGCGTCGGCCTGACGCCGAAATGCGGCAGCAAAGTATGCGTTTGAAGAAACCACCGCATGCGGCACACTGGTGCAGCGGCAGCTTCATAACGTCATGAGCTACTATAATGATATGAGTAAATTCGGCACAAACGTCGATACGACGGAACAAAAGAGATTGATTACCGTGCCTTTGCAACCGATGGAGAGGGAAGCGGCGGGATAAGTACAACGTACACCATTGACCAGCTTGTCAAGATGTACGATGACGGCAGCAGCGCAGACCTCAATGAGGTGGCAGCGTATACTGCGGACAATTATGCGACGAACGATGCCGGAATTGACAAAGAAGCCTATCTTGCATACGAAGATGGAACTGACGTGAGCCAGGAAACAGAAGAGACGGATGTAGCCGCACTCACCGAAGAAGTGAGCGCGGCAGATGCAGAGACGTTTGACAGCTTTTCCCCGGACGGCGAGGTCTACTTTCCTTCCGATAATGCAGTGAAAAGCCTGAAAGAGAAAAAAATTGATCCTGCTGATGTTTCCTCCCAGTTTTTGTATCTATACGATCAGGGAATGAGCCTGGAAACGCAGAAAACGAAAGCGGGAACGTACCTCTATGAGTACGCGGCGGCAAATCTGAAAAAGGTATCCATCCGCGATCTGTATATGACACTTTCCGGGGTCACGGAAGAAGTTGCTGCTTTTAAAAACCAGGAGAGCGGCATCAGCGTCGATGCGGACGATGCCAATCTCTGGTACTGTCTGGAGGATAAAGAAGGAAATATCTATACGAATGTGGATTCCTGGAAAAATGGTTACACAACAGCCATTGCGCAGAAATCGCCCTATCCGTTCGCCTTTGCTGTTGACCGGACCGGCGGTGCCGACAAAGTCCGTTCTTATGCAACAAGAAAAAACAGCCCGGCCGTGGAAGCAGCGAGAAGCTATCTACTGAACAATCAGATTGCAGATAATTATCAGAAGATCTTTGTTGCACTGGATCCGGATCTGGCAGCAAGCGACTATTTCTCCCAGTACAGTGAGATCTACAGCCAGTGGCTTCCGAAAATGCAGCTCCTTCTTCTGATGATTGCAGTTGGCGGAATCGGAACGCTGGTCTGCCTGGTCCTGTTCACACTGCAGGCAGGAAGAAATGGAAAAAACAAAGAAATCCGCCTTTACTTTTTCGATCAGTGGTACACGGAAATCGCAGCTGCAGCCGCCATCCTGATTGTGATGGGAGCAGTTGGAATCGTTGCTGTCTGCATCGAACTTTCCTACGGCGGCGTTCATTATATCCAGAATTTTGACGGAAACTACATCTACAGCGGATCCTATGGAAATGAAGCAGATACATGGCGAAGCTGGTGGCCGCATCGGGCATCCTCGCCGGATTTCTGATCACACTGATTCCGTACTGCTCACTGGTGCGCCGGATCAAAGCACGCAACGTCTGGAAACAGTCGTTTTTGTACTGCGTCGGCCACCGGATCGTGTCTGCCGGAAGAACCTTCTATGAAGCAGACAGGAGTCGGAGCGAACGATCCTTATGTTCTGCGTTTTCTGCGGCGTGCAGATCATTCTCTGCTGCGGCTTCGGAATGTTCGGCGTATTCCTTACCCTGGTGATGGATGCCGCAGTGCTGCTTCTTCTGCTGCGCGAGGCATCCGGAAGAAAACAGATTGAACATGGCTTAAAAGAGATTGCTGCGGGCGATCTGGATTACAAGATTGACCTGACGGAGCTGCAGGGGGAAGACAACCTTCAGCTTGCCGGAATTGTCAATTCGCTCGGAGAGGGAATGAAAGCGGCAGTGCAGGAGCAGATGAAGAGCGAGCGCTTAAAAGCGGATCTGATCACCAACGTATCCCACGATATCAAGACACCGCTTACTTCTATTATTAATTATGTCGATCTGCTGAAACGGGAAAATATTGAAAACGAGAAAGCGAAAGATTATATCCGCGTACTCGACGAAAAATCACAGCGCCTGAAACAGCTGACGGAGGACCTTGTCGAGGCATCGAAGATCAGCTCCGGAAATATTAAACTGGAATTCATGAACCTGAACCTGAATGAACTGGTACAGCAGGTGAACGGAGAATTTGCGGAGCGGTTCGAAGGCCGCAATCTCGACCTGATCTGTATTCTCCAGCCGGAACCGCTTCTGATCCGTGCGGACAGCCGCCGCATCTGGCGCGTGCTTGAGAACCTGTACGTAAATGTCTGCAAATATGCCATGCCGGGAACACGGGTTTATGTGGATGCCATCAAAAAAGACGGAAAGATTCAGCTCTCGATTAAGAACATTTCCGAGAACCCGCTGAACTTCCAGGCAGATGAACTGACGGAGCGTTTTATCCGCGGCGATGTCAGCCGGAGCACCGAGGGCAGCGGCCTGGGTCTTTCAATCGCAAAGAACCTAACGGTATTGCAGCATGGAAGCTTCAACATTTATCTGGACGGCGACCTGTTCAAGGTTACGATTACGTTTGATGAAGCTGTAAAGGAGAAAAAACCGATGCCTCCGATGATCGTACCGGAAGCGGTACAGGAGGAAGCACAGCAGGATGCCTGAGAAGTGTTGAAAAATAAAAGAGAATAGAAAACGACAACTCCCCGCCGGGAAACACGCAGCAGATGCGGTTCGGCGGGGAGTTGTTTATGAAATGCAGTTTATTTATTCGTTTGTTTCGTCTGTTTCTGTCTGTTCAGCCGGGCTTGCAGATTCCTCTTCCGAAGCAGTTTCTGCAGCATCGGTAGTTTCAGCCGGAGCAGCGTCATCGGAACGTTCAGTCAGCGGGCTTGGTCTGTCCATTGCTTCGAGTGCCCGTAAGGATTCTTCTTCCGGTGTCAGAACCTCGTTTTCTTCCTCAGGCATATAGAATGGGAAGATTTTGTTTACGAAGAACCAGGAGCATCCAAGCGCTACCGTGGAAAAGCCCAGAAGGAACATCAGAAGAATCAGATAGCTGACAATCTTTGTCGTGGAGAATACATAGATCAGCAGCGGACAGAGATTGACGAGCAGGATCATGATGGTCCACGGCAGGTGGCGGATTGCCATCAGGATGGAGTTCTTGATCGTGTTTTTACAGTATTGTCAAAGCGGCTCAGTACCGGAATACATAGGAAAGTACCATGGCTCGAAAAAGATCAGTACCAGGAAAACAAAACGCAGGTAGGTGATGGTACCCGGCATTCTCATGACCAGCAGAAGATCAAGAATCAGAACAATCAGAACCGCCAGCAGGATGAGCCAGATGGCAGTTGCCTGCTTGAAGTTTTCGCGGAAGGATTTCCAGTAGGTACGGAAGATATACGTCTCCTCATTTTGATCATCTTCATGCGTGACGTAGTACATTGCTGTGAAATTGGCGCCGATTGTCACAATCGGGATACACATAATAAGGAAAATAATGTTCAGCATCATCAGGTCGAAGACACGGCCCATAATCTGCGAGAACTTACTGTCCAGGCTGAAAAAACTCATAATTTGTTCCTCTTTTCTGTTGAATTAAGTGTGCCGCCGATTAACGTTCCGGCTGGCAGACATCATAGAAAAGTATAGCGAATTTTTCAGAAAAATGCAATGAAGAGAATATAAACTTTTCGTTTCGTCATTTTGTATAAGAGTGAACATTTTGTTTGTGCAAAGTGGACAGAAGAGAACGGTTCGAGAAAATCCGAAAGCAGAATTGCCAATCTGCCGGAGGAAAGTTTGTGTAATTGTGGCATGGTCGAATGCGGGTAGAAAAGGTATACTAATCCCATAAGCAAGAGAGATGCAAATGCAAAACTCATAATAAAACGCATGATGTTTATTTAGGGAGGATTCAAAAATGGCAAGTTTATCTTTAACAAGCACATTTAAGCAAAAAGATAATCCGAACGGTTTTGAAAGCAGTTAAAAGACTTC
>ENA-OQIG01000464-OQIG01000464.1-human-gut-metagenome-genome-assembly--contig:-NODE-464-length-23446-cov-2.090613_pt1 | contig 23446 bp, 19 predicted proteins | sample MGYA00242576_ERZ504741 | MGnify/ENA primary metagenome ERZ504741 (study PRJEB26092, sample SAMD00036436) | human gut metagenome | host: Homo sapiens | study: EMG produced TPA metagenomics assembly of... | reverse complement strand
ATGGAAAGCACGCGCATTGTTTATGGCATCCTCCTGTACAATGGACCTTTATGCCCAAAACTGGTGGGATAACTGGAACAACATCCTCGACCCTGATTTTAAACGGTCGGATGAAGAAAAGAAGGTGGACAGCTATTTCTACCAACTGGCAAAATCCTATTCCGACACGCAGTTCTTCAAGCAAGCTGTGCACGAATGCAAATATTTTGACTACTACGTAAAGAATGAATTCTAATTCTCCCAACCATTATTTATAATATGAGAACAACAACATTTAAAACTAAGATTGCAGCTGTCGCTATGTTACTGACAGGACTGACATTATCTTCTTCCTTGCTTGCACAAGACATTTCGGGCACTTGGCATGGTAAACTCTCCCTTCCTGCCGGCTCGTTAACCATTGTATTCCATATCAAGCATACGGAACAGGGAACTTATGTGGCAACTCTTGACAGCCCCGATCAGGGAACCAAAGATATAAAAACAGAAACAACTTCTTTTCAAGACTCTACACTGACTGTTCAGATACCGATTATCCATGCCTCTTATAAAGGGAAACTGAATGCGGACCAAACCATTACCGGCACATTCACACAAGGAATGCCCCTCCCATTGAATCTGACGAAAGGAGAGTTTAGCGGACCTAACGCCCGCAGGAGCCTCAGCCACCTTTTCCTTATAAGGTCGAGGAAGTCAGCGTAAAGAATACGCAGGACGGAATCACTCTGGCAGGCACATTAACCCTTCCGGAGAAAGGGAGTAATTTCCGGCTGTAGTATTGGTTACAGGAAGTGGTGCTCAAAACAGAGATGAAGAAATCATGGGGCATAAACCTTTTCTTGTTATCGCCGATTATCTGACACGTAACGGAATTGCCGTACTAAGATGCGATGACCGTGGCACAGCTGCTTCACAAGGAGATTATGCAAGTGCTACCAATGAAGATTTTGCAAAAGCTACGGAAGCAGCGCTGAACTATCTACGCAGCAGAAAAGAAATTAATACCCGGAAAATCGGCATTATCGGACATAGCTGCGGTGGAACAATCGCATTTGATATTGCCGCCAAAGACCCCAACATCTCATTTATCATATCATTGGCAGGAGCTGCGTGCGAGGTGACAGCTTGATGCTTAAACAAGTGGAATTGATTTCCAAGTCGCAAGGGATGCCCGATCCGGTGTGGCAGACAATGAAACCATCCGTTCGCCACAGATACTCTTTATTACAGCAAACGGCCAAGTCGTCGGATGAAATCAGAAAAGAGGTGTACGCTGATGTTACCAGAACCATGTCTGCCGAACAGTTGAAAAACCTGAATACCGTACAACAACTATCTGCCCAAATAAACTCCATGACCTCGCCGTGGTATCTCCACTTTATGAGATACGATCCGACTGCAAGTCTGAAAAAAATAAAGTGTCCGGTCCTCGCATTAAACGGAGAAAAAGACATTCAAGTAGATGCCGATATGAATCTGACTGCTATCAAGCAGCACATCAGCGAGAACGGAAACAAGAATGTAACAATCAAAGCCTATCCAAAACTGAACCACCTGTTTCAGACTTGTGAGAAAGGAACTTTAGCCGAATACGGACAATTGGAAGAGACGATAAATCCGGAAGTCCTGAAAGACATGACTGAGTGGATAAAAAAGCAATAAATTGATTTAAATCAAAATCATTCCTGACGAACTCATTCTGAGAGATTTTGTTTTACCTTTGCACCCCGTAAAAATACGCTAAATAAAGAAGGTAAAAAGTAACAGGTATCAGGTTGAGTTTCGTATGAAGAAGAGTCTTATTGCATTGGCATTCGGTACCCTCGGATTGGGTATCGCCGAGTTTGTAATGATGGGTATACTGCCCGATGTAGCCAGAGATTTAAAGATTAGCATCCCTGCTGCCGGACATTTCATTTCCGCCTACGCACTAGGCGTTTGTGTCGGCGCCCTGTATTGACATTAGCACGTAAATATCCACTAAAACATATATTGCTGGTATTAGTCACGCTGATTATGGTAGGTAATATCTGTGCGGCATTATCACCTAACTACTGGATGCTGCTTATCTCCCGCTTCATCTCCGGACTTCCTCACGGAGCCTATTTCGGGGTCGGTTCTATCGTCGCGGAAAGGCTCGCCGATAAAGGCAAGAGTTCAGAAGCTGTCTCCATCATGATAGCCGGAATGACCATCGCCAACCTGTTCGGCGTACCGCTGGGAACTTCTTTAAGCACCATGCTTTCGTGGCGGGCTACCTTCCTGCTGGTAGGTCTTTGGGGAATCGTCATTCTGTATTACATCTGGCGTTGGGTTCCTCAGGTAGAAGGGCTGAAAGATACCGGTTTCAAAGGACAGTTCCGCTTTCTCAAAACTCCGGCTCCCTGGCTCATTCTGGGTGCTACGGCATTAGGTAATGGCGGCGTATTCTGCTGGTATAGCTATATCAATCCAATGCTCACTCATATCTCCGGTTTCTCTGCCGAAAGTATCACCCCGCTGATGATTCTTGCCGGATTCGGTATGGTCATGGGAAATCTGATCAGCGGGCGGCTCTCCGACCGCTACACTCCCGGAAAGGTAGGAACTGCCGCACAAGCACTGATCTGCCTGATGCTATTGCTTATCTTCTTCCTTTCTCCCTACAAATGGGCGGCTGCGCTATTGATGTGCCTCTGCACCGCAGGACTGTTTGCCGTATCCAGTCCGGAACAGATATTGATTATCCGTGTAGCCAAAGGAGGCGAAATGCTCGGAGCTGCCTGTGTACAGGTAGCGTTCAATCTGGGAAATGCCATCGGAGCTTATGCAGGAGGCTGGCAATCAGCGGCGGCTACCGTTATCCCGCCCTGACGGGTGTTCCGTTCGCATTGATCGGCTTCATCCTTTTCCTGATCTTTTATAAGAAGTATCAAGCCAAATACTAAACTTTGAGTCAAAGCAAGCCACTGGTAAATAACTTAATCCAAAGAAAAATAAATCAACCCCAAGTAATACCGTAATACCCCAAACAAAACATACTTTTCTGCCGCCAAACGCAGATTAATGGGTTTTAATTGCAAATTAACTCTGTATTAATCGCCATCACACTATTTTATTAATGCCTCCCCTATAATTTTGCATCTGACGTACTTTCTCAATAAACAGATGAAAAACAATGAATGCTTTAAAAAAAGTTGGATGTTATACTTGTGCATACTATGTGGATGGACAAGTGTGTCGGTAGATGCAAAACAGGACGATAAAACAGCGGGAAGATACACTCTTTCTCTGGATGGTGGAGAATGGCATTTATGGCAGGACAAGCAGGCGGAATGGAAAAACGATAAACTGTTTCTGCCGGAAGATGCTACGGATTTGTCACTCCTTCCTGTGAATGTTCCGACAGGAGGCTGGGAACAACTGAATCCGGCCAATGCCACAGCCGTGCAGGTGCCGGGAACCGTGGAGGAATATTGTACAGTTTCCAGTCGCCCAAGTCCGGACGATGGAGCAGGAGTCAGCTGGTGGTTTAGAACTATCAAACTCCCGGCAACACTGAAAGGCAGACGGGTGCTGATTCATTTTGAATCGGTCCGTATGCGTGCCGAGATTTATCTGGACAGGAAGCTGGTGGGATATGATATGATTGGAGAATCCCCCTTTGACGTGGATATTACAGAAGCGGTGAAACCCGGTGAAGAGCAACTTCTGGCAGTGCGGGTGACACATCCGGGAGGTAATTTCCATTGGCAGGACTTCACGGAGATGAATTGGGGCAGCTATCAGATACCGCCCGGAAGGTCATTCGGAGGAATCATAGGCCGGGTACGTCTGGATGCAGTCTCTCCTTTGTTCATATCAGACATCTATATGCAGAACCAACCGGAATATACCAAAGTGAAAGCGATTCTGACAGTGAACAATACCCTGATGAATACAGAAAAGGGGCAACTCATGTTCATAGTTGCTGAAAAGGAAAACCCATCGAGAATTATAGCTCGCAAGGATTTGAAGAACGTTATCTTGCAAAGGGGAGAAAATACGATAACAATGGACCTGAACTGTCCGAATGCGAAACTCTGGAATCCGGATTGCCCGCATCTGTACGTTTGCCGGGTCGAACTCAAATCGGCTAAAAGAATATGGGATGCAGATTCCCGGACTTTCGGTTTCCGCTGGTTTGAACCGACAGGGATTGGAAAAGATGCCCAGTTGAGACTGAACGGGCAGCGGGTGATGCTGCTTACTGCCATCAGTTGGGGATATTGGCCTGTGGGCGGCTTGTATACCACTCCGGAAATGGCCGAAAAACAGATACTTACAGCCAAGGCTTTAGGACTGAATATGCTGAATTTCCATCGTTCCATCGGTTCGCCGGTAGTGCTCGAAAAAGCAGATGAACTGGGACTGCTATATCTGGAAGAGCCGGGAGCTTTTCACTCCGCAGGACACGATCCCTTCATCCGGACCATAGTCAATACCAAACTGCAACGAATGATCTTGCGGGACAGAAGTCATCCAAGTCTCGTCATTTATAATCTGATAAATGAATGGGGAGGTCCTCGTGCCAGAGATAAAGAACTGACTGCCCTGCGTATGGAAGACATGAAAAAGGCGCATACCATTGATCCGAGCCGGTGATGACTTTTACTTCCGGATGGGCTTCTGCCGAACATTCGGAAGAAGACGCCAAGGCAAATCTGTTGCCTTTCGATTCGGTACTGCACCGGAAGGGATGGTTCGACAACCACCGTGCCGCAGGGCCTGCCACTTGGAGGAAGATTACTATAGAGGTCCGAAAGACAATCTGATGTATACGGACAACCGGACCGAAATCTATATACGGGGCGAAGAAGGCGCTCTTTCAACCCCTCCCCGCATTGCCGAAATTGCCAAAGAAATAGAACAGACCGGAATCAAGGGGTGGGACGGATTATTCTGGAAGAATCAGTATGAGGCATTTCAGCAGTTTTTCCATGAGAAGAACCTGGCGCCTTACTTCGGCTCCATTGACTCGCTGACACGCGCCATGGGAGATGTCTCTTTCGACCATCAAGGACGGCGCATTCAAGGAATGCGTATGCAGAATACAGGAGACGTTTATGCAGTGAACGGCTGGGAAGCGATGCCGTATGACAACCATTCCGGCATTGTAGACATCTACCGGAACTGCAAAGGAAATCCTTCCACCTTACTTACTATACCCAACCGCTCTATGTAGCGGTCTCTCCCGCACACAGTTTGTACACCTGCCGGGAAAAGTACCGGTCGATTTCTACATCGTTAATGAAAAAAATCTTTCCGGAAAATACCGTTTATCAGTGTCTGTCTGCACACCCGACGGGAAGGAAGGAAAACACATCGAAAAAGAGGTGCACATTACCGGAGGAGACTGTTTCGGACAGCTATTATTGGAGAACTGCCAGTTGGCAATAGAAGGAGCTTCCGGTTTATATCAAGTCAAGGCGCAATTACGGAATACGTCGGGACACCTGTGCGCCGAAGGGAAAGATGAAGTACTTGGCATTTACTGGGATGAGAAGCAATTGAAAGGAAAAGGTGCTTTATATGGTACTCCCGATGACCCTGTTGCTACCTTTTACCAGAAAGCAACCGGATGCGAGCTTCCTGCTTTCCGTTCGGATATGGAGAAACTGGACTGGATTGTAGTGACACGTTCATCCCTGGATGCGCCGCAGCCTGTTCCTGTTGAAGCATTTTGTCAGAAAGAAGGCAAATCGGTTTTGGAACTCTCTCTTTATAAAGACGATGACTTACGTACATTGGCGGGGGTGACCCAAGACAACAAGATAGACCGTACTTTCGCAGACGGTGCCCAACCGGACCCCTTGCTTCCTGCCAACCAATCTTTTTCAGCTATCTGGGATGGGAAATTAAAAGCCCCTCAGTCCGGCACCTATATGATTGGGGTTACTTCCGATCAGGGAATGCGTCTTTCCGTCAACGGACAGCGTATTGTTGATGAATGGAGAAATAATAAAGAATTGACCGTCGTTCGCCCTTTCTTGTTGAAAGCAGGTGATGAGGTCGCTGTCCGTGTGGAATACAGTCAACGCAATCCCACGGGAAGCGTACAATTAGTCTGGTCTCTTCCGGACCATGCGGCGATTGCTCCCCAAGAGTTATTGGATCGCGTAAGGGAAGACGGTACTTCATTGCTCTTGTTAAAATCGGCCGAGTCATGGATGGATGCTGTGAGCGCATATACAGGTTCGGCTTATCATGGCTATTATTCCGTAGGAAAGAACTGGGTAGGCGGTGTTCATTTCGTGAAAGAACACCCTCTTTTCAACGGTCTTCCGGTCAATGTAGCAATGGGATGGCCTTATCAAGCCCTGGTGCGTAACGGCGACCGACGTTTAGGCTACATATAGATAATGAAGAATTAGTGGCAGGCTCATACAGCAGTGCTCCGTTTAATCTGGGCTCTGCTGTCGGAATCATCTCTTGCGGAAAAGGGAAAATCTATTATTCAACCTTAGATTTGGTTGATAACCTGAATAACCCTGCGGCTGCGGCTGATGTAGCCCGCAAGCTGTTTTGCAACTTTATTCTTTTAAGCAAGGATAGATAATGCGAATCAGTAATAGCTATAAAGCAATCGGGTAGTTATTGCAAGAAAAAATAATACTGAAAGGAGAGAATATTTTCTCTCCTTTTGCTTGAAAATCAACAAGATATTTTTATATTTGCGAGAAGTGTGAGCCTTTTGTACCTAATCAACTTTAAAAAACGACGAATATGACACAACAGTATCTGTTCGACCGCTTCTCGCAGCAAGCGTTGCAAACCCTGCATCGCTACCGTGCTGTTATGTTCAGTCCCACCTGCCACCCTATGTAAATTGCATTTGAGATTCTTTTTTTCTTAATTTCCATAATCTACATAGATCAGATTAGTATGGACAAACAATATCAACCGACCCTTACCGAAGTACAGGATTGGGTACTCAAACTGTACAATACCTGTGAGCAAACCATCACAGAAGCCGAACGCCGCGAACAGCATAAATATGCTGTCATGGTGCAACGTCCGCAGGACAAGAAATTCCTCGTGAAGATGCTGGATGAATCTTCGCAAATCCGTGACCGAAGGATACTTGCCAAACGTATCAAAACCCTTCTCGACCAATACGGCGTTCCCGAATTTCTGAACAAGCGGGACAGCTTCCTGTTCAGAATGTATCAGGCATTCGGCCATCATTTCGACTTTATCGCCATCCCCATCATCAAGAAGCGCCTGCGCATGGACACCTCGCAGGTCATCATCAACGAAGCGCGTCCGCAACTCACGAAGCATTTGGCCACCCGTGCAAAGGAGAAAATCGGACAGAACGTCAACCTGCTGGGCGAAGTGGTGCTCGGCAACGGAGAAGCCGACCATCGTTACCACCATTATCTGGAAGCGCTCGAATCACCCGACATCAACTACATATCAGTGAAAATATCGGGAATCTATGCGCAGACACACGCCTTGAATTATGAAGAAAGTTTTCCGGAACTCGTTTCGCGAATGTCCGCGCTTTATCAGAAAGCGATTGATTTCCCCTATACAGACGAAGAAGGAGTCAGACGATCCAAGTTTATCAATCTGGATATGGAGGAGTACAAAGATACCCATTTCACATTACGCCTCTTCAAGACAGTGCTCAGCCTGCCGCAGTTCAAGAATTATTCCGCCGGAATCGTCGTTCAGGCATATCTGCCGGACGCATACGACTTTCAGACCGAACTGATCGAATTTGCCAAAGCACGCGTAGCAGAAGGCGGTGCCCCGATCAAGATGCGTCTGGTGAAAGGCTGCAACCTGGAAATGGAAACCGTCATCTCTTCGCTGAGAGGCTGGCCCAATCCGATCCGCCCTTCCAAAGAAGAAGTAGACGCCAACTACCTGCATCTGCTGGAACGGGCACTGATGCCCGAAAACGCAAGGTATTGCATCTTGGAGTAGCTTCCCACAACCTGTTCTCCATCGCCTACGCCTATCTGCTGGCTCAGAAATATGGTACAGCCGAATATATGACCTTCGAAATGCTGGAAGGAATGGCGAACCACCTATGGAGAGCCCAATCCATGCTCGGCAACCGGGTGATTCTTTATACTCCCGTAGTGAAAAACGAACATTTTCTGAATGCCGTCTCATATCTCGTCCGCCGGATGGATGAGAACACGGCACCTGATAACTTCCTGACTCACTCTTTCAATCTGAGGCCGAACACAAAAGAGTGGGATTTCCTGGCTAAGCAGTTCGAAGATGCCTACGCCATGAAAGATCAACTGAGTCATGTGTCCCCACGCACTCAGAATCGCAATCTTCCTTACACGCCTGTCCCTCCGGCAGACGTCCTGAAGAATGAACCGGACACGGACTTCGACCTGCCGCAGAATCAGGAATGGGTGCGTTCTATCTTCTCCAAATGGAAGAAAGACGGAACGGAACAGCCGGAAATCATTCCGCTGCAAATAGGTGCGGAAACGGTGGTATGCGAAAGCCGCTACCCATATACAGACCGTTGTCAGGACGATGAAGTCTGTATCTGTGAAATGTCGCAGGCGGACAGCGCACAAGTGGAGAAAATCATCGAAATTGCAGAGGCAGACCCTGCCGGATGGAGAAAAACCACACTCGAAGAACGCCACCGGATCATGTACGAAGCGGCCAACCGGCTCGCCGATATGCGGGGCGATCTGATAGGCTGTATGTGTGCCGTGACGGGTAAAACCGTCATTGAAGGTGATGTAGAAGTATCGGAAGCGGTAGACTATGCCCGTTTCTATACGACAGCGATGAAGAAGTTTGCCGCGCTGGATGACGTAGAAATGAAACCGAAAGGCACCATACTGGTCATCTCCCCGTGGAACTTCCCCTGCGCCATCCCCGTGGGCGGTATAGTAGCCGGACTGGCGGGAGGAAATACCGTTATACTGAAACCTGCCACCGTAGCCGCCCCTGTTGCGTGGATGTTTGCCAAGCATTCTGGGATGCCGGTGTGCCGAAGGAAGCGCTGCAAGTCATCATCACCCGCCGGGAAGCACTGAAAGTGCTGACTACCGCCCCCGCCATCAAACATATCATTCTGACAGGAGGAACGGACACCGCACAGAATATCGCAAAAGCCAATCCGACCACTCCGTTATCGGCAGAAACGGGAGGTAAAAACGTTATTATCCTCACAGCGTCGGGCGACCGTGACCACGCCATCATGAACATCGTCACTTCTGCCTTCGGCAATGCCGGACAGAAGTGTTCCGCCTGTTCGCTGTTGTTAGTCGAACGTTCCGTATACGAAGACGAAAACTTCCGTAGCAAGCTGAAAGATGCGGCGACAAGCCTGAAAACCGGCAGTGTGTGGAATGCCGGAAATATCGTCGGTCCGATGATTACCAACAAGAACGATAAGTTACTGCAAGCCTTCAACCTCGAACCGGGTGAGTCGTGGCTGGTTCCTCCGCATTTCATTGACCACAGAGAGTACATCCTTGCACCGACTGTCAAATGGGGAGTAAAACCGGAAAGTTTCTCATTCCGCACCGAATTGTTCGGTCCTCTGCTGAGCGTGGCCTGTATCGAGAACCTTGAAGAAGGAATCAAGCTGGTGAACGGGCTGGATTACGGATTGACCTCCGGCCTGCAAAGTCTGGATGAAAAGGAACAGAAGCTGTGGAAGAACTCCGTAATGGCAGGAAACCTGTATATCAACCGAGGAATTACCGGAGCCATCGTCAACCGGCAACCATTCGGGGGAATGAAACTATCCGCCTTCGGTGGTGGTATCAAAGCAGGTGGCCCCAACTACTGTACCTGTTTCCTCGAAATCACCGACAAACCGGACAGCCGGACCGACTACCGACAGAGTTATGCCAAAGCCTATCAGGAAGAGTTCTCAAAACCGAGAGACATCAACCGGCTATATGGAGAACAAAACCTCTTCCGCTATCTGCCTTTGAAGAACATGATTCTACGCCTCTTCCCGAAAGATACAGACGAAGAAGCGACGATGATTGCACACGCCGCCCGTATATGCAGAACTCCGCTCACCATCAGTTTTGGCCCGACAGATGATCGTAGCAGCAGACTTGCCGGACTCGGCTGCACACTCCGGAAAGAATCATTAGAGGACTTCCTGAAAGAATTGCCCGAATATGAAAGAGTACGTACCTGTTCGCCGGATATACCCGATGTCATGTACGAACGGGCAGCGGAAACCAATAAATACATTGCGACAGCACCGCCTGTGAAGCAAGGGCGCATCGAGCTGATACACTATATCAAGGAGCAAAGCATCGCCTTTGAGTATCACCGGTATGGCAGTATTTCGGAAGTACCGCCTTGCGAATAACGAATACTGAAATCCCCCTTATTCTTAATTACTCTCAAATAGAAAGTAAAGCCAGAGAATAAGGGGATTTTTTAAGAACTCACTAAAGATGAAATTATCATAGTGACAGAATAAAATCAATTCAAAGTATTAATGGCACCATATTGCCGTTTCTGCTGACAGATACATTTTGAAAAGAACGCCAGTCAGCTCTCAGAGAAAGAATAGGATGTATCAATATGCAGACTATTTGCATATCATTTCCGTTTTATTGGAAGATTATGCAAAGGAGTCGTTACTTGACACGCAGAATATATATATCCAACCTACAGAACATTAATAGCTGATATGTCAGCTAACCTTATCCAACGTGTTGGTCATATATATCCAACGTGTCAGTCAACCTTATCCAAAGCATCAAGCCTTCATATTTGACAAGAAGGGCATGGTTGCCCAATTATTAGCCTTGTAAAGATTCAGATACCGCCCTATTTATGAACAAAATACAGATTTTCATTCGCATATTTTCCCCCACTCCCGCCGTCGGGCAGGAAAACGGCATTCTGAAGAGACTAAAAATTCATTTTGTCAATTTGCTCAAAACCTTTTTCCAGCCAGCACAATTATCAGAAAAAGACAGAAAGTGCACCAAGTTTCCCTCATTAGCTCAAAAAATGATTATCTTTGCAAACTAAAATGAGCAGGCTGGCAATCAAAACTGTTTTTATCGGGAGATTAGCGCCAAGTCGCTGCTCACATGATATGATTCATTGATAATAAAAGAAATAATAGATTAATATGGCATTGCAATGTGGTATTGTCGGACTTCCGAACGTAGGTAAATCGACACTTTTCAACTGTTTGTCAAACGCAAAAGCGCAAGCGGCAAACTTCCCCTTCTGTACAATCGAACCGAATGTAGGCGTAATCACCGTTCCCGACGAACGCCTGAACGCACTGGCAGAACTGGTACATCCCCAACGGATTGTCCCCACGACTGTAGAAATCGTAGACATCGCCGGACTGGTGAAAGGTGCAAGCAAAGGCGAAGGACTGGGAAACAAATTCCTTGCCAATATCCGCGAAACAGACGCAATCATCCATGTACTCCGCTGCTTCGACGATGATAACGTGACCCACGTAGACGGAAGCGTAAACCCCGTCCGTGACAAAGAAATCATCGACTACGAACTTCAGCTGAAAGACCTGGAAACCATCGAAAGCCGTATCCAGAAAGTACAGAAACAGGCTCAGACCGGTGGCGACAAGGCTGCAAAGCAGGCTTATGACGTACTCATTCAATACAAGGATGCACTGGAACAAGGCAAATCCGCCCGCACCGTCACTTTCGAAACGAAAGACGAACAAAAGATCGCTCACGAACTCTTCCTGTTGACCAGCAAACCCGTGATGTACGTCTGCAACGTAGACGAAGCAAGTGCGGTAAACGGCAACAAATACGTAGACATGGTGCGTGAAGCCGTGAAAGACGAAAACGCAGAAATCCTCGTTGTCGCCGCAAAAACCGAAGCAGACATCGCCGAACTGGAAACATACGAAGACCGTCAGATGTTCCTTGCCGAAGTAGGGCTGGAAGAATCGGGCGTCGCACGTCTTATCAAGTCAGCTTACAAGCTGCTGAACCTCGAAACTTACTTCACAGCCGGTGTACAGGAAGTACGTGCATGGACTTACGAGAAGGATGGAAAGCTCCGCAATGCGCAGGCGTCATCCATACCGATTTCGAGAAAGGATTTATCCGCGCGGAAGTAATCAAATACGATGATTATATCCAGTACGGCTCCGAAGCGGCTGTCAAGGAAGCCGGAAAACTCGGTGTGGAAGGAAAAGAATATGTGGTGCAGGACGGCGACATCATGCACTTCCGATTCAACGTTTAAACTCAAACAGTATGAAATATCTTATTGCAGGAACCGGAGCGTCGGTGGCAGTATCGCAGGATTCTTGTCGCTAGCCGGAAAAGATGTTACTTGTATTGCCCGCGGAGCTCATCTGCAGGCTATACAGAAAGACGGTCTGAAACTGAAATCAGATTTAAAGGGAGAGCATACGCTGGTTATCCCTACCATGAATGCGGAGGAATTTAACGGGAAAGCGGATGTGATCTTCGTCTGCGTGAAAGGATATTCCGTCGATTCGATTACCGAACTCATCAAAAGAGCATCGCATGAGAAGACAGTCGTCATCCCTATCCTGAATGTTTACGGGACAGGACCACGCATTCAGCGTCTCGTTCCGGGTGTAACGGTGCTCGATGGTTGCATCTACATCGTAGGCTTTGTTTCCGGCACGGGAGAGATCACTCAGATGGGGAAAATCTTCCGTCTGGTGTATGGCGCCCACAAAGGGACACAGGTGCTCCGGGCATTATGGAAGCCATTCAGAAAGACCTTCAGGAAAGTGGAATCAAAGCAGAGATTTCTCCGGACATCAATCGGGATACATTCGTCAAATGGTCGTTCATCTCGGCAATGGCCGTCACCGGTGCTTACTATGACGTGCCGATGGGTGAAGTTCAGAAGCCGGGGAAAGTACGTGATACGTTCATCGGCCTTTCTACCGAGAGTGCCGCACTGGGGCGTAAGCTGGGAGTCGAATTTCCCGAAGACCCTGTCAGCTACAATTTGAAAGTCATTGATAAACTCGATCCCGACAGTACCGCATCCATGCAAAAGGACTTGGCACGGGGACATGAATCGGAAATACAAGGTTTGCTGTTTGACATGATTGCAGCAGCCGAGGAGCAAGGTATCGACATACCAACTTACCGGATGGTTGCCGAAAAATTCACAAAACACTAATTACAAACCGTAAACCGTTATCCAACATGAATACCCTTTTATTATCAATCAACTGGAATCCGAATCCCGAACTATTCAACCTGTTCGGCATTTCTATCCGTTATTATGGATTATTGTGGGCAGTAGGAATCTTCTTTGCTTACATCATTGTCCATTACCAGTTTCGCGACAAAAAAATAGACGAGAAGAAATTCGATCCCCTCTTCTTTTATTGTTTCTTCGGTATTCTGATTGGAGCACGTCTGGGGCACTGCCTGTTCTACGATCCGGGACAGTACCTGACCAGCGGAAAGGGATTTGTGGAAATGCTTCTGCCGATCAAGTTCCTGGCAGGCGGCGGATGGAAATTCACCGGTTATGAAGGACTTGCCAGTCACGGAGGTACGCTCGGATTGATGATCGCCCTTTGGCTGTATTGTCGCAAGACGAAACTTCATTATATGGATGTGGTGGACATGATTGCCGTCGCTACTCCGATCACTGCCTGTTTCATCCGTCTGGCGAATCTGATGAACTCCGAAATTATCGGTAACCCGACCAATGTACCCTGGGCGTTCGTATTCGAACGGGTAGACATGCTCCCCCGCCATCCGGGACAGCTCTATGAAGCGATAGCTTATCTGATCCTGTTCTTCATCATGATCTATCTTTATAAGAATTACAGCAAGAAACTGCATCGCGGATTCTTCTTCGGACTCTGTCTGGCTTATATCTTTACCTTCCGTTTCTTTATCGAATTTGTGAAGCAGAACCAGGAAGCATTCGAAGACAACATGATGTTCAACATGGGACAATGGCTGAGCGTTCCTTTCATCATCATCGGTTTCTACTTTATGTTCTTCTATGACCGGAAGAAGGTAGCAAAGAAATGAAACAAATCATAGATATAGAAAACTGGGAGCGGAAGGAGAATTTCAACTTCTTCCGCCACTTCCAGAATCCCCAATTATCCATTACCTCCGAAGTAGAGTGCGGAGGAGCCAGGCAACGTGCCAAAGCCGCCGGACAGTCTTTCTTTCTCCATTATCTTTATGCTGTGCTGCGTGCAGCCAACGAAATACCGGAGTTTCGTTACCGCATCGATCCGGACGGACGTGTAGTGCTCTATGACACCATAGATATGTTGTCTCCCATCAAGATAAAAGAGAACGGCAAGTTCTTCACCACCCGTTTCCCCTACCACAACGATTTCGACACTTTCTATCAGGAAGCAAGGCTAATTATCGACGCCATCCCCGAAGACGGCGATCCGTATGCGGCAGAAAACGAAGAAGTAGCCGACGGAGATTACGGACTGATTCTGTTAAGTGCGACTCCCGACCTGTACTTTACTTCCATCACCGGCACACAAGAGAAGAGAAGCGGCAATAACTATCCGTTGCTGAATGCCGGAAAAGCCATCATAAGGGAAGGCAGACTGGTGATGCCTATCGCGATGACGATTCATCACGGATTTATTGACGGGCATCATCTTTCCTTGTTTTATAAAAAGGTGGAAGACTTTCTGAAATAATAGTGCTGTTCAAATAGTATTTTCTCATTCCTTTTATCTACCTTTAGCGCGACTAAATGATAAAAATATGAGCACAAAAACACTATTCAAACTACTATGGGTGCCTTTCGTCACATCCGTATTCGCAAGTTGCAGTGACAAAGAAGAATTACTTTACACTCCTCCGGAAGAAACGAATGACAGTTACATAAGCCCTGCCGTACCACAAGGTAATAGCTGGCCTGAAGCCTCCATGTCACTTACACAGCCTTTTCTGGGTGCCGGATATGATATTATGGGCAGCTACATAGACAATAATTCGGTAAAAGAACCAGTGCTTGATCTGAGCAAAATAGATAATGAAAGGATTAGCAATCTGGTAGGTTCGAGCGGAGTAGGAGACAGCTTCATTGGTCGTGATATGAAAGAGTTTCTTCGGTCAATCACAAAATATAAGAAATTTGTGGTGCCGGCGGAAAACAAAGATGATTTGCTGTTTACCGCTACCATTACCGGTCATAAATATTTTCAGAAACCTTATGATTATTCATCCAATACACATTTGCCTTTGGCAGTTCAGGAGCTAACGGAGTGATTCAAAGATTACTCACTCTGAATGCGGATTGGTCCAACTGGCTGGCCGATGATTTCCGGCAAGAGCTGGAAGATGCGTCACCTGAAACAATCATAGAACTATTTGGTACTCATATATTGGTGAACACTCATTTAGGTTATATAAGCAAAACCCTCTATCGCAGCATCGTAGCGGATGATGAAGAGAACTTATTGAGAACCGCAAATACAGGGATGGGCGCACATCAGAGCAGCATTATTAAGCATCCCAATGTTTCCATCACTTATCCCGAAGAAACAGTAAAAAAGAACTATGGGGGAACAATTGTAGTGTCATTGCAAGGAGCTGATTACAAAGTCTTTGATCAGCTGACAGGCGATCCGATGGATATCAGCCCCTGGATACAATCTGCCAATGAAAAGAATCGCGCCTTAACTACTCTGACCGGTGAAGACCTTATCCCCATCTATGAGGTAATAGCCGACCCCATAAAGAAACAGCAAATAAAAGAAGCGGTAATAGCCATATCAAAAGGCACCAACTGTCCTTACAACAAACGGCTCCCATCTTTCAGGCAAGTGACGGGCACTATCACCGCTACTATACCTCTTATAAGGAGTTAACCGCAAAGGCCGATATCTGTCAAGGTGTGATAGGAAGCGTATTTGTCAGACACGAACCGGTACAGTACCGCTTTACCTGTCTTCCGACGGAAAGAATCACCGTTTGACATTAGAACCGGCACCGAACGGAGACGGAACAATCATAGGGTATGTCTATGAAAAGAAGAGCGATGACTTAAACTGTATCTACGAAATATCAGACGGAAAAAACTTTGCCTATACCACGGAAGAAAAGGATACCTACGGAAACAAAGGCACATGGAAGCCAACCGGCCTCTCTTTCTATACAAAGAAGGTATAAGCATAAGCCATACCATTGGCACGGCAAGTAACCCTATAACTTACAACATAAGAAGTCTATAGTATCTTCGTTGGGGCTGACTAAAAGTCGTTAGTATCTCCATTCTCCTCCTTCCGGAAGAGGAGAGTTTAAAGTTACTAACGACTTTTTAGTCAGCCCCCGCATAAGTTATATCAGTTTTTATTTGCCTCTGACTATCTTCTTTATATCGTTCAGCTTATTCAACGCCTCAATCGGAGTAAGGTTATTCACATCCAGATTCAGTATCTCATCCCGAATCTGGCAAAGGATCGGGTCGTCCAACTGGAAGAAGCTGAGCTGCATACCGCTTCTGTTTTCACTGACTTCCGTCAATGGTTTGCCGGAAATACCTTGCTGGCGGTTGTCCGATTCCAGTTGCTTCAATATAGTATTTGCACGCTTCACAATACTCTTCGGCATACCTGCCATCTTTGCTACATGAATACCGAAGGAGTGTTCGCTTCCCCCACGCTCCAGCTTACGGAGGAAAATCACTTTATTGTCCACTTCCTTCACAGACACGTTATAGTTCTTGATGCGTTTGAAGGATTTCTCCATCTCGTTCAGCTCATGGTAATGCGTAGCAAACAGTGTACGGGCTTTCGCTTTCGGATGTTCGTGGATATACTCGACGATTGCCCAGGCAATGGAAATACCGTCATAGGTAGACGTACCACGTCCCAACTCATCAAATAACACCAGACTTCTGGAAGAGACATTATTCAGAATATCCGCAGCCTCATTCATTTCCACCATAAAAGTAGATTCGCCCACCGAGATATTATCGCTGGCACCTACACGGGTGAAAATCTTATCCACCAGACCGATATGGGCACTCTCCGCAGGAACAAACGAACCGATTTGCGCCAACAGCGTAATCAGTGCCGTCTGACGCAAGAGCGCGGACTTACCGGCCATATTGGGACCGGTGATGATGATAATCTGCTGTGACGCGCTGTCCAGCATCACGTCATTGGCAATATACTTCTCACCAATCGGAAGCTGCTTTTCAATCACAGGGTGACGTCCCTGACGGATATCCAGTACATCATTGTCCTCAATAACCGGACGGATATAATTATTCTCACGCGCCACATTAGCGAAAGACAACAGACAGTCCAGACGAGCAATCTGATTCGCATTAATCTGTATCTGCGGAATAAACTCCGTCAATGCCTGCACCAAATCGGTATATAACTGAGTCTCCAGCACGAGAATCTTATCTTCGGCTCCCAGAATCTTTTCTTCGTAAACCTTCAGTTCCTGCGTAATATAACGTTCCGCATTGACCAGTGTCTGCTTGCGAATCCATTCCTGCGGAACTTTATCCTTATGTATATTGCGGACTTCAATATAATAACCGAATACATTATTGTAAGCTACCTTCAGACTCGGAATGCCTGTCTGCTCACTTTCACGCTGCTGTATCTGCAACAGATAGTCTTTGCCGGAGTATGAAATACGGCGTAATTCGTCCAGTTCCTCATTCACACCATCTTTAATCACGCCCCCTTTGTTGATCAATAAAGGAGGGTCATTATTGATTTCTTTGGCAATCCGGTCGCGAATAGAAATACAAAGATTCAGCTGTTCACCTATCCGGTTCAAACTTGCGTTATCCGCTTCAAGACAAGCCTGCTTGATCGGTTCAATGGCCTGCAAGGCAACCTTCAACTGTACCACCTCACGTGGCGACACACGTCCTACGGCTACTTTGGAAATGATACGTTCCAAGTCTCCTATCAGATGCAACTGCTCCTCGATCAGCTCTTTAAAATCCGGCTGGCGGAAGAAGTATTCCACCACATTCAGTCGGTCGTTGATCGGCTTCTCATCCTTCAACGGGAAAACCATCCAGCGTTTCAGCAGGCGGGCTCCCATCGGACTGATGGTACGGTCGATCACGTTCAGCAAACTGCTGCCGCCGTCATTCATGCTGCCGATCAGCTCCAGGCTGCGAACTGTAAACTTATCCAGACGCACATACTTATCCTCCTCGATACGGGCAAGGGAAGTAATGTGACCGATCTGCGTATGCTGTGTCATCGTCAGGTATTGCAGGATAGCACCGGAAGCAATGATACCATTCTTCAGGTGCTCCACCCCGAATCCTTTCAGATTCTTTGTCTCAAAGTGTTTCAGTAGTTTCTCACGGGCAGTGGATTCGGTAAATACCCAGTCGTCCAGTTCGAATGTGAAGAACTTGCTGCCGAAGTTACCTTCAAACATCAGGCGTTTGCCCCGTTCGAAAAGAATCTCTTTCGGTCCGAAGTTATTCAGCAATTTGTCTACATAGTCAAAGGGACCTTCGGCGGTGAGGAACTCACCGGTAGATATATCAAGAAAGGCAACTCCACAGGAAGCCTTTCCGAAATGGACGGCAGCCAGGAAGTTATTCTCCTTATAATTCAGAACGTTATCATTGATAGATACACCGGGGGTAACCAACTCGGTAATACCTCTTTTCACCAGTTTCTTCGTCAGTTTCGGGTCTTCCAGCTGGTCACAGATAGCTACACGCTTTCCGGCACGAATCAGTTTCGGAAGATATGTATCAAGCGCATGATGGGGAAATCCTGCCATCTCGATAGTCTTTCCTTTTCCATTGGCGCGTTTTGTCAGTGTGATTCCTAAGATTTCGGATGCAACAATGGCATCGGTAGAATATGTTTCATAAAAGTCACCGCAACGAAACAGCATCACTGCATCCGGATGTTTGGCTTTCAAATCCAGAAACTGTTTCATCATGGGGGTAAGCACGATTTCTTCCTCGTTCACGGTTCGCTCCTTTTCTTTTTTGTTGAGTGAATAATGAGATTAACCTTGCAAAGATAACAGTTTTCCGGCAGAGAATCAACGGAATTTCCCGTTTCAATTTTCACAATTAGTGTTGCATCCTTTTAAAAAAGAAGGGTATATTTCTTAACAAGTAAAGGAAAACTATTAAAACGTGTTATAAAACATACTATTTTACTTGGATAATTTGCTAATTTCCCAATAGTCCGTATCTTTGCAATGTGTTTTTCATAGTATTAGATTTAAGGTTAACAAAGGTTGGGTCAAGGCGTTGACCCTTTTTTTATGTCCATACGTCCCGTTTGCCTCTTTCTTTCATTCATTTCTATTCAGCCAGCATCATCCTTTTATAGTAAGACGGAGTGAATCCGGTATGCTTCTTGAACGACTTATTAAAATGAGAAATCGTATCAAATCCGCACTCCACACTGATCTGCGAAATATTCATATCGCCCATGAGCAAGAGTTTACACGCATATCCTATCCGCATCTCCAATATGTAATTCTTGAATGATTTCCCCGTTTTGCTCTTGAAGAAGCGGCAGAATGCAGCAGGATTCATAGCTGCCAGAGAAGATATTTCATTCAGTCAATCTGCCGTGTATAGTTCTTATTCAGGTAAACTATGATTTTGTCTATTCTCGATCCGTCGTAGATAATATCATTTTCAAAATCGGAAGTCGATAGCACAGACCGTGAAGCGACGTTTGCCATTTCTTTCAGAAGTTGCAGGAAAGAAGTAATCTGATCGACTCCTGTCTCCACCGGAATCGATTCAAGCAAATCAACCAGCCGCGGGGAGCATCCTGCGGGAAGTAAATCCCCCGTTGCGCCTCTTCAAGCAGGTTCTTTATCTTCATAAAATGGGGATAATAATTGAAAGCGTGGTGCATGAAGTCCTTTTCAAACTGAATGATGGTCCCTGTTGTCCGAAGCGTACTGCCTTCTTGCCGATACACCTCATCGCTCTTCATATAATGAGGCAAATCGGAGCCTAGCAGAAGAATATCACCATCAGCGTATTTCTCCGCGTTATTTCCTACAAAACGCATTCCTGTGCCTCCTTGACATAGATAATCTCATACTCCGTATGAAAATGCCACGGGTAAGTAAAATAAGGATAATCATAAAAACGAGCTTTCAGAGGAGATGACTTCGATATAGGAAGCTGCTCATTCATCATTTTTCTCATAATCTACTCTATTTCTTATCTACTCTATTTCTTTTCAGCCCAATATACCCCGCAGACAATACAAGCTGCGCCGCCTAAAGCACTAACGTAATCTTCTCATCCAGAATAAGGAACGATGCAATCATCGTGACAGAGGATTGAGATAAATATAATTGGATGCCCGTACCGTTCCCAACTGTTTTAACACCACATTCCAGAGTACATAGCAGATCAGCGAAGCCAATACGGCCAGAAACAGAAGGTTGAACAGAACGGCAGGTTGAAGAAGTACAGCGGTATCGGGATGCAGGGGATGCAGGAGGAAGGCAGGCAGATCGTCAGTACTCCGTAAAAGAAAATCTTGCGGGTGATAAATATGGTAGGATAACGCCCGGCCATCTTTTTAATAATCAGACTATAGAATGCCCATGATAATGCGGCAAGCAAAGTCAGCAGATCGCCTATCGGAGATATTTTGAGCACAAAACTGCCGTTAAAGACAATTAGCCCTACCCCCATCAATGCCAGCAGGGAACCGTATATCAGTCCTTTCGATGCCTTTTCACTTTTATAGAAAAGCAGGGAAAGGATAGTAGTCAGCAAGGGAGCCGTGCAGATGATAAACGATACATTCGACGCCTGGGTGATGCCTAAAGCGGTATTCTCTGTAAAGAAATAAAGGGAGCCACCGAATATACCGCCTGCTACCAGCCACAGTTCATCTTGCCAGTTATTGGTGAACAGACGTTTGGGAGAAATTACCCAGATGCCAAGGTATGCAATCAGAAAACGGTAAAAGAAGATTTCCTGAGGTGTCAGCCCGTGGTTTATCAATACTTTAGTCGAAATGAATGTCAGTCCCCAGATAGCTACTGTTAGTATGGCAATCAGATGATAGTACCCATGCTTTAGTTCCATAATTATGGTTTTAATGAGAATGCAAAGATACAGGGATTCATGGATATACCCACTGACTTTGATAGATATATTTTCAACAAAATTTCGCCGAAAGAGAACCGGTTATACATCCGGATATAACAAGAAAGCGAATATCCGGATGTCTGATAAAATAGCTGTATCTATTCAGGTAATCGTCTGCTTTTACCAGTTATCCGTCCGGAAGGGTGCCGCGGGGATGCCATGAATACTGAAAATACTTGCTTCCACATAATTCTTATACGCATACCGCACGGCAACGGGATGAGAGACTTTGTCACTCGAAACCGCCAGTCGGGCAGTCGTGGTTTCTATTTCGGCAAAAGCCGGATAGAATACTTTATCCTCGCCCGCAATCTCAAATCCTTTAAGAGATGTCCACATCGGACTTAGGCCGCGTTGGGCATTGTAGAAGTTTATATAGATTTTATTCTCCTGTATCTCCATCGATTTATAAACAGGGGGAGCGTATCCGAATCCTTTCATGCCGTAGGTCTGCGCCAATGCCCAATACGCCAGTCGGTTCCCTACCGTCTCCTTGTCTACGGGATGGATGAAAACAGGGTGGCCGACATCCATCGTCGTAACCATGCCGCTATTTGGTATATCCTTCATATTCTGCAACTGGACCTCACGCAGGCGGGCAGCCGATGTACCGTCGGCTCCTTCGTAATCGAAAGGCGCTATCTGCACAAAGTAGAAAGGAAGTTCGCCCCTGCCCCATTTCGCACGCAAGTCAGCCACAAAGGCAGGCATAAGGCTCTGGTAAAGATCGGCATTGTCACGGTTGCTTTCGCCCTGATACCACAAGAAGCCTCTCACTGCAAAATTAGTCAAAGGAGCTATCTTGCCATTGTAGAGTACACACGGAGTGGCGGTAGGATTCTTCACTTCAGCATCGTTATCGAGGATGGAAAGATCAATGCTACTAAAAGGCTTTATGGATTCTCTGCTCATCCATGCCTCTATTTTTGATCCTCCCCACGTAGAAACGACGATGCCGACCGGAACTTCCAGCACTTCCTGTATATAACGCGCAAAATAATAAGACACGGCGCTGATATGGGAAACGTTTACCGGCGTATTTTCCAGCCATTCGCCCTGGCAGTCCTCCACAGGCGTTTTACTAAACTGGCGTACCCATCTCCCATCCTTTGAATCTGTAGTATACATTCGGATAGGCGTGGATGGTTTGGCTTTGGCAATAATGTCGTTCGTCCCTCTGACCGGTTGCCGGTCGAAACCGCCCATCGGCATCTCCATATTCGATTGTCCCGAACAGAACCAGACTTCACCGATCAGTACATTCTGCAACGTCAGTAATTCGCCGTCATTGAAGATGATCTTGTAAGGGCCTCCCGCAACAGGGGTAGATACTGTTAACGACCAGCCTCCCTTGCCATCCGATGAGGATTTATATGTCTGCCCGTTCCACGAAGTCTTCACCGTTACAGTAGCATTGGGACGGGCTTTTCCCCATAGTTTGACTTCTGCTTGCTGCTGTAATACCATATTATCTCCGAGTATGGAAGGTAATGTCACTTTAGCCTCACTTTTCATTGAAAAAGCAAGAGCTAAGAATAAAAAGCTGATAAGATATTTCATATATATTCAATTTATTTATTCGGTTAGTTACAACAGGATTGACCAATCTTCGGAATATATCCTACCGGAAGAGGTAGTCGGAATGAGATAAGCTTTAGCTTGTTATTCCAATAGTCTCTGCTTTTTTGCGCTTCAGCAAAGAAGGATGTAAGAAGCATTGTTAATAGTACCAGCAACTTTTTCATTTATTAGAATTTTATGATAACTGGCACAAATGTAAGTCCCGCTAGTTAATTTAGTAATTAATTTGCAATTAATTCGAGGAGAAAATAAAGGATATAGGTTGGAAAAAATACTTTTTAGTCGGTATCCAGGCTAGTTTAACGTTTATTTAAAGGCTTTTTCAGCTAACACTCTAAAAAGATTATCCCGACAGGACTTCAACTATAACCAGTATACACTCACATTTTATCCATATTCTTTGTATTATAAACGATCAAACAATCCTCCCCAAATATACTCACATTAATACGTATATAATAATACCAAATGAAAGAAACATATTATCCAAAAGTCTAACGAAAAAGAGAGTCTTACAGATAGAAGCGCCCGTTTGTAAACAAATCACCACTATCAAAACAGTCCTATTAATATATCACATTTTACTACATAAAGAAAGGAAGAGAACTTTACTCAAAAAAAGTTTTCTCCCTTTTCTTACACTACACCCCCGGAATCGAATAACTCCTTCATCGTTTTTAATAAATAACGAGAGAGTTTATTATAAACGGTCCCCAAGTTTATTATAAACTATTTTTAGGCGTTTCCAGCAGCTCAATGGAAT
>ENA-OQIG01000462-OQIG01000462.1-human-gut-metagenome-genome-assembly--contig:-NODE-462-length-23508-cov-2.657500_pt1 | contig 23508 bp, 27 predicted proteins | sample MGYA00242576_ERZ504741 | MGnify/ENA primary metagenome ERZ504741 (study PRJEB26092, sample SAMD00036436) | human gut metagenome | host: Homo sapiens | study: EMG produced TPA metagenomics assembly of... | reverse complement strand
GATTATCGGCTACTGGCAAGACACCCTGCCCGCTGCAGAAGCTACCGCAACATGTGGCTAATGGGCGATGGCGGCGCTTGGCATGGTGATCATCTTTACCTTTTTGCTGTTCCAAAAAATTCGTACTGCTGATAGCGCCCCCGCAATGGCTAGCAGCAAGTAAGCCAGGAAAATTACAGGAGAAAAATCATGTCGAAAAAATACATCATAGGGATTGATGGCGGAAGTCAGAGCACAAAAGTGGTGATGTACGATCTGGAAGGTAATGTGGTTTGCGAAGGTAAAGGCTTATTACAGCCGATGCACACGCCAGATGCCGATACTGCAGAACATCCTGACGACGATTTATGGGCATCATTATGTTTTGCCGGTCACGATTTGATGAGTCAGTTTGCCGGGAATAAAGAAGATATTGTCGGTATTGGTCTGGGATCCATCCGTTGCTGCCGTGCGTTATTGAAAGCCGATGGCACGCCAGCTGCGCCGTTGATTAGCTGGCAGGATGCACGCGTTACACGCCCTTACGAACATACGAATCCTGACGTGGCGTATGTCACCTCTTTTTCGGGTTATCTGACGCATCGCTTAACCGGCGAGTTTAAAGACAATATCGCCAACTATTTTGGTCAGTGGCCGGTGGATTATAAGAGCTGGGCATGGAGCGAAGATGCTGCGGTAATGGATAAGTTTAATATCCCCCGTCATATGCTGTTTGATGTGCAAATGCCTGGCACCGTCCTCGGACATATCACACCACAAGCCGCACTGGCGACACATTTCCCGGCAGGACTGCCGGTTGTTTGTACCACCAGTGATAAACCGGTAGAAGCTCTGGGGGCTGGATTACTGGATGATGAAACTGCGGTAATTTCTCTTGGCACTTACATCGCATTGATGATGAACGGCAAAGCACTACCGAAAGATCCGGTGGCGTACTGGCCGATTATGTCTTCTATTCCGCAAACATTGCTGTATGAAGGTTACGGTATTCGCAAAGGTATGTGGACGGTGAGCTGGCTGCGTGACATGTTAGGCGAGTCGTTAATTCAGGATGCCAGGGCGCAGGATCTTTCACCGGAAGATTTACTCAACAAGAAAGCCTCTAGTGTGCCACCTGGCTGTAATGGGCTGATGACGGTGCTGGACTGGCTGACCAATCCGTGGGAACCGTACAAACGCGGGATTATGATCGGCTTTGATTCCAGCATGGATTACGCATGGATATATCGTTCGATATTGGAAAGTGTGGCGCTAACGCTGAAGAACAATTACGACAATATGTGTAATGAAATGAATCACTTTGCGAAGCATGTGATCATTACTGGCGGCGGTTCGAACAGCGATCTGTTTATGCAAATTTTTGCCGACGTGTTCAACCTTCCGGCACGCCGTAACGCCATTAACGGTTGTGCAAGTCTGGGAGCAGCGATTAATACAGCGGTAGGTCTGGGGCTATACCCGGATTACGCAACGGCTGTTGATAAGATGGTTCGCGTGAAAGATATCTTTATACCGATTGAGAGCAATGCCAAACGCTACGACGCGATGAATAAAGGCATTTTCAAAGACCTAACCAAACATACTGATGTGATCCTGAAAAATCGTATGAAGTGATGCATGGTGAATTGGGGAATGTGGATTCGATCCAGAGCTGGTCGAATGCGTAAGTGAGGAAGGCCGGGCGGGAAACTGCCCGGCCTGAACATACCTGAATGGTTATCCCCGCTGACGCGGGGAACATAATAAAAACTTTAACTAAGTTCGGTTTATCCCTGTTTTTACAAGGAATATTAACTACACTCGATGTCTTTAGAATAAAAGACAATACGAATCGCACTTTATCAATTTTCACTTAAAGTATGAACTGGATATCTTTATTCATAAGAACTATTCATCAACAGCGTATAGAGGCGGTTATGTAAAACCACTCATTAGCCTCAAAACAAAGACAAATTTCCAGATTTATTACTTAATCAATGAATAACAAGCTTAAAAAATACACTGTTATTCTAAAGAAAAAATTAACAGCATTAATTAATATTAAAAAATAATAATATTAAAATTTCTTTAACGGTTTAAGGATTATACAAATAAAACTTTGATTAAATTTGATTTTTTGTATCGATAATTGTGAACTTATCTGGCATGGGGAACTATTTTGAACATGAGGTGTTACGTGGATATGTTGCTTATTACAAGTACAGCTAATATAAAAACTTGAGAAAGAGATAACGGGTTATATGGTGGTTTATCCCCGCTGGCGCGGGGAACTCAACATCGGAAACGGCTTCGCGGCGGCGGCGTCCGGTTTATCCCCGCTGGCGCGGGGAACTCGACAGAACGGCTCAGTAGTCTCGTCAGGCTCCGGTTTATCCCCGCTGGCGCGGGGAACACTTTTCATTTCTGAGCGTCGCGCTCTGCCTGTTCGGTTTATCCCCGCTGGCGCGGGGAACACCTAACTGGCAGCAACCCGGAGTTCATGAAGAGCGGTTTATCCCCGCTGGCGCGGGGAACACTCTAAACATAACCTATTATTAATTAATGATTTTTTAAGCCAGTCACAATCTACCAACTTTATAGTATCACACAAACAACACATCCATTATGTTAAAGAGCACTTAATCCATTGATTAAAAAGGTAAATATTTAAAATAACTCTATACAAACTAAAATCTACCAAACTTTACCGCAATAATTTTCACTCCAACGAAAAATTAACGCCACAGAATTTGTAGAGAATGATAATGATTAGTCCAAGATGGGCAAAATGGAGGTTTTTCAGAGGCGACAAAGAATATAAATGAGTAGAAGTCTTTACAGGTTCCACCCATTTATAACGCTTATAAATGTTTAATCAGGCAATATTTAGATATTTATGTGTTTGCATCGACAAACGCCAATTACGCGCAATGCAGGTTTCAATGCACAAACGTGTGGCATCATCCTTTTGGCTAATCGGCTGCAGTGCAATGACTCGCGGTTTATCATCGGTCAGCGTTGCCAGTAGTTCATCCAGTGCTTCAATATCACGTACGCGCCCCACTGGATGCTTGATTTCGTTGGCTCGCTCCAGTGCCTGTGACAACACTTCATAGCCGCCGCGCATGTTCAGCTTTGGCGATACGGTAACCCAGGTATTCGGTGTGCAGCGTACCTCATGAGTACCACTGGTTCGATCTGGCAGCTAAAACCGTTCTTTTCGAGCAGATCAGTCAGTGGTAGCAAATCATGAATGCAAGGCTCACCACCCGTAATCACCACATGCCGCGCGGTGTATCCCTGGCGACTAATGACAGCCAACAAGTCTTCACTGCTCGCCGCCCCCCACTTATCACTCTCTTTGGTCTTCGCCAGAATGCTGAAAAGGGAGACTTCCCGATCCTCAAGCTTTTCCCAGGTGTGTTTGGTGTCGCACCAGGCACAGCCAACCGGGCATCCCTGTAAACGAATAAAAATGGCGGGAACGCCGGTAAAGTAACCCTCACCTTGCAGGGTCTGGAACATCTCGTTAATCGGTACTGCATAGCATTCTCTGTGAAGTGGATAATTGTTAATTATTGCAGATCCTGCCGCAACAATCATGTCTTATTAACATTCTGTTACATGCAGATTTAAAGAAAAATGCGAAACATATCGTTAATAATTAAAGGGAGTAACGTATTATGTCAGAAGAAAATAAAGAAAATGGATTTAATCATGTCAAAATATTCACCAGAATTATATTTATTTTTTCTGTATTAGTTTTTAATGATAACGAATCTAAAATTACCGATGCCGCCGTCAATTTATTTATCCAGATTTAATGAGAAATTTATAATGCGCTATTTCATACTAATGTTCACTTTCGTGTGTTCCTTTGTTGCAGCCCAACCAACTATTGTCCCACAATTACAGCAACAAGTTACGGATCTTACGAGTAGCTTAAACTCACAAGAAAAGAAAGAACTGACGCACAAGTTAGAATCTATTTTCAATAATACCCAAGTGCAAATTGCTGTATTAATTGTTCCCACAACCAAAGACGAGACAATTGAACAATATGCTACAAGAGTTTTTGACAATTGGCGTTTAGGAGATGCCAAACGTAATGATGGGATACTGATCATTGTTGCCTGGTCGGATCGTACTGTCCGCATCCAGGTAGGTTATGGCTGGAAGAAAAGGTAACCGATGCTCTGGCTGGAGATATCATCCGCAGCAACATGATACCCGCATTTAAACAACAAAAATTAGCTCAGGGATTAGAGCTAGCTATAAACGCTTTGAATAACCAACTCACTTCACAACACCAATATCCGGCTAATCCTTCAGAAAGTGAATCAGCGTCTTCCAGTGATCATTATTACTTTGCTATTTTTTGGGTATTTGCAGTGATGTTCTTCCCTTTCTGTTTTTTTCATCAAGGCAGTAATTTTTGTCGCGCATGTAAAAGTGGAGTCTGTATTTCAGCAATCTATCTTTTAGATTTATTCCTGTTCTCCGATAAAACTTTTTCCATTGCTGTATTTTCCTTCTTTTTTACTTTCACCATATTTATGGTCTTTACCTGTTTATGTGTACTTCAGAAAAGAGCATCTGGTAGAAGTTATCATTCAGACAACAGCGGTTCCGCTGGAGGCTCAGGCGGCGGGTTTAGCGGCGGTGCGGTTCTTCTGGAGGTGGCGGCGCATCCGGCCGCTGGTAACTCAACCATAAAAAATGCCAGCCCGGAGGCTGGCATTTTTAAATCAGATAAAGTCAGTCTTATGCCTGGCCTTTGATCTCTTTACGACCGTTGTACGGTGCTTTTTCGCCCAGAGCTTCTTCGATACGAATCAGCTGGTTGTATTTAGCAACACGGTCAGAACGGCTCATAGAACCAGTTTTGATCTGCCTGCAGCAGTACCAACAGCCAGGTCAGCGATGGTAGCGTCTTCAGTTTCGCCAGAACGGTGAGAGATAACTGCAGTGTAGCCAGCGTCTTTCGCCATCTTGATTGCAGCCAGAGTTTCGGTCAGAGAACCGATCTGGTTGAATTTGATCAGGATGGAGTTAGCGATACCTTTTTCGATACCTTCTTTCAGGATCTTGGTGTTGGTTACGAACAGGTCGTCACCAACCAGCTGGATTTTGTCGCCCAGAACTTTGGTCTGGTATGCGAAACCGTCCCAGTCAGATTCGTCCAGACCGTCTTCGATAGAACGATCGGGTACTGTTTGGTCAGTTCTTCCAGGAAGTGAGTGAATTCTTCAGAGGTGAAAGCTTTGTTGCCTTCGCCAGCCAGAACGTATTTACCGTCTTTGTAGAATTCAGAAGCCGCGCAGTCCATCGCCAGAGTGATGTCTTTGCCCAGTTCATACCCAGCAGCTTTAACAGCTTCAGCGATAACAGCCAGAGCTTCAGCGTTGGAACCAGGTTCGGCGCATAGCCACCTTCGTCACCAACTGCAGTGTTCATGCCTTTCGCTTTCAGAACTTTTGCCAGGTGATGAAAACTTCAGAACCCATGCGGATGGCTTCTTTCACAGTTTTCGCGCCAACCGGCTGAATCATGAATTCCTGGATATCAACGTTGTTGTCAGCGTGCTCACCACCGTTGATGATGTTCATCATCGGAACCGGCATAGAGTATTTGCCGGAGTGCCGTTCAGTTCAGCGATGTGCTCGTACAGCGGCATACCTTTAGCAGCTGCAGCAGCTTTGGCGTTAGCCAGAGATACAGCCAGGATTGCGTTCGCGCCGAATTTGGATTTGTTTTCGGTGCCGTCCAGGTCGATCATGATCTTGTCAATACCAGCCTGATCTTTAGCATCTTTGCCAATCAGCGCCTGAGCGATCGGGCGTTTACCGCAGCAACAGCTTTGGTTACGCCTTTACCCAGGAAACGGGATTTGTCGCCATCGCGCAGTTCCAGAGCTTCACGGGAACCAGTAGAAGCACCTGACGGAGCAGCTGCCATACCGACGAAACCACCCTCCAGATGTACTTCGGCTTCAACAGTCGGGTTACCACGGGAGTCGATGATTTCACGACCGATGATTTTTACGATTTTGGACATTAGGTTTTCCTCAAGTCACTAGTTAAACTGAAACTCCAGACAAACAACGCGTACCCAGGGTACGCGTTGCCGCTCTAACTTTTTTACTTACTTCGCCTGACGTTTCTGGAACTCGCTGGCGGCTTTCACAAAGCCTGCAAACAGCGGGTGACCATCACGTGGAGTAGAAGTAAACTCCGGATGGAACTGGCAAGCCACGAACCACGGGTGATTCGGAACTTCGATGATCTCGACCAACTGATCATCCCCGGAACGGCCCGCAACGCGCAGACCTGCATCTTCAATCTGTTTCAACAGCATGTTGTTGACTTCGTAACGGTGACGATGACGCTCAACAATTGTCGGCGCATTGTACAGCTGGCGAACCAGGCTATCGTCAACCAACTGGCACTGCTGTGCGCCGAGACGCATGGTACCGCCGAGATCGCTCTTCTCGCTACGAACTTCAACGTTGCCGTTTTCATCGCGCCACTCGGTAATCAGCGCCACAACCGGGTACTTACAGTCTGGCACAAATTCCGTAGAGTTGGCGTTCTCCATGTTGGCAACATGGCGAGCGTAATCAATTAACGCCACCTGCATACCCAGGCAAATGCCAGATAAGGAATATTGTTCTCACGCGCAAAACGCGCGGTCGTAATCATGCCTTCTACGCCACGATAGCCGAAACCGCCAGGTACGAGGATTGCGTCCAGACCTTTAAGGATTTCAACGCCGCGCGTTTCAACATCTTGTGAATCGATCAGTTTGATGTTGACGCTGACACGATTCTTCAGCCCACCGTGTTTCAGTGCTTCGATCACTGATTTATAAGCATCCGGCAGTTCAATGTACTTGCCGACCATACCGATGGTGACTTCACTTACCGGGTTCGCTTCTTCGAAGATAACCTGTTCCCATTCGGACAGATTCGCTTCCGGGCAGTTTAAGCTGAATCGTTTACAAATATAATCGTCCAGCCCCTGAGATTTCAACAGGCCCGGAATTTTATAGATGGAATCGACGTCTTTCAGAGAAATAACCGCTTTTTCCGGAACATTACAGAACAATGCAATCTTCGCACGTTCGTTCGCCGGAATCAGCGCGATCTGAACGACAAATCAGGATGTCAGGCTGGATACCGATGGAGAGGCAGCTCTTTACAGAGTGCTGAGTCGGTTGGTTTTGACTTCACCAGACGCTGCCATGTACGGCACCAGCGTCAGGTGCATAAACAGAGTGTGCTCACGGCCAATTTCAACAGCCATCTGGCGAATCGCTTCGAGGAACGGCAAGGATTCGATATCACCTACTGTACCGCCGATTTCTACCAGTACTACGTCATGACCTTCGCCACCTTCCAGCACGCGCTCTTTGATTGCGTTAGTGATGTGCGGAATAACCTGCACGGTTGCGCCGAGGTAGTCACCGCGGCGTTCTTTACGCAGAACGTCAGAGTAGATACGACCCGTGGTGAAGTTGTTGCGGCGGCTCATTTTGGTACGAATGAAACGCTCGTAGTGCCCCAGGTCCAGGTCGGTTTCAGCGCCGTCTTCAGTAACGAACACTTCCCCGTGTTGGATTGGGCTCATAGTACCTGGATCGACGTTGATGTAAGGATCCAGTTTCATGATGGTCACATTGAGGCCACGGGCTTCAAGAATGGCTGCGAGGGAGGCTGCGGCAATGCCTTTACCCAGAGAGGATACGACCCCGCCGGTCACAAAAATATAGTTCGTTGTCATGCTGAACCTGAGAAGTTAGGTTGAAAAGACGATGGAATAACCAGGACGGGAAAGCAGTATACCCGAACATGACCTGTGCCACAAACTTTCATTATCCCTCCTCTTCGCCAGCGCACTATTGAAATCAGGAGTGAGAAAATAGCCCCTTTGGGGTAAATGTTTTTGACGCAAATCAAGCGCTTGTCATTTAAAAAATGACACAAATGGCGCTTGACCGCGTAATTCCCTTAGAGATCAATTTCCTGCCGTTTTACCTGTTGCCAGACTTCTTCCATTGTTTCGAGGTCAACACCTGTCATTTCCAGTCCACGCGCGGCAACAATACGCTCCACTTCGCGAAAACGACGCTCAAATTTTTCGTTCGCTTTTTGCAATGCGATTTCCGCTTTTGTCCCTAAATGACGAGCCAGATTGACCGTGGCAAACAGCAGGTCCCCCATTTCCTCCTCCAGTTTAGCCTGGTCGACAACAGCCTGCCGCGCTTCGTACATCACCTCGTCGATCTCTTCGTAGACTTTATCGACTACCGGACCAAGCGTCGTCCAATCGAAGCCAACGTTGGCGCAACGTTTCTGGATTTTTTGCGCACGCATTAAAGCCGGTAAACTACGAGGAATATCGTCCAGCGCCGAATGCTGCGCTTTCTGCGCGCGCTCTTCGGTTTTGATTTGCTCCCAACGGGCAAGCACTTCACTACTGTTTTCGGCAGAACTATCAGCAAAAACATGCGGATGGCGACGCTCTAATTTATCGCTAATAGCAGCGCAAATATCATTAAAGTCAAAGCGCCCTTCTTCCTGAGCCATTTGCGCGTAAAACACCACCTGGAATAGCAGATCGCCCAGTTCACCGCGAAGATCGTCAAAATCTTCACGGGCGATGGCGTCCAGCACTTCGTAGGTTTCTTCAAGGGTGTAAGGCGCAATGGTGGCAAATGTCTGCTCTTTATCCCACGGGCAGCCGTTTTCCGGATCGCGCAGGCGCTGCATAATAGTGAGCAAACGGTCGATTTGATTCATTGAATTGTCCTGAAAATTGCGGGTCTGTCAGGTGGAAACCTGTGACCAGAATAGAAGTGAGTTAGTAACACTACCCAATCAGTACGTTAATTTTGGCTTTAATGAGTTGTAATTCCTCTGGGGCAACTGTTCCTTTCTTCGTTGCTCCTCTTGCCCGCCAGGCGATACTTTTTACCTGATCAGCTAACGCTACGCCATCACGTTCCTGACCGGATAAAACAACTTCGAACGGATATCCTTTTGATTGCGTTGTACAAGGAACACACAGACACATACCTGTTTTGTTGTTGTACATGAAAGGACTCAGGACAACAGCTGGACGATGTCCAGCTTGCTCGCTACCTTTTGTCGGGTCAAAATCAACCCAAATCAGATCGCCCATATCGGGTACGTATCGGCTTACCATTACCAGACTTCCTTATCTTTCGGCTCTCCCCAGTCGATATTCTCGTGGAGGTTTTCCGGCGTGATGTCGTTGACCAGTTCAGCAAGCGTAAATACGGGCTCTTTACGCACTGGCTCAATAATTAATTTGCCATCCACCAGGTCAATCTTCACTTCATCATCAATATTCAGATTGAGCGCCTGCATTAACGTAGCCGGGATCCGCACCGCCGGTGAATTTCCCCAACGCTTTACGCTACTGTGATCATAACCCTTTCCTCAAACCGCTATCATATGTAGATACAGCATATATCAATCTACATTGTAGATACGAGCAAATTTCGGCCTAACTCCCGTGCAACCGACGCGCGTCGATAACATCCGGCACCTGGTTGAGTTTACCCAGCACGCGCCCCAGCACTTGCAGGTTGTAAATCTCAATGGTCATGTCGATGGTCGCCAGTTGCTGTTTGGTGTCGCTACGGCTGGCAACGCCAAGCACGTTCACCTTCTCGTTGGCGAGAATGGTCGTGATATCACGTAACAACCCACTACGATCATTAGCCACCACGCGGACCACCAGCGAATATCCGGCGGAGTAGCTCTCACCCCATACCGCGTCAACAATGCGTTCTGGCGCATGGGAGCGCAGTTCCGCCAGTTGTTCGCAATCGGCGCGGTGTACTGAAATACCGCGTCCCTGGGTAATGAAGCCGACAATCTCATCTCCAGGAATCGGCTGGCAGCAGCGCGCGATGTGGTGCATCAGGTTACCAACACCTTCAACTACCACACGACCGTTATCTTTACTGCGGTTTTGCGGTGTGTAGCTTTTTTGCTGAAGCTGTTTCAGCGCGGCGGCGTCCTGCTCTTCGGCACTCGGCTTATTAAATTGCGATTGCAGGAAGTTCACCATCTGATTGAGACGGATATCCCCGCCACCAATCGCCGCCAGCAACTCGTCGACATCATTGAAGTTGTAACGCGGCAACAGATGTTTTTCTGCTTCTTTCAGGCTGATCCCCAGATGTTCCAGCTCGTCGTCAAGGATTTGCCGCCCAGCCAGAATGTTTTTGTCACGGTCCTGTTTACGGAACCAGGCGTGAATTTTCGAACGCCCACGGCTGGTTGTGACGTAACCGAGGTTTGGGTTTAACCAGTCACGGCTGGGGTTCGGCTGTTTCTGGGTGATAATTTCAATCTGGTCGCCATCTGCAGCTGGTAGGTGAACGGCACAATGCGCCCGCCAATTTTTGCCCCGATGCAGCGGTGTCCGACATCACTGTGGATGTGGTAAGCGAAGTCCAGCGGCGTTGATCCCGCAGGCAAATCAACGACATCACCTTTCGGCGTAAAGACATACACCCGGTCGTCAAAGACCTGGCTGCGTACTTCGTCGAGCATTTCGCCGGAATCAGCCATCTCTTCCTGCCACGCAATCAGTTTACGCAGCCAGGCAATTCGGTCTTCATGTCCCGAACGTGCGCCGCCAGCTGCCGCGCCCTCTTTATATTTCCAGTGCGCAGCAACACCCAACTCTGCATCTTCATGCATCTGTTTGGTGCGGATTTGGATCTCAACGGTTTTGCCACCTGGCCCCAGAACCACGGTATGAATAGACTGATAACCGTTTGGTTTCGGGTTAGCGACATAATCGTCAAACTCATCCGGCAGGTGGCGATAGTGAGTGTGCACTATCCCCAGTGCGGCATAGCAATCCTGTAAACGCTCGGCGACAATACGTACCGCACGCACATCAAACAGCTCATCGAAGGCGAGGTTCTTTTTCTGCATTTTGCGCCAGATGCTGTAGATGTGTTTCGGTCGACCATACACTTCAGCTTTAACGCCTTCAGCTTCATCTCAGCGCGCAGATGGCCGACAAACTCTTCGATATAGTGTTCGCGGTCGAGACGGCGTTCATGCAGCAGTTTTGCGATGCGTTTGTATTCGGTCGGGTGGAGATAACGGAAGCAGTAATCTTCCAGCTCCCATTTCAGTTGTCCAATCCCAAGACGGTTCGCCAACGGCGCGTAGATATTGGTGCACTCTTTTGCCGCCAGTACGCGTTCATCTTCCGGCGCGTCTTTTACTTCGCGCAGATGAGCAATACGCTCTGCCAGTTTGATGACCACGCAGCGGAAATCATCGACCATCGCCAATAACATCCGGCGAACGTTATCGACCTGTTCGGAGGAAACAGAATCGGTATGCGTCGCTTTCAGCTGGCGGATCGCCGCCATATCACGCACGCCGTGAATAAGGTTAACGACCGACTTACCGACGCTCTCACGCAGCACATCTTCGCTAACTACGTTGGCATCCGCCAGAGGGAAAAGCAGCGCCGCCCGCAGCGTGTCAATGTCCATACTTAATGTCGAGAGGATCTCCACCATCTCAACACCACGCCACAATAACAGACTGGCATCCGGATGCCCCTGCGTCTGTTGCAGACAATACGCCCAGGTTTCGGCTAAGCACTCACACGACTTCTGGCTGGTAATACCCAGACTTGCGATCCATTTTTCCGGATCAAATTCACCAGCCTTATTGATATGTGCACTTCTTACCGCAACCATCGTCCTCTCCTTTAGGGACCAGACCTGCCGAAATCGGCAAATCGTAACTATTTAACGCGCGAGAAAAGTACCATCGATTCCAGATGTCCCGTGTGTGGGAACATATCCAGCATCGCCAGTCGCGCAATGGTATATCCTGCTTTTAATAACGCTTCGCTATCCCGAGCCAGCGTTGCAGGATTACAGGATACATAAACTATACGAATAGGTTCCAGTTTTATAATTTGCTGCATAACACCTGCGGCACCTGCTCGCGCGGGGTCCAGCAACACTTTATCGAAGCCGTTTTTCGCCCACGGCTGCTTTGTGACATCTTCTTCAAGATTTTCATGATAAAAACGTCACATTCTGTAAGCCATTAAGACGCGCATTCTGCTGGCCTTTTTCCACCAGCGCCGGAACACCTTCTACACCCACCACACTGGCAGCTTGTGTCGCCAATGGCAGTGTAAAGTTGCCCATACCGCAGAACAGATCCAGTACGCGATCTTCAGGTTGCACATCCAGCCATTCCAACGCACGCGCTACCATTTTTTGGTTCACACCCGCATTGACCTGAATAAAATCGCGCGGGCTAAAAGTTAAGCGCAACCCGTTTGAGTCATACCAGGGCATCTCACCAGAGACGGTTTCGAGTATCTCACTATCGGGGGCGAGATACAGATCCAGGCCTTCAGAATGCGAAAAGCGTTCCAGTTTTTCGCGATCTGCCGAACTTAGCGGTGCGGTATGGCGCAAAATCATCAGCGTGCCGCTGGTTGCCTGTACCAGTTCAACATGACCAAGATGGCGTATAGCTTGTAAGCTGCCCAGGCATGCCCTGACTTTGGGCAGCAATGCTTCAAGTTGGGGCACTAAAATGGGGCATTGTTTAACGTCGACAATGTCACTGGAGCCCGCTTTGCGAAAGCCCATCTGAAGTTGCTGTGTTTTCGGTAAGTAGTTCAAACTTAAACGCGCGCGACGGCGATAGCCCCAGGGAACATCGGCGATCACTTCAGAGACTTCGTGTTTCATTAATCGGGCGAGTGCCGCACTTTTGCTTCGCTGCTGTAAATCCACGCTGGCGTGTTGTTGCTGACAGCCACCGCATACGCCAAAATGAGGGCAGCGTGGCGTTTCGCGTTCCGGGCTATCGCTTAACCGGCGCACGACTTTAGCGCGGGCGTACTGTTTTTTATCTTCAGTAACAGTAACTTCCGCGTTTTCCTGTGGCAGTAATCCAGGAATAAATAACGCTTTGCCGTTATGTCGCGCCACGCCCTGACCAAAAGAGTCGAGGTCGTTGACTGAAACGGTTATGATCTGACGCGTCGTCGTGCGTCGTTTTGCAGAGTAGAATTGCGCCATTGGCGAGACTTTCTCAATTTAACAGTGTGACCTTAATTGTCCCATAACGGAACTCCATGACCAACTACAGCCTGCGCGCACGCATGATGATTCTGATCCTGGCACCGACCGTCCTTATTGGTTTATTGCTGAGTATCTTTTTCGTCGTGCATCGCTATAACGACTTGCAGCGTCAACTGGAAGATGCCGGTGCCAGCATTATTGAGCCGCTTGCAGTTTCTACTGAATATGGCATGAGCCTGCAAAATCGCGAATCTATCGGTCAGTTAATAAGCGTACTGCATCGTCGCCATTCCGATATTGTTCGCGCGATTTCGGTTATGATGAAAATAACCGACTCTTTGTCACCTCCAATTTTCATCTTGATCCTCATCAATGCAGCTCGGCAGCAACGTGCCGTTTCCTCGCCAGCTCACTGTCACTCGTGACGGCGATATTATGATCCTCCGCACGCCGATTATTTCTGAGAGTTACTCCCCCGACGAATCGCCAGTAGCGATGCCAAAAATAGTCAAAATATGTTGGGATATATTGCGCTGGAGCTGGATCTTAAATCGGTTCGCTTGCAGCAATATAAAGAGATCTTTATTTCCAGCGTGATGATGCTGTTTTGTATCGGTATTGCGCTTATTTTTGGCTGGCGCTTAATGCGCGATGTAACCGGTCCGATTCGCAACATGGTGAATACCGTCGACCGCATCCGTCGCGGGCAACTCGACAGCCGGGTGGAAGGATTTATGCTCGGCGAGCTGGATATGCTGAAAAACGGTATCAACTCGATGGCAATGTCGCTGGCTGCTTATCACGAAGAGATGCAGCACAATATCGACCAGGCGACGTCCGATCTGCGTGAAACGCTGGAGCAGATGGAAATTCAGAACGTTGAGTTGGATCTGGCGAAAAAGCGCGCCCAGGAAGCGGCGCGTATTAAATCCGAGTTTCTGGCAAATATGTCACACGAGCTGCGTACACCACTGAATGGTGTTATTGGCTTTACCCGCCTGACGCTGAAAACAGAATTAACACCAACGCAGCGCGATCACCTGAATACGATTGAACGTTCGGCAAATAATTTGCTGGCAATTATTAATGATGTTCTCGACTTCTCGAAACTGGAAGCAGGTAAGCTGATTCTGGAAAGTATTCCATTCCCACTACGCAGCACGCTGGATGAAGTCGTTACTCTGCTGGCACATTCTTCTCACGATAAAGGGTTGGAACTGACGCTCAATATTAAAAGCGACGTGCCTGATAACGTGATCGGCGACCCGCTGCGATTACAGCAAATCATCACTAACCTGGTGGGGAATGCAATTAAATTCACCGAGAATGGCAACATTGATATTCTGGTAGAAAAACGTGCGCTGAGTAATACCAAAGTGCAGATTGAAGTGCAGATTCGGGATACCGGCATTGGTATTCCTGAACGCGATCAATCGCGCTTATTCCAGGCCTTCCGACAGGCTGATGCCAGTATTTCCCGCCGTCATGGTGGCACCGGGCTGGGGCTGGTGATTACACAAAAACTGGTTAATGAAATGGGCGGCGATATTTCGTTCCATAGCCAGCCGAATCGCGGTTCAACTTTCTGGTTCCACATTAATCTCGATCTGAACCCGAACATTATTATCGAAGGGCCATCCACAGTGCCTCGCAGGTAAGCGCCTGGCCTATGTCGAACCAAACTCCGCAGCAGCGCAATGCACGCTGGATATTTTAAGTGAAACGCCGCTGGAAGCGGTTTATAGCCCAACGTTCTCCGCGCTGCCTCCCGCGCATTACGACATGATGTTGTTAGGCATCGCGGTGACCTTCCGCGAGCCGCTAACAATGCAACATGAGCGATTAGCGAAAGCGGTATCGATGACCGATTTCCTGATGCTGGCACTTCCTTGCCATGCACAAGTCAATGCTGAAAAACTCAAGCAAGATGGTATCGGCGCGTGTCTGCTGAAACCATTAACACCTACACGCCTGTTGCCTGCCCTGACGGAATTTTGTCATCACAAACAAAACACGCTTTTGCCTGTAACCGATGAAAGTAAGCTGGCAATGACAGTCATGGCGGTTGATGACAACCCCGCTAACCTGAAACTTATCGGCGCATTGCTGGAAGATATGGTGCAACATGTGGAACTTTGCGATAGCGGGCATCAGGCGGTTGAACGGGCGAAACAGATGCCGTTCGATTTGATCTTAATGGATATTCAAATGCCGGACATGGATGGCATTCGGGCCTGCGAACTCATCCACCAACTCCCGCATCAGCAACAAACGCCGGTTATCGCGGTAACGGCGCATGCAATGGCCGGGCAAAAAGAGAAGCTGCTTGGCGCAGGGATGAGCGATTATCTGGCGAAACCGATTGAAGAAGAGCGATTGCATAATTTGTTGTTGCGCTACAAGCCTGGCAGCGGTATTTCCTCTCGCGTCGTGACGCCCGAAGTCAACGAAATTGTGGTGAACCCGAATGCGACCCTCGACTGGCAACTGGCACTACGCCAGGCAGCAGGAAAAACCGATTTAGCGCGCGATATGCTGCAAATGTTACTCGATTTCCTGCCTGAAGTTCGCAACAAAGTTGAGGAACAGCTGGTTGGAGAAAACCCGGAAGGCCTGGTTGATTTGATTCATAAACTGCATGGCAGTTGCGGCTATAGCGGTGTGCCACGTATGAAGAATCTCTGCCAACTGATCGAACAACAGCTACGTAGCGGTACTAAAGAAGAAGATTTGGAACCGGAGCTGCTGGAACTGTTGGACGAGATGGATAATGTCGCGCGCGAAGCCAGCAAAATTCTCGGGTAATGGATGTCTTGTCGAGTAGCAATCGGCTTTTTATGACGCTGGTTTCAGATTGGTGACAAAGTGCCTGTGTTTATGCCGGATGCGGCGTTAACGCCTTATCCGGCCTACAAAACCAATTAAATTCAATGAATTAAAAAATGATGTAGACCTGATACATAGCACAACAGGCTATTTTGCGTTTAGCATCAGTCTCAAACCGGCTCCAGATAGAGCCGGTTTTGGTTTTCTGTCTTAACGCACCATGCACGGACGCTTGTTATCGAACGTCCAGCCAGGAATCAGATACTGCATTCCCATCGCATCGTCACGCGCGCCAAGCCCGTGTTTCTGATACAGCTCATGGGCTTTCATCACTTGATCCATAATCGATTTCTACACCAGCCCCGGTTTTTCTGGCACCTGTACCAGCCCGCCTTTGATCTCAAACGGTTCTTTGGTCAGGCGCTGATTGCCTTCCTGCCAAATCCAGTGCGTATCAATAGCAGTAATTTTACCCGGTGCAGCGGCGGCAACATGGGTAAACATCGCCAGGGAAATATCGAAGTGGTTGTTAGAGTGTGAACCCCAGGTCAGGCCAAATTCATGGCACATTTGCGCCACACGTACCGAACCTTGCATTGTCCAGAAATGCGGATCCGCCAGCGGGATATCAACGGATTGTAACGAGAGCGTATGGCCCATTTGCCGCCAGTCGGTGGCGATCATATTGGTTGCAGTCGGCAGACCTGTCGCGCGACGGAACTCTGCCATCACTTCACGCCCGGAGAAACCTTGCTCCGCACCACACGGATCTTCTGCATAAGCCAGCGAACCTTTCAGGTATTTACCGATTTTAATCGCTTCGTTCAGCGACCAGGCACCGTTAGGATCGAGCGTAATACGCGCCTGCGGGAAGCGTTGCGCCAGTGCCACAATAGATTCTGCTTCTTCTTCCCCGGCCAGTACACCGCCTTCAGTTTGAAATCGTTGAAGCCATATTTTTCATATGCCGCTTCCGCCAGGCGCACCACCGCATCCGGCGTCATCGCTTCTTCATGACGCAGGCGATACCAGTCGCATGAGTCATCCGGCTGGCTTTGATACGGCAGCGGTGTGGCTTTGCGATTACCGACGAAGAACAGATAACCGAGCATTTCGACTTCGCTACGCTGTTGACCATCGCCCAGCAGCGATGCCACGTTTACCCCCAGATGCTGCCCCAGCAGATCCAGCATTGCCGCTTCTATCCCGGTAACTACATGAATAGTGGTACGTAGGTCAAATGTCTGCAAACCGCGCCCACCAGCATCACGATCGGCAAAAGTATTACGCACCAGCGTCAGAACGTTTTTGTATTCACCCAGCGTTTTACCTACCACCAGCGGAATCGCATCTTCCAGCGTTTTACGGATTTTCTCGCCGCCGGGAATTTCCCCTACGCCAGTGTGACCAGAATTATCTTTGATAATCACAATATTACGCGTAAAGAACGGTGCGTGTGCACCACTCAGATTCATCAGCATACTGTCATGACCCGCCACCGGGATAACCTGCATTTCAGTAACAACAGGCGTCGTAAATTGAGAACTCATATTTATGTCCTTTTTCAGAATCAATGACGGCCGAAAACGGGACGTTTACGGTCAAAGGTCCAGCCGGGGATCAGTACTGCATCGGACCTGCGTCGTTACGCGCACCGCCAGGCAGACGTTTATAGGCCTCATGTGCCTTTTGTACCTGTTCCCAGTCCAGTTCCACGCCCAGACCGGGCGCATCAGGAACGGCAATTTTTCCGTTTTTAATCTCCAGCGGATTTTGGGTCAGGCGACAATCGCCCTCCTGCCAAATCCAGTGGGTATCGATAGCGGTAGGATTACCCGGTGCCGCCGCGCCCACATGGGTAAACATCGCCAGAGAGATATCGAAATGGTTATTAGAATGGCAGCCCCAGGTCAGCCCCCAGTCGTCGCAAAGCTGCGCCACACGGACTGCACCGGAAAGCGTCCAGAAGTGCGGATCGGCAAGTGGAATATCTACCGCATTGAGCATCACCGCATGACCCATTTCGCGCCAGTTGGTGGCGATCATGTTAGTCGCGACGGGCAAGCCGGTCGCCCGCCGAAACTCCGCCATCACTTCACGTCCGGAGAAGCCCTGTTCTGCGCCGCATGGATCTTCGGCATAGGTAAGAACATCATTCAGCCTTTGCACAAAGAAATGGCTTCATCAAGCAGCCAGGCACCGTTGGGATCAACGGTAATCCGCGCATCCGGGAAGCTTTTCTTCAATGCACGAACAGTGTCGATTTCTTGCTCGCCAGGTAACACCCCGCCCTTAAGTTTGAAATCTTTAAAGCCGTAGCGATCCTGTGAGCTTCCGCCAGACGCACAACGGCTTCGCTGTTCATCGCTTTCTGATGGCGCAACTGATACCACTCATGGTTGCCCGGCGTATTTTCCAGATAAGGAAGATCGGTTTTGGTCCGATCACCGATATAAAACAGATAACCGAGGACGGTAATAGTCTCGCGTTGCTTGCCTGGCCCCAACAGTTCGCAGACCGGAACATTCAGCGCCTTACCTAGCAGGTCAAGCAAGGCGGCTTCCAGCGCCGCCACGGCATTAACGCGCAATTCAAAAGTCCAGGCACCTTTGCCGAAGGTATCAAAATCGGCTGCCTGATTACCTTTATGCACCTGCTGAACCACTTTATTCAGGCGCGCAACTTCCTGGCCCAGAACCATCGGAATAGCATCGACCAGTGTTTGATAAATCACCTCTCCGCCCGGCGCTTCACCAATGCCGGTATGCCCGGCGTTATCGGTGAGTACCACAATATTGCGGGTGAAATATGCGTTATGTGCCCCACCAATATTAAGCAACATGCTATCGTGCCCGGCGACCGGAATGACTTTCATATCAGTAATAACAGGACTGGATTGTGTCGTCATCTTATTGCCCCGCGACAGGTTTCAGCTCGATACGCTTGATATCGCCCACCAGCACCAGGTAGCTCAGTACCGCGATTAAGGCATGAACACCAACATAAATCAGCGCCCCATTAAAGGAGCCAGTCGTGCCAACGATATAACCAATTGCGATTGGCGTGACGATGCCAGAAATGTTACCGAACATGTTGAACAGGCCACCGGAAAGACCGCTGATCTCTTTTGGCGCGGTATCTGCCATTACTGCCCAACCCAGCGCCCCGATGCCCTTACCGAAGAAGGCCAGCGCCATAAAGCCGATGATCATCCACTCAACGTTGACGTAGTTGCAGAACACCATCACCATCGACAGCAACATGCCCATTACGATCGGTGTTTTACGCGCAATGTTCAGCGATCCCGTGCGGCGCATCAGCCAGTCGGAAATAATCCCACCCAGCACACCGCCGATAAAACCGCAAACCGCCGGAACGGAAGCCACAAAGCCCGCTTTCAGAATCGACATCCCGCGTGCCTGCACCAGATAAACCGGGAACCAGGTAATAAAGAAGTAAGTCAGGGCGTTGATACAGTACTGACCGATATAAACGCCGATCATCATCCGTGACCCGAGCAGCTGTTTGATCTGCCCCACTTCACGCTGAACGGCACTTTAACTTTAGTGTTTTGCTGATCCATATTGATCAGCGCGCCACCCGCGGCGATATACTCCAGCTCTTTCTGATTTACGCCCGGATGTTGATTTGGCTCGTGGATGACTTTCAACCAGATAAAGCTGATGACAATGCCCAGACCGCCCATAAGAAGAAGACGTGTGACCAGCCACTTCATGCGTCAGCCAGCCCATAATCGGCGCGAAGATAACCGTTGCGAAGTATTGGGCGGAGTTAAAAATCGACACCGCCGTTCCCCTTTCCTGCGCCGGAAACCAGGCCGCAACAATGCGACTGTTGCCGGGGAAAGATGGCGCTTCAGCAAGCCCGACCAGGAAGCGCAGCGTAAACAGGGCAACGATAATGCCGAATCCACTAAAGATATCGACGAAGCCTTGCAGCAAGGTAAACATCGACCAGATAAAGATCGACCAGAAGTAGACGCGTTTTGAACCAAAACGGTCCAGCAACCAGCCACCAGGGATCTGCCCGATAACATAAGCCCATGAGAAAGCAGAGAACACATAGCCCATTCCCACAGGATCAAGCCGATATCTTTGGCCATTTCCGAACCGGCGATAGAGAGCGTAGCGCGGTCGCCGTAGTTGAAGGATGTGACGATAAACAACATCACCACTATCCAGTAACGAGCATTTGTGCGTTTTTCCACACTGCTCGCAGCCTGACTTAAAGAACTCATTGTTGCACTCCTGAAAATTCGCGTTAGCCACGCTCACTCTGGACTGCGACATCGCCAGGAAATCAGAGGTGACGTAGGGTGTTTTTTGCCGTTTTTATAGGTCTCGCCGAATACGGCGCGTGTTTATATCTGGCAATAGCAGTATAAAAAGCGCGCCATAGCGGCTCACCGTGCAACAACACAACATTAATGCGTTCAATGAGGCCCGATTTTGGCATTAGCCTGGACGGTGGAATCCACTTCACGGAAATGAAAACAAGAACAAGAAAGGAAGGGTTAAAACGAAGAAATAAAGAAGAGTATGAAATGGATCGCTTGACTCCAGGCAAACGCCAGTAAAAATCCGCACTATGAAGCAGTTTTTACTGGCATTTGCCTGAAAAGATTCGATTCAGCACTGCTAAAACGGCATTTACCGCTCGCTGAACATATCAGGACAACAGCGTGCCCCAATGTTCGACCCACGGATTTGATTCCGTTTCCGGTTCCGGGTTCTCACTGGCGTCAATCAACAGCATTTCGCCAACCCGCTGAGCGCTCTGTTCCTGCAACAAGGCATCGAACTGTTTGCCGCCATTGCAGAAATTCACATAACTACTGTCGCCGAGCGCAATCACGCCATAACGCAGATTCGGCTGGAAGCCCAGACTATCTTTGATTCCCTGAAAGAGTGGCACAATGCTATCAGGAAGGTCGCCCTGCCCGGTCGTGGACGTAACCACCAGAACATACTTATCCTGATAGGGCAGCCAGTCGCTTAATTCAGGATCTTCAAATACCGTTGCTTTGTGGCCCTGCGCGGTCAGAATCGCTTCCGCTTCTTCGGCCACTAACAGTGAATTCCCGTACATGGTGCCGACAAAAATACCAATTTCCGCCATACCGTTTTCTCCCTGGATTAGGAACTTATCTCTCCATCCTGACCCGATGGCGCACTGAACTCAACCCTTTCATTTTCAGGAAGCAGACCGCGCCAGCCAAATTGTGATAACGCCTGCATCCAGGTGTCGTCCAGGCCCGCGTGAATAGTCAGCGGCTCGCCAGTAAAAGGATGCGTCAATGACAACTGACTGGCATGTAGCATTAACCGCTGGAGGCCAAAATGCTCAGCACCGCTGCGATTCTGGCGTAAATCGCCATGTTTGCTATCGCCAATAATCGGATGACGCAAATGGCAAGATGTCGGCGAAGCTGATGTTTGCGTCCGGTTTTCGGCTCCAGTTCCACCAGGCCGTAGCGCGTGGTCGGGTAACGTCCGGTCGCTACCGGCATTTCTACGGTCGCCAGACGCGATAATGCGTCACTGCTGGCTGCGGGCCTTTATCTTCGCGGGCAAATTTATCAGCGATTTTGTCCAGTTCTTCCACCAGTGGATAATCCAGCACCGCTTCTTCCATCAACCAGCCGCGCACAATCGCATGGTAACGTTTCTGGATTTGGTGCTGTTCAAACTGTTGTGCCAGCAGCCGTCCGGCCTCGCTGGATAATCCCATCAACAACACACCAGAAGTGGGTCGGTCCAGACGATGAGCAGTAAAAACATGCTGGCCTATCTGTCACGCACGGTTTGCATGACCACTACTTTCTCGTCGCGATCCAGCCAGCTGCGGTGAACCAGCCAGCCGGAGGGTTTATTTACCGCAACCAGCCATTCATCCTGATAGAGTATTTCCAGCATTAGCTCGCATCATCCGCAAAAAGAGCATCCAGTTTTTCCAGCTCAGCCAGAATAAGCGCGCGTTGCGGATGGTCCGTCGCCAGCGCCATTTCATAATAGGGTGCAACGGCAAAAGCGCCCGGTAACGGCTGTTTGTTATCTAACAAATCGTGCATTCGCGGGATCAGCACCCACTGCAACCACTCCAGTGGTTCCATGGTGTCCATAAAGAACGGTTGGGTACTATTAAATTGATGCGGCTGGGGTTCATCGTTTCGCCAGTGCTGATGTTCACGCAGTAACGCTTCAAGCGTCTGCAACTGGAGACGAACGCGGTCATGAGTGGTCATAAAGCAACCTCAATAAGAAAAACTGCCGCGAAGGATAGCAGGAATAAAAAGGAGGCACTGTATTCACAGCCGCTCCCGGTTCGTTTCGCAGCATTCCAGCTACTTTTGTTGCTCCCTGCTCATCCTTGACAACTTTTCCTCTGGCCTTGCGGCCAATCGTTCATCCTGAACTATTGCTTCCTGCTCACACCACCCCGATGTGATACTTCATCCTGAAGTGTCCCTGGCCTTCCTGACCCACCGAATCATCCTGACCGGTTCTCATTCTCCATCCTGGAGGTGTCCTTTAACGCGTCCTGCGTCATCCTCTTCGCTTCATCCAGAAGCCTTTCCCTGAAACACCATCCTGGTGCGTCCTGCAGAAGTGTCATCATCCTGATGTTCACTTCGTTGTCTGACTCCCTGTCGACGAAGATAGAATCGTCTTTTTCGCGAAGTCTTACAAGGCGCTTACAGACAATGCCTTAAGGAAAATTTCATATGAAAGTTAAGAATTAACAAGTAACATGTTGTTTTTAAATGAAAATAACGATTCTTATCTTTTTAAGTATTCGCTTATTTCCTGGCGATCTCCTACAGGGTCTGTAAGAGATCTCTCACAACCAGATGGGGTATTTGGATTACAGAAGAGGCTTAAGTTGATTAAGGAATTCCGCAAGATTTGAGGCTAAATGCGTCCGTTTACGTGTTCCCAGCGTCTCTTTGCACACTTCACCGGAGAGATTACACACCGAGATGACCTCTAACTCTTCTTCCAGCGTCGCGATAAATAGCGTGGGCGGCAGTTTTAGCCTTTTCTGAGTCACCAGATGACCAATCAGATTTTCCTGCACCCGACGGAAGTCGTCTTCACTCCAGGTTTGCAGCAATGTCAGTTTGATATCGCCAAACTGCGCGTGCATATCCCCGGCAAACTGAGTCGTATAAAAGGTATGAATTGTGGGTTGTATCACAATATCAAAAGCGCGTTCAACCGCGTTTACATTTTGTTCCCCGGTAAACGGCTGGGGTTGCCAGTATACGGCATCTTCGGTAGTTGAAATAATGCACGGTGAAGGAACACCGTACAGTTCCTCACTTAACGGCCAGCTTTTATGCTCTTCATGCCACGCATCGCAGTAGCGTGCAGTAAAATCTTTCAGGGCTTGTGCGGTCAAATCGTCCACTAATTTCTCTCTTCACTTAAACCAGATACACTTGTCGTTTAGTTTATCTGGTTTATGACGGTGAAACATGTCTTCTTATGCAAACCATCAGCACTTGCGGGCCTGACTCTTGGAAATCAACGATTACCGGATACCTATGACGCCAGCCTACTGCAA
>ENA-OQIG01000461-OQIG01000461.1-human-gut-metagenome-genome-assembly--contig:-NODE-461-length-23514-cov-3.554582_pt1 | contig 23514 bp, 21 predicted proteins | sample MGYA00242576_ERZ504741 | MGnify/ENA primary metagenome ERZ504741 (study PRJEB26092, sample SAMD00036436) | human gut metagenome | host: Homo sapiens | study: EMG produced TPA metagenomics assembly of... | reverse complement strand
TTCACTTAGTTATTTTTGCTTTCCTTTTTGTTTTTCTTTTGCCTTCTCTCATGGTGTTGCTTCACCCTTACAAGAGTTAGATACTATCCAGCAAAAAAATGTACCGTTAAGTAAAGTATTTAAAGAAATAGAGGAGAAAACAGATTGTTCTTTCTGATTCGAAACAATGATGTAAATACTAATGAGAAAGTATCGATTGATGCCAAGAATAAGACTGTTGCCGAAATTTTGGGGATACTTTTTGATGGTAAGGGTATCAAATATGAAGTAAACGGCAAGCGTATTTCTGTATATAAAGCTGTCCGGCAGCACACCATTGGAGGCAAACGTAAAGTGACCGGACAAGTAACGGATAATATGGAAGAAGCTGTCATTGGTGCTTCTGTCTTTGTAATGGGAGCTTCCAATGGTACTATTACGGATATGAATGGGCATTTTTCGTTGGAATTACCTGATGATAATGCGAAGTTACAGGTGAGTTATATTGGCTATAAGACACAAGTAATTAATGTGGGGAATAAATCGTCGGTAAATATTGTATTGGTAGAAGATTCAAAGGCATTGGAAGAAGTGGTGGTGGTAGGCTATGGAACACAAAAGAAAGTGAACCTGACAGGAGCCGTTGAGACTGTAAAGTCCGATAGACTTGCCAATAAACCGGTTACTTCTATTGCCTCTGCATTGACAGGTGAAGCTGCTGGTGTTACTGTCACGCAGAATTCTGGTCAACCCGGACCTAATCAAGGTACGGTACGTGTTCGTGGTATTGGTACTTGGGGGATGCATCTCCTTTGGTTTTGGTGGATGGAGTATCCATGAGCTTAAATGATGTGATTCCGAGTGAGGTGGAATCAGTGTCTGTATTGAAAGATGCTGCGTCAGCTGCTATTTATGGTTCACGGGCTGCTAATGGTGTTATCTTGATTACTACAAAGAAGGGTAAAGAAGGGAAACTTACTTTTAACTATTCAGGTAATGTAGGTTTCCAGTTTGCGACAAGGGTACCGGAGTCGGTAACTTCTTGCAGTATGCCGAGCTTTATAATCAAATGCAATATAATGAAGGAAAAAGTTCCTCTTTGTTTCCTCAGGATCGAATAGACCGGATGAAAGCAGGTGGTGATCCTGACAAGTTGGAAGGTAATACGGATTGGTATGACGAATTACTCCGTTCGGGTGCCCCACAACATAATCATCAATTAACTGTATCCGGAGGTAGTGATAAGATAACCTATATGATCTCAGCCGGTTATTCCGATCAACAGGGTATTATTCCTTCTACAGATTATGAACGTTACAATCTTCGTGTTAATACCACCTCCAAACTTACTTCTTGGCTGAAGTTGGATGTGAATATGGCATATTTAAATAGTACTCAAGAAGAGTCTGCAGCAGGAGCAGCTGAGGCTTATCGTAGAACGATGCGTGCATTGCCTTATTTGCCTGTTCAATTCTCAGATGGTACTTATTCTTATGATGCTGCACCTTCTAATCCTGTACGTATGGTGAACGGAGATTATGGGATGAGAAGAAAGAACAATGACTGTATGACATTGTTGATTGCTCCTGAAATTAATATTTTGGACGGTCTTAATATCAGGGGTACTTTTGGGTATGAATCAAATATATATAAAAGAAAAAATATTTAATAAAACAGTTACTTACGGAAGTTTTGAGCCTGCAGGACAGAGTGGACTTACAGAAGTTTCCCGTAATAAACAAACTGACCGTTGGGATCAATACCGCAACTTGACTGCTAATGTCACAGCTTCTTATGAGAAAACAATCGGTAAACATGATTTCAAGGTAATGGCAGGTGGTTCTTTGGAAACATTTAAGTGGGCTTATACGAAAGCCTCACGAATGGATTTTCCAAATGATGATTTTGGTGAAATCAATGCCGGGGATGCTACTACGGCAGCAGCAGAAGGTAATTCCACTTATTCTGCATTGGCTTCGCTTTTCGGACGTGCTAACTATGTATATGCTGATCGTTACCTGTTTGAATTTACTGCTCGTTATGATGGTTCTTCCAAGTTTGCACGTGGACATCGTTGGGGATTCTTCCCTTCTGTATCTGCTGGCTGGCGTATATCTGAGGAAGCTTTCTTTGAACCTTTGAAGAAACACGTGCAGAATCTAAAACTAAGAGCGTCATGGGGAGAACTCGGTAATCAACGAATCAATGATTATCAGTTTATTTCGAATGTCGGTAATGGTGGAAGTTATCTTTTTGGAGGTACCCCTATTATCGGTTATAAAGAGGCCTTGATGGGGAATGAAATAATTACTTGGGAGTCTTCTCGTAATTTGGATTTCGGTATTGATTTTGCTTTGTTTGATAACAGGCTGCAAACCACTTTTGACTGGTATTGCCGGACAACTTCGGATATTTTGTTAAACTTGGAAGCTCCGGGTGCATTGGGAATTAAACCTGCTATGGAAAACGCTGGTAAAATGGAGAATAAAGGATGGGATTTGACTGTAAGTTGGCGTTCGAATATAGGGAAAGATTTTAAATACAATATAGGATTCAATCTGTCTGATGTAAAGAATAAAGTGATTGATTTGAGAGGATATAAATCTTCAACTACCGAATTGACAGCTAAGATAGAAGGGCAACCGTTGAATGCAATCTTTGGTTTCGAGACTTTAGGTATTTGTGACAATCAAGAGTTATATGACAAATATGCTCCGATGATGCAGAAATACAATCCTAAATGGGGGATGGGTGATATTATTATTAAGGACCGGACGGGAGAAGGTGTAATTAATGATGAAGATAGAACTGTTATTGGAAATTCTATTCCTCGTTTTACTTTTGGATTGAATTTGGGATTTGAGTACAAAGGCTTCGATTTCTCTTGCTTTTTTCAAGGGGTAGGTAAAGCCGATGGATATGTAACAATGGAAGCTATTCAGCCAATGGGGATTAATGGAGCGCGCAAAGAACATTATAAAGAGTCTTTCAATCCGCAGGATCCTAAGCCGGGGGCTTATTTCCCACGTATTCTGTCCAGTGATTATAATTACGCTTACATGTCTCACTGGGTACAGGATGCTTCCTATATTCGTTTAAAGAACCTGCAGATCGGTTACTCTTTCAAAATAAAGGGGCTCAACCAATTGCGTGTATATGCTTCGGGAGAGAATTTGTTCACGGCTACCAAATACCGTACTTGGGACCCTGAAACTCCAGTTGGTGCAAGAGGATTTTATCCTAATGTAGCAGTTTATTCAATGGGAGTGAATCTTAATTTTTAAACCTTAAATGATTTATAGATATGAATAAAATAGCTTATATGACCTGTGTTTTGAGCTTGGCTTTTACTATGCAGGCATGTGATGATTTTCTGGATTCTTTTCCACAGGATACAGTTACAAATGAAAACTTTTGGAAAAGTAAAGAGGATGCAGACAAGGTGTTAGTAGATATTTATGCATCACTACTTCTTAAAGATGCCAATCTTTTTTGATGAGGCTATGTCTGATAATGCCTATCTGGTATGGGATTGGTGGGGAGGTGCTCAACAGGTGGCAAACGGTTCTTATACAACAAGTGGCGAGATACCTACTAATAGATGGAATGGCAGCTATGAAGTTATCCGTAAATGTTGGTTTTTACTTGAGGGTATTGAAAAGATTGAGGATATATCAGAGCAAGATAAAAATAAGATAATAGGTGAAACCTACTTTATGTTAGCCTATAATTACTATGTTTTGACAAGTTATTTTGGCGATGTTCCTCTGGTGACTAAAACACTGGCTATTCCTGAAAGCAAACAACTCGTTCGCACTCCCAAAGCGGAAGTAGTGGATTATGCCATTAACAAGTTGAAAGAGGCTGCCGTAATGCTGGAAGGGCTTTCACAAGAGAAAGGTAGAGTTACGGCAGATGCTTGCAGATTTTTGATTGCCCGTATGTATTTGTATAACGGTGACTATTCGAATGTATTGGAAACTGTTAAACTATTGGAGGATAAATATCAATTATACAGGGAAGGTGATACACCTTATGAAGATTTATTTTCAGGTGTTGCAGAAAATAGTTGTGAAGTAATATTGAGTGTAGTTTGTGATAAAAGAGTTGGAGAAATTTATACTTCCCACGGTGGTAATGGAATCATGCTGTTAAAGGGCATCACCGGTGAGGATCCTTATCGGGGAGTTACGCCTTCAGGTTCGTTGGTTGATGCTTATCCTATGGCAGACGGACGATTGATTCATGAAGCCGGTTCTTCCTATGATCCGAAAAAACCTTATGAAGGTAGGGATCCGCGTTTTTATCAGTCTATTGTATATCCTACCGGACAGATAAAATATCTGGATGTAGAAACTGGTACTGTCAAAGAACGGTTATATGATCCGGAAGATCCTACTACCGTACCTGAACACCAGTATAATTACTCTCAGCCTTCGGCTACCGGATATATGTGGAACAAATACATTGACTACTCTGTCTATGCCATGAACTCCGTGTGGGACTGCACTAATGATATTATTGTATTCCGTTATGCGGATGTGTTATTGATGAAAGCAGAAGCTTTATTGCAAACGAAAGGAGAAAGTGCAAAAGAGGAAGTATGCAATCTGATAGATCAATTACGTGATCGTTGTTCCTGTGGTAGAGTACACCGTGAAAATTATAACTCAAAAGACGAGTTGATGGAGTTATTGAAAAATGAACGCCGTATTGAGTTAGCCAATGAAGGACTTCGTTATATGGATCTTATCCGTTGGAAAGATGCTGAAAAGAATACGATTGTTACAGGGGTAGGACTAACCGGGCAGATGTATGGTGCATATATGCGTAAAGATGGAGTTGGCAAGGACGACAAAACTGTGGATGTTGACAATACTCCTCGTCGTTATATCGAAACGCGTTATTTTAATGCATCTAAAGGGTATCTGTTCCCAATACCTCAAAAAGAACGAGATCTGAATCCGAACTTAACTCAAAATCCGAATTGGTAACTTCCGTTTTCCGATTTTATTAAATTTTTAGGTTTTCAGGATACAACTACTTATAGAAGTGGTTGGCTGACTATTACGTAGTGGCTCTACAGCCACTACGTGGTAGCTCAGTATCTGTTCCGTAGTAGTTTAGAGATTTTTTAAGTAGTTATTAAATTAAACAAACGATCAATGAAGAATTATATATTCACAGCAGTATTACTGTTTTTAACCATCAGTTTATCGGCGCAACCCATCCCTAAATATAAAGATGCCTCACAGCCGATAGAAGTAAGAGTGCAGGACTTGTTGAGTCGTATGACCATAGAAGAAAAGGTTGCCCAATTACGTCATATCCATGAAGGCAGTATCCTGAATGATGACCATACTTTGAATTTGGAAAAGATGAAAAATATCATCGGTACATTGGCTGGGGGGCTGTCGAAGGACTTACTTTAGAGGGGATCGAGATGGCTCGTTATACCTATCAGATTCAAAAGCACTGTATCGAAAATACCCGCTTGGGTATTCCAATCTTTACTATCTCTGAGTCACTTCATGGGGCCGTGCAGGGTGGGGCTACTATTTTCCCACAAGCTGTAGCGTTAGGGAGTACCTTTAATCCTGATTTGGCCTATCAGATGACAAAAGCTATTTCGGGTGAGTTGAATGCAATGGGTGTGAACCATGTGTTATCCCCTACTATTGATGTGATACGTGAACTGCGTTGGGGACGTGTGGAAGAGAGTTTCGGTGAAGATCCATTCCTGGTATCCCAGATGGGAGTGCATGAGATAAACGGATATATTGACGGGGGAATTTCGCCTATGCTCAAGGTATTCGGTCCCATGGGTGCCACTTCCGGATTGAATTTAGCTTCTACCGAAGCCAACGAAAGAGATTTGAGAGAGGTTTTCCTAAAACCTTATGAAGTAGCCGTTAAGCAAACGGGTGTGAATTCTGTAATGACCGCCTACAATTCTACCAACCGCATACCCAATACAGCATCGAAATGGCTGTTGACAGATTTATTACGTACGGAATGGGGATTCAAAGGATATACCTATTCCGATTGGGGGGCGGTGTCTATGTTATATGGTTTTCATAAAGTAGCTTCCAATGTTAATGAGGCGGTTAAGATGGCACTGATGGCAGGTACCGACTTGGAAGCCTCAAGTGATTGCTATGCCAATATACCTGCTATGGTACGTTTGGGTGAATTGGACGTGAAATATGTGGATTTAGCTTGTTCCAGAGTGCTTTATGCCAAGTTCAAAGCAGGCCTGTTTGAAAACCCTTATGGACTTCCTATCGAAGAATACGAAAAAAAGGTGCGTACAAAGGAGAATGTTGCTTTGTCTCGCAGGATATCGGAAGAGAGTGTGGTAATGGTTAAAAATGAAGGAAATCTGTTACCGCTCGATATGAAGAAGCTGAAATCTGTTGCTGTTATCGGCCCTAATGCCAATCAGGTGCAGTTTGGTGACTATACCTGGAGCCGTAATAATAAGGATGGGATTACCCCGTTGCAGGGAATACAGAATCTCGTTGGTAATAAACTGGCTGTTCATCACGCTGTAGGTTGTGATTTGGTATCTGATGATAAGTCGGGGTTTGCAGATGCCGTGGCTACTGCCAAGAAGTCGGATGTGGTATTTTTGTTTGTAGCTCTGCCAGTGCTTCATTGGCGCGCGATTATAGCAATTGTACTTGTGGTGAAGGGTATGATCTGACTGATTTGAATCTGACCGGTGTGCAGGGTGATTTGGTGAAGGAGATTTATGCGACCGGGAAACCAGTGGTCTTGATTTTGGTAACCGGACGCCCTTTCTCCATTACCTGGGAAAAGGAACATATTCCGGCTATCCTGTTCCAATGGTACGGTGGCGAAAGAGAAGGGGAAGTGATTGCCGATGTGTTGTTTGGCAAAGTCAATCCTTCGGGCAGCCTCTGCTACTCCATACCGCAGAGTGTCGGCCATTTACCTATACATTACAATCGTTTGCCTTCGGATAAGGGTATCTATCGTTCACCGGGTACCATTAACAAGCCGGGCCGTGACTATGTGTTCTCAACTCCCGAACCCTTGTGGCCGTTCGGTTATGGTCTGAGTTATTCCGACTTTGAATACAGTGACTTCTGCTTCGACAAAGAAAATTACGGATTGACTGATACCGTACGTATTCAGGTAAATGTGAAAAACAAGAGTGCCATTGAGGGTAAGTCAACTGTACAGGTATATGTGAGAGACCTGGCCGGCAGTGTGGTCATGCCGATGAAGCAACTGAAAGGCTTTTCCAAGGTTACGGTTCCTGCCTATGGAAGTACGCTTGCCGAAATCTCTGTACCTGTGAGTGAATTGGGGTTGTATGATATGAATATGCGCTATGTGGTAGAACCGGGAGATTTTGACTTTATGATCAGCACTTCTTCTGACAGTATTTGTTTCAAGAAGACTATTCATGTGGGAGAAGTAGACGCTAAGGCAGAAAGAGTTTCTTCCGCAGCTTCTAAGGAAACGCAAACGGTTAAGACCGGCAAGAAGATGATTGTAAAAGGAGTGGTACGTGATGTACAGGCCAAGACATTGGACGGTGTGAAAGTGTCTGTGAAAGGCAGAAAAGGGAGTGTGATAACCAATGGGAAAGGTGAATATTCCATTGAGCTACTTCTGCAAGTGTATTGGTTTTCAGTAGGAAGGGATATGATATGCAGGAAGTGGAAGTGAACTCGCAAAAAACACTTAATATAACTTTGTTGAACAAGATTTAAAATCAAGAATATTATGAGTACATCAAGAGATAGAGTCAGACAGGCTCTGAGTCATCAGGGTAGTGATCGTATTCCGGTTGACTTCGGAGCTACAGCCGTAACCGGCATTCACTGCCGGGTAGTGGAGGCTTTACGCAAGCATTACGGATTGTCTTATAAACCGGTAAAGATTGTCGATACCTTCCAGATGTTGGGTGAGGTGGACAGGGATTTGGCCGATGCAATGGGAGTGGATTGTATTGGAGTAGGAGGTACAAGAGATATCTTTGACCATGACACAGAATGCATGCATGAGCAAGTCACACCGTGGGGGCAGAAAGTGTTGGTGCCGATACAACTCGACTTGACTCAGGATAAGGAAGGAGATGTTTATGTATATGCAGGAGGAGATAAAAACTATCCTCCGAGTGCAGTTATGCCGAACGGTTGTTTCTTTATCAATGCCATCGAAAGGCAGCAGCCGATTGATGAAGATAAACTGGATCCTATGGACAATCTGGAAGAGTTTAACTCCATTACCGATGAAGAATTGGATGCCTACAAGAAAAAAGTGAATGAAGCATCTGCCACCGGCAGGGCAGTGGTAGCCAGTTTCGGTGGCACTGCATTGGGAGATGTTGCTTTTGTACCGGTATGGGGCTAAAAGAACCGAAGGGTATCCGCAGCGTGGTGGAGTGGTATATGTCCACTGTGATGCGTCAGGAATACTTACACGAAATATTTAGAAGACAGACGGACATCGCCATCGCAAACTATGAGAAATTGTGGGCGGTATTGGGTGATAAAGTGGATGTGGTATTAACCTGTGGTACGGACTTCGGTTCCCAAGAGTCGCAATTCTGTTCAGTGGAGGTTTTTAATGAGCTTTGGCTGCCTCATTATCGGCGTATGAACGACTGGATTCATGAACATACTACCTGGAAAGTTTTCAAACATTCCTGTGGTGCTATTGTGCCTATTTTGCCGGGACTGATTGAAGCCGGTTTTGACATTATCAATCCGGTGCAGATTAATGCTAAGGATATGGATTCCGGAATGTTGAAGAGGGAGTTTGGAAGCCATCTTACCTTTTGGGGAGGTGGAGTCGATACTCAGAAGATGTTGCCTTTCGGTACTCCGGATGAGATTCGCAGGCATGTTCTCGGACAATGCGAAATCTTGGGAAAAGATGGCGGTTTTGTATTTAACTCAGTACATAATATTCAGGCTAATGTGCCGGTCGAGAATGTAATAGCAATGCTTGATGCTTTAAAGACTGTATGAACCACTGATAAAAATAAAAGATCATGAACTTGACAGATTTATATGATGCGATTTTAAATGGCAAACTTGACAGAGCCGTTGCAGTAACCAATGAAGCAATCTCCGAAGGAGTACTTCCGAACGAAATTATTACTAATTACATGATTAAGGCAATGGAAGAGATTGGTAATCGCTTTGAGGCGGGAAAAGTGTTTGTTCCTAATTTGCTGATGAGTGCACGTGCCATGAAAGGTGCACTGGATATTCTGAAACCGTTATTACAGGGAGAGACTGATGCCTATGTCGGTAAAATTGTTATTGGAACCGTGAAAGGGGACTTGCATGATATAGGCAAGAATCTTGTGGCTTCTATGTTCGAAGGTTGTGGATTTGAAGTTGTCAATTTGGGAGTGGATGTTTCCAGTGAGAAGTTTGTAGAAGCTGCCCGTACAAACAATGCAGATATCATATGTATGTCTGCACTGCTGACTACTACTATGAATTATATGAAGGTAGTAGTAGATGACTTGAAGACGGCAGGATTGTATGGAAAAGTAAAAGTGATGGTGGGGGGCGCTCCGATCAATGAGGCTTTTGCACATTCGATAGGGGCTGATGCATATACAAGCAATGCTAATGCAGCGGTGATAATGGCGAAGAAACTGATAGGAGCGGCTTGATATGGATTTCCGCTATAAAGAGCTTTCATGGAAAGACATTTGTCTGGACTGGGATGACTTTGTTTTTTCTCTGGGTAAAGGTTACAAGATGGAAGGTGAAGTATTGACCATGTTCTCCGCTTTGGAAAGAGAAGTGACTCAATTTTGTAAACCTCGTTGGGGATATCGTGTCTTTTCATTGGATGCTTTCGATAAATCTCGGATTATATTGAATGGATGCCGGTTACAGACAGGACGCATTATCACTCCTTATCTGGAGAATGCGGAGTTATGTGCCCTGTTTGTGGCTACAGCCGGTGAGGAATTTGAACGATTTCAACAGACTGTCAAAAAATCAGGCAGATTGTTGAGGAGTTCCTGCTGGATGCATTAGGTTCGGCCATTGCTGAGGCTACTGTGAGGGAGGCGTGCAAAGCAATAGAAAAGGAGTTCGGGGCGAAAGGATTGGGAATAAGCTATCCTTATAGCCCCGGCTATTGTGGATGGAAAGTCTCTGATCAGCAGATTCTCTTTTCATTGCTTCCCAATCAGCTTGTGGAGTCAGCCTGACTGCCTCTTCATTAATGTGCCCTATTAAATCGGTGAGTGGAGTGGTGGGAATCGGTAGACAGATGACCAGGCAGAAATACGGTTGTGAGTTGTGCGGGAAAAAAGACTGTTATAAAAATAGATTAAATAAATGATGTAAGATATGAATGTAGATGAATGGATAGAGTATATAATAGTGTCGGATAAAAAGGTTGCATTACCTATTATGACCCATCCCGGCATTGAACTGCTAAATAAAAGAGTTCTGGATGCAGTAACCGATGGTGAAGTTCATTTTAAGGCAGTTGAAGCTTTAAATATGAACTATCCACAGTCGGCAGCTTGTACGGTCATTATGGACCTGACGGTAGAGGCGGAAGCTTTTGGTGCACAGATTCAGTTTAGTGAGAATGAAGTACCAATGTTATAGGGCGCTTGGTGAGTAATTATGAAGAGGTCGTCGGATTGAAAATTCCTACACTGGATATAGCTCGTATTCCGCAATATTTGGAGGCAAACCGTTTAGCTGCGAAAGGATTGGATAAACCGGTTTTGGGAGGTTGCATTGGACCGTATTCTCTTGCAGGTCGCCTGTTTGACATGACGGAAATAATGATGGCTATTTACACAGAGCCTGAAACGGCTTTGCTGTTATTGGATAAATGCACTCAATTCATTACCCAATATTGCCGTGCCATCAAAGATTGTGGCTCTGCCGGAGTTATAATTGCAGAACCGGCGGCAGGGTTGTTGTCCAATGAAGATTGTATGCAGTATTCCTCTGTATTTGTCAAACGAATCGTCGAAGAGGTCCAGGATAGTCATTTTGCAGTTATATTGCATAATTGCGGTAATATGGGGCAATGTACTCAGGCTATGGTTGCTACGGGGGCTAAAGGATATCATTTTGGAAATAAAATAGATATGCTTGCTGCTCTGGAAGAATGTCCTTCGAATGCGTTGGTTATGGGTAATCTGGATCCGGTTGGAATTTTCAAACAAGCCACTGCGGAGGAGGTGTATCGGCAAACCTATACTTTGTTGCAAAAAACCACAGCTTATCCTAATTTCGTGATATCTACAGGTTGCGATGTACCTCCTGAGATTCCATTGGATAATATTCGCGCGTTTTATGAAGCGGTAAAAGATTATAATCAAAAACAATAATAAATAAATCGGTGTATCATGAAAAAACTAATATTTCTTTCATTGATGGCAATATGCTTTTGTGTCCGTCTTTATGCACAAACCAATTTTAAATATAAGAATGCTTCACTACCTGTAGAGGTAAGGTACAGGATCTGTTAAGCAGGATGACATTAGAGGAAAAAAATTGCTCAAATGCGCCATATTCATGCTTATTCAATCATGGAGAATGGAAAACTGAATGAGGAAAAACTGGAGAAAATGATTGGTGGGCAGAACTATGGTTCATAGAAGGTATTACCTTGCCCGGAAAGGAATGTCTGACCTTGATGAATGAAGTACAGAAATATATGCGCGAGAAGACCCGGTTGGGTATCCCTGTATTCACGTTGACTGAATCTCTACATGGCTCTGTACACGACGGATCTACTATTTTTCCACAAGCCATCGCATTGGGAAGTACATTTAATCCTATACTGGCTTACGAAATGACTTCTGCCATAGCAAAAGAGTTGACGGCACAAGGCATCACGCAATCTTTAACTCCCGTTATCGATGTCTGCCGTGATTTGCGCTGGGGACGAGTGGAAGAATGTTTCGGTGAAGATCCTTATCTGGTGTCGCGTATGGGGGTATCGCAAGTGAGAGGTTATCTTGATAATCAAGTATCACCAATGATCAAGCACTTCGGTGCCATGGTGCTCCTCAGGAGGATTGAATCTTGCTTCTGTATCGTGCGGACAGCGGGAGTTACTTTCCATCTATTTGAAAACTTTTGAAACTGTAGTAAAAGAAGCCAAACCTTGGGCGGTGATGTCCTCATATAATTCTTGGAACAATGAACCTAATTCTTCTTCCCACTATCTGATGACGGAACTTTTACGTGACCGGTGGGACTTTCAAGGATATGTTTATTCCGATTGGGGAGCGATAGGTATGCTGAACTATTTTCATAAAACGGCACAAAACAGTGCAGAAGCCGCTATTCAGGCATTAACGGCCGGACTGGATGCCGAAGCTTCAGACAATAGTTACGCTGAGCTTCAGCAATTGGTGGAGAACGGAATGTTGGATGTGAAGTATATTGACCAGGCAGTGGCTCGTATTTTAACGGCCAAGTTTAATATGGGACTGTTTGAATACCCATTACCAATGGAAAAGAACTATGATAAAGTAGTGCATGCTCCTGCCCATGTGTCATTGGCTCGTAAGATTGCTGAAGAATCAATCGTTCTTTTACAGAACGAAAACAATATCTTGCCCTTACAAATGAATAAATTGAAATCCATAGCTGTGATAGGTCCTAATGCTGATCAGGTACAGTTTGGGGATTATACATGGAGTCGTGACAATAAGGACGGGGTTACATTACTTGAAGCCCTGAAAGAAAGAGTCAGTAATCAGTTGACATTGAATTATGCCAAGGGATGTGATTTGGTTACGGATGATTGTTCGGGATTTAAAGAAGCGGTGGATGTGGCAAAGAAAAGTGATGTTTGTATTGTTGTTGTCGGTTCGGCAAGTGCTTCTTTGGCTCGTGATTATAGTAATGCCACTTGTGGGGAAGGTTTTGATTTAAGTGACTTGACCTTGACAGGTGTACAGGAAGATTTGGTGGAGGCCATTCATGCTACAGGTAAACCGGTAATTGTTGTTCTATTATCCGGAAAGCCTTTTGCAATGTCTTGGATAAAGGAAAATATACCGGGGATTGTAGTACAGTGGTATCCCGGTGAACAAGGTGGACTAGCCCTTGCAGACATGCTTTTGGGTAAGGTTAATCCATCGGGAAAATTGAATTATTCTTTTCCGCAAAGTGTAGGACATCTACCTTGTTATTATAACTATTTGCCTACAGATAAGGCTTCTACCGCTCACCGGGCAGTAAGAATAAACCCGGTAAAGATTATGTGTTCTCTTCGCCGAAAGCATTGTGGGCATTCGGCCACGGATTGAGCTATACAGACTTTGAATATCTTTCTGCCACTACCTCCAAAGAAGATTACGCTTGTGAAGATGTGATTGAGGTGACGATAGCAATTCGCAACACAGGCGATTACGACGGTCTGGAAGTGCCGCAGGTTTACGTGCGTGATATGGTTTCCAGTGTCGTGATGCCTGTTCAGGAACTGAAGGGTTTTGAGAAAGTGCTTATTAAGAAAGGAGAGACGAAGCAAGTGATAATTAAGATTCCCGTGTCAGAACTGGCCCTCTACAACAAGGAGATGAAAAAAGTGTTGAACCGGGTGCTTTTGAGTTACAGATAGGCCGTGCATCAGATGATATCCGCATTAAGAAAGTGATAACGGTAGAGCGTGCATCCGAGAAATACATTCCTACTTTGAGGGACAAGGAGAAAAAAGTGTCTTCAACAAAGAATATGACAGCTACACCGGTAGTGGTAAAGGGAACCATACGGGATGTACAAGCAAACCTGTTGCCTCAAGTAACTGTCAAAGTTGGGAAAGAAGAAGTTGTCACAAACTCAAAGGGAGAATATTCTATTCGTGCCATGTCCACCGATACTTTAATTGTGAGTGGAAGTAAGTTCAAGACTGAACATATTTCTATCGAAGGAAGGCAGGTAATCAATATAAGAATGTTGAATCGATAATTTTTTATTATGTGTCTAAACATCATGAATAAGATAGTAAGCTTTTTGTTTATATGTCTGCTTCTGGCGGATCTGCATGCACAGAATACAATTAAAATAATAGATAAAGATAAAACAAGTACACCTGTGAGTCCTTATTTATGGGGTAGTTTCTTTGAAATGGGGTTTGGCAGAAGCGACTTGTTGTGGGGTGAACTTCTCTTTAACCGCAGTTTCGAGAATACGAAACCTGTAAGTGAGTCAAACTCTTGGTACACGTGTTACCGGGGGGATGTAAAGGAAGCCAAGTGGTGGCATTCCGGCTATGAAGAGCCAAAGTGGTATCTGCTTGCTGATGGAAGGAAAGAAGAGAAGTTACCTCTTATTTTCAATAATTATTGGCCATCGGCTCATGGAAAGTATTTTTTGCAGATTGATAATCGTAAAAAGCAAACTCCAACTCTATTAGTTCAGGAACGCATTTATATTGAAAAGGGAAAAGGATATACAGTTTCAGGCCTTTTCTCCTCCGGTGGTTACCTAAGCGAAGAGAAATACTCAAAGGAGAGTGTCCCGGTAACTATTGCCATTTATAAAGAAGGTGATTTCCATACTCCGTTGTCAAAGACTGAACTGGCTGTGAATACAAACCAATTTATCTTATACAGTTCTTCATTAGATGCGACGGAGTATGAAGGCTGGTGTACTTATACTATAGAAGTACCTGCAGGCGGTTGTGTAGGGATAGATCTGCTGTCATTGATGGCAGATGATGTAATAAAAGGTTGGAAACGTGAGTCGGTTGAACGTATTAAGAATGAACTTCGTCCCAGGACCATGCGAATGCCGGGCGGATGTTTCACTTCGCTTTATGACTGGCGTTCGGGAATTGGTCCACGTGAAGAAAGACCGGTCAGCTATGATACTTGGTGGGGATGTGAATTGCTGAACGATGTAGGTACGTTCGAATTGGTGGATCTGTGTGAGGCAGTGGGGGCGGAACCCTTCTTTTGTGTACCTGTTATGTTCAATAATGAATACAGTGCTGCAGACTGGGTTGATTTCTGTAATAATCCTACCAATGCACAACGTATTGCCTATGGTCGTACCAAACCGTTGAATGTGAAATATTGGGAATTAGAGAATGAACCTTACCGTCGGTTCGATGCCGTCACGTATGCCAATCGCTGTGTAGATTTTGCAAAGGCGATGAAAGCAAAAGATCCTTCAATCAAAATAGCGGTGGGTAATTATTGGTTGTTTAATAAGAAGTTTAAGGAAATGTTGGAGATTGTCGGACCTTATGTGGATTTAATTACAAACAGGGGAGGAACTCCGGAAGAGATGCGTGCTGATATCGTAATTTTAGATGCATATAACAAGGCGCATGGCACAGACATCAAATTATGCCATACGGAGTTTCGTGCTCCGGTAACCCGAAATGAAGGAAATACCGACGGACTGAATCAGAAGGACACAGATGGGGAAGAAACCCTCTTTAATGCTTCCATCCGTTGGGGATTTGCCATGAATATGGTGGAGCAATACATTGCCTATCAGAATATGGGTGGGAGTTTCTTTAGTGCCAATTATACAAACCTGTCCGATGGTTGGGGAGAATGTCTGATAAATACTCCTAAAGAAGGTACTTATCTGAATGCTCCGGGCGTGGCTTTCGCTCTCTTGAATTCATTGGATATAGCGTATCCTCAAATAATAGAGCAGGAAAAGGAGAATCAGGATATTGTGATTCAGGCTGCATGGAATAAGAGACGGGACAAATTGACATTGGTCGTACTGAATTTTAGTCAGAATACTCAACCTTGTAAAATAGATTTTAGCCAGATAAAGAAATCTTTCCGTGTGAGGAAAGGTATGAAGATTGCTCCACAGTCGGATTTGAGCTTTAATACATTACAACATCCGGAAGAGGTGAAGGTAGAGTCGTTTGTTCCCTCAACGGGTAAAATGATGAAACTCGGGTTGCCCGGCAACTCTTTGATAGTGGTCGAATTGCAGGCGGAACGGAGTCATGGCATACATGTGAACGCTTCGACAGGAAACGATGTATCAATCGGTAGTTTAGCCTATCCTTTGAAGACGATACAAGCTGCTGCCGATATGGCTGAGCCGGGAGATACGGTTATTGTACATGAAGGTATCTATCGTGAAAGGGTTTCTCCTTCACGGGGTGGAGAGTCGGAAGAAAAACCGATTGTCTTTATGGCGGCCAAAGGGGAGAATGTGGAGATAAAAGGTTCGGAAGTAATGAAAGGTTGGAAGAAGGTTAATGATACGACTTGGGAAGTCGGAATACCGAATAAATTTTTCGGTGGGTTCAATCCATATGCTGAAACTTTACATGGTGATTGGTTTGAGAGAGGCAAGTGGTGTCATACGGGAGAGATATATCTGAATGATATAGCCCTGATGGAGAATCCGTCATTGAGCAATGTTTTGCAGAATAAAGGCGATAGTTTGTTGTGGTTTTGCAAAGTAGAGCAAGACACTACTCGCCTGTACGCTAATTTTGGCGATAAGAATCCTAATCAGGAACTGGTTGAAATCAATGTAAGGCAATCTGTCTTTTATCCGGAAAGACCTTATGTGAATTATATTGTGGTTAACGGATTTAAGCTGAGTCAGGCTGCTACCCCCTGGGCACCTCCTACAGCAGAACAGATTGGCTTGTTGGGGACTCACTGGAGTAAAGGATGGGTTATTGAAAACAATACAATCACCCATTCCAAGTGTGTGGGGATTACTTTAGGTAAGTATGGAGACGAATGGGATAATAAATCAGAATCAGAAGAAGGGTATGTCAATTGTGTGAAGCGTGCACTTCGGCACAATTGGAACAGAGAACATATCGGAGGGCATCTGGTACGTAACAACACTGTGGCTTATTGTGGACAAGCCGGTATTGCAGGTAGCTTGGGCGCTATTTTCAGTAAGATAAAGAATAATACCGTGCATGATATTAGTACACAGAACTTGTTCTGGGGATATGAAATGGCGGGAATTAAGATACATGCTGCTGTAGATGTGGAGATCTCAGGCAATCATATTTATCGTGTAGAGGGTGGTATTTGGCTCGATTGGATGGCACAAGGTGCAAGAGTGACAAGAAATCTTTTGCATGACAACAGGGTCGTGGAAGTTTCATTTGAGGTGAACCATGGACCTATTTTAGTTGACAATAATCTGTTCCTGTCTCCAGAACTCGCCCAAATCAAACTGTCACAAGGCATGGCTTTCGTTCATAATTTGATTGTTTGGAAAGTTTGGAAACTGAATAATGTAGATCCACGTAAAACACCTTATCTTGCACCTCATGGGACGGAGATTATGGGATATCACGATTGTCCTTGTGGAAATGTCTCTTATTTCAACAATATCTTTACCAGGGCCGAAATGACAGAGTATGATGATTGTGTATTGCCGGTACAGATGGAAAAAAACTGTTATTGGGGAGAAGCGGTATCTTCAGGCTTGGATAAAACGCTACTGTTAACTCCGGTTTCGATGCAGATATTCAAGTGATAGAAAAAACGGATGGATGGTATCTGCAAATAAATGTTCCTGAAAACTGGAAGGATGAAAAACTCCGTGACAAGGTTAGTACGAAAGACTTAGGTCGTGCTTCCATACCTGATCAATCTTTTAATAAAGAAAATGGAACAGTGATAGATTTAATAGAAGATTATTGGGGACAGAACAGAAAAGGACAAAAGAAGTATTACCCCGGACCGATAGATTTTACGACTAATGGGGGAAAAGTGATGTTGAAGGTGTATGACAAATAATGGATGAAAATATTCTATTTCCAAAGTTAAATCGCTTATGCTTAGTACTTATCAAGTAAACAAACTTGTGTGTAAGTATGCTATTAGAGGGACTCTCCATAATATTGTGTAAATGGAAAACTACGGGATTCTTCTCGTAGTTTTTTTATTCATTTTATCAATAGGGTTACTGTATTGTTATAATCTGTAAGTCGAAATAGGCTTATCCTTTTGCTCTCACTTAATATTGTTATATATCAGGGTACAATTCATACGTGCATCCATCCTCTTTCTGACAGCCGTTTTCGGTAACCCGATTTTCCTTTGTCTCTTTTTTCCTATCCCTTCTTTTTCCCGTCCCTTATCTTTGCCGGGATGATCCAAAAACAATATATTTGTAGTCTATGCAATCATTCAGAGTCATAAAGCCCACAGCGGCACTCGTTCCTTATGTCCGGCATTACTGGGTGTTGAGCGACGATGCGCTCGCACCGGTATCCGAGCGGACGCTGCCCGTGGGGTGCGTCCAAATGGTCTTTCACCGGGGGCACCAACTGTTTTCGCTGACCGAAGGCCGGTTGCAACCCTCTTCTTTCATCAGCGGGCAGGCGTTCGGCTATTCCGATGTCGAGTCTACGGGGATGCTGGAGATGATCGTAGTCGTTTTTCAGCCTTTTGCCGCAAAAGCTTTTCTCCATATGCCTGTCAGCGAGTTTCGTGGGATGAATGTAAATACCGAAGAGACGGGCGATCCTCTGTTGGTTGATCTGGGCAGGCGGATAGCCGATATGCCGGATCGGGTAGCGTGTATCCGTCTGATAGAGGAGTTTCTGTTAAGCCGTCTCTATGCTTTTCCCGAATATACCTGAAGCGGGTTTCGACCGTTTGGGAGGCGGTGAACCTCCATCCGCACATCCGTACGGCACAACTGGCAGACGTAGCCTGCCTGAGCAATAAGCAGTTTGGGCGGGTGTTTGCGGAGTATGTAGGTGCTACTCCCAAGGAGTTTCTGCGCATTGTGCGGATACAGCGGGCGTTGTATACTCTACAATGCCAGCCGGGCATTTCGTTTGCGCAACTGGCCTACGAATGTGGTTTCTTCGACCAATCGCACATGATTAAGGAGTTCAAACTCTTTTCGGGATATACTCCGGCGGAATATCTGGCTGTTTGCGCTCCTTATTCCGATTATTTCTCTGTGGAGGAATGATGTCTGTTTTCTACTATCCGGGGCGGATGCTTTGCCCTACTTTTGCGGTGTGCTTGGGAGACGTGACTTCCGGCATACAGTATTCATCTTATTAATATAAAGAATATGGAAAAGTTTATTGCGTTTTTTGAGATTCCGGCGGCAGATTTCCACCGGGCGGTAGGATTTTATGAAACAGTGTTGGACATCAAATTGGCGGTCTCGGAGTATGAAGAGGAGAAGATGGCCTGCTTCATGGAGCAGGGCGGAGCGGTGGGAGCGGTGTCGTGGGCACCGATTTTCTGCCTTCTGAGCGGGGAACGCTGATTCATTCTATTGCGAAGAGATCGGCAAGTCGCTGGAGCGTGTCCTGCAGAAAGGTGGGAGAGTCATTACCCCCGAGACGAAGATTGACGCTGAAGGCAGGGGACATTTCGCTGTTTTGCCGATAGTGAAGGAAACCATATCGGTTTGTATTCGGATAAATAGCAGGTGTGAGTGATTCTCACTATATTTGCCCGAAATTGAAGTATGTATAGAGAATATCAACCTTGTGGACTACTGGCTCCTTACGTCGATAAAATTTGGGAGTTCAAAGGAAGTCCTGAGTATGGGATGCGCATCAATGTCCTGCCGGACGGATGTACCGATTTGATTTTCGCTTTGGGCGGGATAACACAACCCGTAGGCAACGAAGGGCGGATCATGCCGTCTTGCCGTTCGTTTTTCGTGGGACCGATGAAACGCTATTCGGAGTTGGTCGCGTATACCGAAACGGTTCACATGGTTGGTATTCGTTTTCATCCTTGCGGATTATTCCGATTCATGGACTTGCCCGTGCAGGAGTTGGGCGGTCAGCGAATCAGTAGTGCCGACTTAGGGATCAAGTTGTTCGATGATTCGTTTACGGAACGACTCTACGAGCTTCCGGATTTGCGGAGTAGGATTCAGTGTATTGAGACAGTACTGGTGCGGTCGATGCACAAGCACGATGTAGTGGACAAACAGATTGTTTTTGCGGTAAACCACATTCATTTGTACCACGGTCAGCGGGAGATCCGTTTGCTGGCAGAAGATACCTGTTTGTGTCAACGGCATCTGGAACGGCGGTTCAAGCTGTTTACCGGATTTACCCCTAAAGAATACAGTCGGATTGTGAAGTTCAGGCAGGCGATCGATCTGCTGAAAAATACGACGGAGGCAAATAACCTGCTCTCGGTAGCGGTGAATGCCGGATATTACGATGTTTCGCACTTCTTGAAAGAGGTCAAGACGCTGTCCGGCGGTACGGCAGAATCATTCCTTTCTCCGACCTTGCCGCAAGAGGGGCTGCTGACGTATATTGAGAAATAAATACCGGTTGGGTGATAAAGGAAATCGCCTTTAGAAAAGCGTTTCGGATTTGGTTTCGGGTACAGGCATTGTATCGCGAGTATAAAATAAACCATGTCTGTAAGAAATTTAGTCTGTTTCTTATTCTGTAAAAGTCGTTTTTTTACAACGCCGGGCTAGGTGGGCAAGCTTATATTTGCAGGGATTATCAATCTCAATATAATATACAATGAAATCATTAAACGAAAGAGCAGCAGATTTGCTGCAAGGTTGTGAAACGGTAATACTCAGTTCGGTCAATCAAGAGGGATATCCCCGTCCTGTCCCTTTGAGTAAGATTGCTTCGGAAGGTATTTCTGAGATTTGGATGGCAACCGGGGAACATTCTGTGAAAACGAAAGATTTCCGGAGCAACCCGAAAGCGGGTCTTTGTTTCTACGAACAAGGGAATAGCGTTGCCCTGACCGGTGAAATAGAGGTAGTGACAGATGCCGGACTCAAACAGAAGTATTGGCAAGACTGGTTTATCGCCCATTTCCCAAAGGGACCGACTGATCCGGAATACGTTTTACTGAAGTTCCGTTCTGAGCATGCCACGTTCTGGATCGACGGACAATTCGTCCATCGGAACATTTAACCCGTTACCCTGTATTCTGCTTCTTTTATGGTGAATCTTTTAGCTTCTGAGAGGTAGGTACAAAAAAACGGTACTTCGATTCACATCGCAGCACCGTCACAACACAAACACAAAATAAAACACGACAAAACTACTATGCAATCTTACCTGTCTATGCCGGGGAGGCATACGGTGCGACTATTATGGATATTCCCATAGGCATAAAGCGCTTCAGGCCGATTTGCATAATTATAAACGCAGAAGAAATCATTTTGTTCAGGAGTGAGCAAAAAAAATGTATTTTTTTCGAGTTATATGTATTTCCCCAAGTCTATGACCGGCTCTCAATAGGCTACAACCGTATCGGGCACATTCAATAGAATCGCGTAGTCTGTTCGGTTCGTATGGATATCTTTTAGTAAAGTGATGGAATATATTTCAACCGTATTTCCCTGTGTTTCCTCTTTTTGCCTGATCACAAAAGATACATCCTTAGTTTTACTGGCCAGTACTAACAATTCGATTAAGTGACGTAAATATTTGATGCTGATCCAGATATCCTCTCGATGTATCTTAATTATACTGATTGATTAGTAAATTTTTTGTTATTAAATATCGGTAATAGAATATTCTGAGTTAAGAATCGATCGATTGGATGATTTTCTTTTCAGAGTATCGGTCAATATCGTCTACGAACAAGAATATTCTTAAGTCCTTCGTGTACTTGTCCCATGTTTTAATCAGAGTTTTAAGTTCCTTTTTTAATTTTGTAGTTTTATCATGGAAACTAACTTTCTTTTTAAATTGTGGATAATCATTAAGCTCTGTCTCTATTATGTTCAATCAAAGGTAGTGAGAAATATTATTGGTCAATGAACGGATAAAAAACAGGAAACTATTGATAATTTTCTTATTTTATTCTCTTATAATCGGGAAAAAGAATACTTTTGTTATCATAAAATAAGCATAATCTATGAAAGCATCTTCCAATAATCTTTTAAGCATCATAAAGGGACCACGACAGTTTGTGATTCCCATTTATCAGCGTACATACAGTTGGCAACTGGTTCAATGCAATCAATTGTTGAATGATATTTTGCGTATTAGCAACGATTCTGCCGTCCAGGGGCACTTTATCGGTTCTATCGTTTATTTTCAGGAGAGCATACATACAGTGTCCGATGTGCCTAACTTCTGGTTATTGATGGACAGCAGCGCTTGACCACCGTCTCTTTGCTGATAGCGGCTATTGCCGATTTTATAAAAGAGAATGCAGTAGAGATAGATACCAGCTTCACTAAACTTCAGAATTATTATCTGATCAACCCGGAAGAAGATAATGAATTGCGGTATAAACTTTTGCTGACCCGGAGAGATAAAGATACCTATATAAATTTATTGAAGGGGATTCCTCGGTCCGAGGGGATGTCACAACGCATCATTGAAAACTATGACTTCTTTAAAAGTAAGATAAACAAGGAGAATGTGGTAGCTATTTATAGCGGGGTACAGCGACTGTTTGTTGTGGATGTGGCTCTTGAAAAGGAGAAGGACAATCCACAATTGATATTTGAAAGTATGAACAGTACGGGACTTGATTTATCACAAGCCGACTTGATTCGCAATTACGTGCTGATGGGACAAGAAGTTCACTTGCAGACCTCACTTTATGAATCTTATTGGTACCCTATGGAACAAGGATATGGTAGTGAATATGCGGCGCTGTTTAATAGCTTCATGCGCGATTACTTATCAGTGAAGACAGGTACCATTCCTCGTATCGATATGGTGTACGATGCTTTCAAGGCCTATGTGATAGGGGGAAAAGCTCCCGATACTATCAGCGAAGTAGTCAAAGACATTTATACTTATTCCGGATATTACGTCAACATGGTTCTTCACAAAGAGCCGGATAAGCTGCTTTGCGGGGCTTTCAAACGCATCAGCCAGTTGAGGGTTGACGTTAGTTACCCGTTTTTATTACCGTTGTACAACGATTATGTCAACGAAGTTATCAGTAGGGACGAGTTCTACGAAGCTCTTTGTCTGGTTGAGAATTATGTATTCAGACGTGCCATTTGCGGCATACCGACAAATAGCCTGAATAAGACGTTCGCTACTCTCTATAAGTCATTCGATAAAGCGAATTATATGGATGGTCTGAAAGCTGCATTCCTATTGCTGGATAGTTATAAACGCTTTCCGAACGATACGGAGTTCACCACTTTCCTACAAACCAAAGATGTTTATAATTTCCGTAACAGGAACTACCTTTTAAATCGGTTGGAAAATTTTCAGCGTAAGGAGATGGTGAATATTTCTGATTATACCATCGAACATGTCATGCCCCAAAATCCTAATCTATCACACGAATGGCAAGAAATGTTAGGGGAAGGTTGGGTAGAAGTCCAGGGTAAATATTTACACACACTTGGTAATCTGACTCTGACAGGTTATAATTCGGAATTGAGTGATCGTCCGTTCCAAGAAAAGAAGAGTATGGAGGGAGGTTTCGACGATTCTCCTATTCGCCTCAATTCATATCTGAGGAGAATCAGTCATGGAATGAAGAGCAAATACTTGTGCGTGCGGGGCAAGTTGGCTGAGAAAGCTAAAGAAAATATGGAGAATTTCCGTTATTATCGCCGGAGACACGTCGAAGTTTAATTAGATCTGCGG
>ENA-OQIG01000460-OQIG01000460.1-human-gut-metagenome-genome-assembly--contig:-NODE-460-length-23549-cov-4.304884_pt1 | contig 23549 bp, 28 predicted proteins | sample MGYA00242576_ERZ504741 | MGnify/ENA primary metagenome ERZ504741 (study PRJEB26092, sample SAMD00036436) | human gut metagenome | host: Homo sapiens | study: EMG produced TPA metagenomics assembly of... | reverse complement strand
CATCAAAATTAGGGCGGCTCCGTTTTACCTGTGCCCATGAGCTGGCTCATTGGGTACTACATAAGAAGTTGTACTCTGGTACTGGAGATGTTGCTGCTTATAACGGAAATGTTTCTTCCGACGAAAGTCATGGCATAATTGAGCGTCAGGCGGATACTCTGGCCTCTGCTCTGCTAATGCCTTTACCGCAGATCAAAAAATGTTTTTACCGGCTTAGAATAGGCCGGACAGATGAACAGCTCATTGCTGAAATGGCAAATATTTTTGAGGTTTCCAAGCAAGCAATGCAGATTCGTCTAAAATCCAGAAACCTGATATAACCAAATGGGGGAATAGAGAGAGGCACTGCCCTCTCTCACGCTCCTCTGCTATGCTTATTTTGTACCTAATATGTTCGCAATATTGCGAACAAGGAGGGATGTTCTATGAGAAAAGAAAGCACAACAATCCAAAAATGTAACAGCAGGCTAACAGCTTTGGGGCTTAACAGCGACGCTGCGTTTCATAGAAGTAAGCTGATTCTAAAGATTTACCGTGATGTAGTCTGGGTTCTGAGTGAACGGGCAGAAGAATTACAAGAAACTGCTTGGATTATGGGAGAACAAGATATAGAGTCTGGCCTCTGCTATCTTGAAAATTTTGCACCAGATATTGAACTGCAAGCCTTTGAAGAAAAAGTTTGCTGCCTTGTTCAAAATCAAATGTTGGTCAATATTATTGACCGTGCACTCCTTCGTCTGAAACGGTATCCGGATCGAGGAGAACTTTACTATGAAATTTTGACTAAGCAATTTATCTATCGGTTCAACAGTACAGAGAAAGAATTGCTGGAAGAACTAAATATAGAGCGTAGTGTCTTTTATGACCGAAAACGAGAAGCCATCTATTTATTTTCTGTTTGCTTGTTTGGATATTCTATTCCAGAAGTCCTGGAGGAGCTGCCCCGACTAAATCCCGACTAAATCCCGACAAATCCCCGACCTAATCCCTACTCCCTTCCGACTTCCGACCTGCTATACTTGTTATAGTGGCAGGAATGCGCTAAATTGAATACTTTTCTACATAAGGCCCGGCATTAACCGGGCTTTTTTCATTCCTGCTGCAATATGGCGGCAGGAACATGGCTGGAGGTGAAAACACTTCCGGCCTTTTTCTTTGCCCGGTATTAGGAGGCCGGTATGCGCTGGGAGGCGTACATAGCAAAATATCCATGACACCGTTCAAATTCGCTGACTACCAAGAATTTGAACGGAGGAAAGGATATGACGAGAGTATTCATTTGGAAAAATAACAGCCCACAGGAATGGGAGGAAATCAGTTTTTCAGCGTTCAGTAAGGCACGCCGCAATGGTTGCTTTACTGGGCGCTTTTTTGTTGAAACAGTCAAAATGTTCCGTGATGAAGATGACCGCATTATCATGGAATGTTCTCGCAAAGATTTTGAAAAATACCAACAGGAGGACCGCCACAGCCGCTATCTCCAGGAACATGAGAAAAGTCGCTCTATATTCCCGGCTTCTCATGTGGGAGATCGTGGCGGCACAGAGGAAGGTTATCAGGATACAGATTTGTTTGTGGATGAATCTGTTGATACTGCGGAACAAGCTATTCAGAATTTACTTCTTGAGGATTTACACCAAGCTCTATTGAAACTGAGTCCAGCAGAACGAGATTTTATATTGTCCTATTATGAAATGAAAATACCAAATGCAACTTGTTTAGCCCAACGATATGGTATTACTCGGCAAGCCGCAGATAAGCGATTGAAAAAAATTGAAGAAAAAATAAAAAAGTTGGTTGCGATTTTCTAAAAAAGTGGCAGTAGCAAGTGAGAGGGAAATCCTTTCACTTGCACCTTGACAACCTCATATACGAATCATTAAGTTTGATCCTCTTTGGGCGTAATAGCCGCTACATCAGCGGTATATTTTCTGAGAGCTGCCACTCGCATAACAGGCCAACCCATTTTTGCTGTATAGATGAGTTTTCGGTTTATCAGAAATATATCAGGCTGGAATACATCGGATGGCGTCCGGTCATGGCATAACAAGGAGGAAAGCTCTCTTACAGCCATAGTCCGAGCGTGATAACAACCGTCGCAGGCCATGGGTAAGACCAAACGAAGTGGAGGTGAAATTCCTGAGAAGCAGGCCAGCCATCTGCGGCTTAATGATTACCCAAGTCCCTGGGGTGTCGTGGACAAGTAAGGGATAAAACAGGCGCTAAATTGAAGGAGACTCTGTAATTTGCAGAGCCTCCTTCTTACATAATCAAATCTCAAAACATAGGAGGATGAACATGAAAGAAGATTGGATTTATAAGCGTGGGGATTTATATTATGCCAATTTGAACCCTTATTTTGGATCAGAGCAAGGCGGCACCCGTCCTGTCCTGGTTCTTCAAAACAATGTGGGGAATTTTTTCTGCCCCACTTTGATCGTAGCTCCGCTCACCAGTAAATGGATTAAGAAAAAGGAGCTGCCCACACACTATGCACTGGAGAGCGTTCCAGAGCTTGGACTGAAATCTGTTGTTCTGCTGGAGCAAATTAAAACGATTGATAAAAGGCGTGTTTTATCGTACATTGGGCGCGTATCTCGCGAAGAAATGAGAGCGATTGATGATGCTCTGCAAGTTAGTTTAGATATTCATATTCCGGAGGAAATGGAGGCTCCGTAAGGCCACTTACCGGATAAAGGAGGCGTTTTTATGTTTGAAGCAAGAATTGCGGAATTGAACCGCTTTAATGAACAAAATCCTGTCAGCTATGACAAAAGAACCTATACGGTCGATGAGATTCAGGACATTCTGGGTATCAGTCGTCCCACAGCATATAATCTGGTAAAACAAGGTGTATTCCACAGCGTCAGAGTCGGCGGTCATATCCGCATTTCCAAAAAGAGCTTTGATGACTGGCTGGATCACACAGATGAATGATTTGTCAAGGATGCCAATCTCCAAATCGACATCCTTAACTTTTTTTCTGCTTTCTCTTACAATGAGGCCATAGCAAGAAAAACTTTATAGAGGAGCAAAAGCCATGCAGAAACAAAGAGTAAAGACCAGTATGTCTGTACCAGAGATGGGCAAAATGCTTGGGCTTGGTAAAGTAGAATCCTACTGGTTGGTTAAAAAGAACTATTTCAAAACAATTCAAGTGGCCGGACGAATGAGAGTTATGCTGGATAGCTTTGAAGATTGGTATGCCGGCCAGTTCCACTATAAAAAAGTGGATGGTACACCGCCCGGAGAGAAATGGCGGCATACTACGATGTCAGTACCGGAAATGGCGGATCTTTTGGGGCTGAAATCTGGCACAGCTTATGACCTTGTTAAAAGGGGCTATTTTGAGACGACCTTGATTGATCGAAGAATTCGTATCATTACCAGCAGTTTTGAATCCTGGTATCAAAAGCAAACTCATTATGTGAAAATCTCAGAAAGGAGCAATGAAAATGGCATCTATCGTGAAGCGTAAAAGCAAATATTCTGTGGTGTATGATTACACAGATGAAAACGGAAAACGCAGACAGCGTTGGGAAACCTTCAGCACAAATGCAGAAGCAAAAAAACGAAAAAAGCAAATTGAGTATGAGCAGGACTCTGGAACCTTCTTTATTCCTACAGCAAAGACCCTGAACAATCTGCTCGATGAATATATGTCCATCTATGGTGTAAATACCTGGGCAATGTCAACATATGAAAGCCGCCGTGGTCTGGCGAGAAACTACATAACTCCTATTATCGGAGATATGTTACTATCCGACATCACTCCAAGGATGATGGATAAGTATTACCGCGATCTGCTCTCTGTGAAAACGGTAAGCGTCAACAACCGCAAACCCACAAGCGAATATCTGACCCCGCATACAGTAAGAGAAATTCACAAGCTACTTCGCAGTGCCTTTAATCAGGCGGTGCGTTGGGAACTAATCAGCCGTAACCCTGTTCTGAATGCGACACTTCCCAAAGAAGAACATAAAGAACGGGATATATGGACTGCCGAAACTCTGAGCAAGGCTATGGAAGTCTGTGATGATCCTATCCTCTCCCTTGCCTTAAATCTGGCGTTCTCCTGCTCTTTACGCATTGGCGAAATGCTGGGCCTTACCTGGGACTGCATTGATATTGCACCACAGAGCATAGAAAATGGTTCAGCTTATATATTCGTCAACAAAGAGCTGCAACGGGTTACACGAGGTGCATTGGACGATTTGAGCGACAAAGGTGTTATTAAGAAGTTTCCACCTTGCATAGCCAGTACCCATACTGCTCTGGTCCTGAAAGAGCCTAAAACCAAAACCAGTATTCGCCGCGTGTACCTGCCGAAAACAGTTGCCTATATGCTGGTAGAGAGAAAAAAAGAAATTGATGAGCTGATGGATCTGTTTGGAGATGAATACATCGACAATAACCTGGTCTTTTGCTCCAGCAATGGCCGTCCGATGGAAAGTCAGGTGATTAACCGTGCTTTCAATAAACTTATCAAAGAAAACGGACTGCCTCATGTTGTGTTCCATTCTCTTCGCCACTCCAGCATCACCTACAAGCTGAAACTCAATGGCGGCGATATGAAATCAGTCCAGGGTGACTCTGGTCATGCTCAGGTTAAAATGGTTGCGGATGTCTATTCTCACATCATCGACGAGGATCGGTGCATAAACGCTTCAGCGATTGGAGGAAGCTTTTTATTCCTCTAAGACTCCTGACCCTGTTGAAGATACAGAGCCTAAAACTGCGGATACTGCCGTCACTGAAAGTGATGAAAGTGATGCAGCGAAGATACTGGAACTGCTTAAAAATCCCGAAACTGCCGCACTGCTCAAGCAGCTGGCAAAAGCTTTATAAAGTCCCTCCCTCAGAAGAACGCCTCTCACTTTGTGAGAGGTTTTCTTCGTTTGAACCACTTTGCACAGTGACCAAACACTTTTTTTGTTAGCAAGGTTCTGAAAACATTTTTGAGCGATGTTAGCAAATTCGCGATTTTGTTTGCAACTTCCTCTAATTCCTGCTAACAAATGTTTGCAAGTTCCTTTGGTAAAAATCGAACCTCTGACTTACCGCCTTTCTTAGCAAAAGGCCAAATCTCGTTAGCAAATGTTAGCAAACCAAGGTTTTTTGCAAAAAAGCCACAAAAGCCGCAGAAATAAGAAAAAGCCGAAACCCTGATAAATCAAAGGTTTTCGGCGTGTTTGCTGGCGTCCCTGGCGGGATTCGAACCCACGGCCTTTCGCTTAGGAGGCGAACGCTCTATCCTGCTGAGCTACAGAGACTTATATTAAATTGAGACTGGCAACGATCACTTTTCATCGTAAGGCGGCCGGTAGAGCATAACCTTAGGAGGCGAACGCTCTATCCTACTGAGCTACAGAAACACAATCTTTAAATATTCTACCCTTTTTCCATGAAAAATGCAAGTCCTTTGTATTTCTGGGTAATTTTCCCAAAATGATAATTAAAGTTGCACAAAAACAATGCAGATAAATTGTATAGGATTAACGAAAATATAAAAGCTTGTCAACCACATATTTACAAGTATTATTAAATATGCTACATTTGAAACAACTTGTTGAACAACTTGATATACATGTACAGATAGAATGAAAAACATGTAGAATTTATTATTTTTAATGATCCAAAGGGAGGACAAAAAACAATGAGAAAGAACATTTTCACCAAAGCAACCATGAGACGTGCGGCAGCTTTCGGACTGGCAGGATGTATGGCAGCAGCATCTTTAACAGGATGCGGCTCTTCTAAGACAGAGAGCACTACAGCAGCAAACGCAGAGACCAAAGTCGAGGCAGAAGGCGAAAGCAAGGCAGAAGCAGCAGACGGAAGCGACATTCACGTAGGCATCATCTTTACTGAGGCTGGTTTAAGCGGCAACTCCTTCAACGACCTGGCTTTAGAGGGCGTTAAGAAGGCTGCTGATGATTACGGCATCACCTACGATGAAGTTGAGCCAAAATCCGTATCTGACGAAGAGATCATCCAGGACGAAATGGCTTCTTCCGGCGAATATGACCTGATCATCTGCGTAGGCGCTGAACAGGTAGATGCTCTGACCAACGTAGCAACTACTTATCCAGATCAGAAATTCGCTCTCTTAGACGCAAACTCCGATTTAGACAATGTAGCTTCTTATTCCTGTAAAGAGCAGGAAGGCGCATTCTTAGCAGGCGCTCTGGCTGTTTTAGCAAAGCAGGAAAAATCGACGATAAATTAAACGACGGTAAAGTGATCGGCTTCATCGGCGGCGTAGACAACCCACTGATCAACCACTTTGCAGCAGGTTATCAGGCCGGCGCACAGTACATTGACCCGGATATGCAGGTTCTGATCGACTATGCAGGCAGCTTCAACGATCCTACCACTGCAAAGACCATTGCAAATACCTTCGTTGAAAAGGGCGCAGACGTGATCTTCCATGCTTCCGGCGCATCAGGAATGGGTATGTTCCAGGCAGCAGAAGAAAAAGGCTTTGTAGCCATCGGCGTAAACTTAAACCAGAATGAGATCGCTCCAGATTACATCATGGCAAGTATGTTAAAGAAGTTAGATTCCTGCGCATACCATGCAATTACCAGCGTTGTTGAAGGCACCTATACCGGTGAGAACCAGGTTCTTGGTTTAAGCGACGGCGGTGTTGATGTTACCACTGAAAAGAGCAATATCCAGGTTTCTGACAGCATCAAAGAGCAGTTAGATGACTTAAAGGCAAAAGTTATTTCCGGAGAGATCGAAGTACCTTACGAACTGAAGTAATAAGGAATGAGATACACATGTCACCTGACGGTGATGTTACCATGAATGAAAGTGAGCAAAACGCATAATTGCGGGAGGTTTAATTTTTATGGATGCGATCAGAATGATGGGGATCGTAAAATGTTTCGGGCCGGTGCGGGCAAATGACGGTATCGACTGATCGTAAAGCAGCAGGAGATCCACTGTCTGCTGGGTGAAAATGGTACTGGTAAAAGTACCCTGATGAACATCCTGTTCGGCCTTTATCACCCGGATGCAGGAGAGATCTATATTAATGAAAAGAAGGCATCGGTCACAAATCCAAATGATGCTTATGCTTTAGGGATCGGCATGGTCCACCAGCACTTTATGCTGGTGAACCAGCTGACTGTTTTAGAAAATATTATTTTAGGAAAAGAGTCCGGCGGATTTTTATTAAACAGAAAAGAAAGCCGCAAAAAAGTAGAAGAACTGGTAGAGCGCTTCGGTTTCCGGCTTCCATTGGATGAAAAAGTGGAAAACCTTTCTGTAGGTATGAAGCAGCGTGTAGAGATCTTAAAAACACTGTACCGCGGCGCAGATATCATTATCCTGGACGAGCCAACAGCCGTTCTTACACCTCAGGAGGTTGAGGAACTGTTTAAGATCCTCCGCCAGTTAAAGAAAAATGGAAAAACCATTATTTTCATTACCCACAAGTTAAACGAGACCATGTCTTTATCTGACCGTATCACTGTTATACGAAAAGGAAAGGTTGTATTTAACTGCGATACCTGTGATACAAACGAAAAAGAACTGGCAACCCAGATGGTAGGCCGTCAGGTTGAGTCTATTGTTACCAAGCAGAAGATCCTCATGGTCCGGTAGTCCTGGAACTTAAAAATGTGCGTCTGCACAAGCGCGCCCAGGAGACTGTCAGCATCCAGGTACATGCAGGAGAGATCTTCGGTATTGCCGGTGTAGATGGAAACGGCCAGCAGGAACTGGAAGAAATGATCGTTGGAAACAGAAAGACAGAAGAAGGAACTATTTCCATGAACGGAAAAGAAGTCCAGAACCTGTCTGTAAAAGAGCGTAAGGCAATGGGACTGGGCTATATCCCATCTGACCGTCACAAAGACGCTATGGTTCCTGATTTTTCTATTACAGAAAACTTCCTGTTAGGTTATCAGGAAGATCCCAAATACTGCAAAAAAGGCTTTATCGATTACAAGGCACTGGAAGAGGATGCCAAAGTCCAGGTAGAGCAGTTTGAAATCAAGATCGCAGGCGTAAGCCAGCACATTGGACAGCTTTCCGGCGGAAATCAGCAGAAGGTCATTTTAGGCCGTGAGACAAGCCATGATCCGTCCTTTATGCTGGTTGCACAGCCGGTACGTGGTCTGGATATCGGTGCTATTGAGCGTGTCCACAAAACACTGCTTCAGCTGAAAAAGGAAGGAAAAGCCATTCTTCTTATCTCTGCGGAGCTGTCTGAAGTCATGAACTTAGGCGACCGTATCGCTGTTCTCTATGAAGGAGAAATGAGCGCACAGTTTAAGGCCGGACAGTACACCACAGAAGAGATCGGTTTATTTATGGCAGGAAAAAAACAGGAGGATGTGGCAAATGAAATGGATCAGCAGTAAACAGGCTGCAGAACTGGGAAAATCCCTTGCAGCAATCGTTTTGGCTCTTGTGATCGGAGCCTTGTTTATCCTTGTGGCTGGAGAGTCACCGGCAACTGCCTATTCTTCCCTGTTGAAAGGTGCTCTTGGAACACCTCAGGCAGTAGCCAATACAGTAAGTAAAAGTATCCCGTTAGCGTTTACCGGACTGGCAGTAGCCTTAGGTTCTCGCTGCGGTATGTTAAATATCGGTGCAGAAGGCCAGCTTCATGCAGGTGCCATGGCAGCTACACTGACCGGTCTGACACTGAGTTTCCTTCCGGCGCCGATTCTTTTGGTTGTAAGTATCGCAGCCGGTATTGCAGCCGGAATGTTAGTAGGAAGTGTGCCGGGTATCTTTAAGGCAAAATTCCAGACAAACGAAGTCATTGTAGCCATCATGTTAAATTATGTCTGTACTTTATTTACATCATGGCTGGTAAACGGACCGTTTAAGGTACCGGGTTCTACTGCACAGACAGAAATGCTTCCGGAGAACATCTGGTTTGCAAGACTGCTTCCAAAGACCCAACTGACCTGGGCGCTGTTCTTACTGTTAGCAACAGCCGTACTTATGTACATTTCCTCTGGAAACATCCGTAGGATACCAGTTAAGAGCGTAGGTGCCAATGCATCTGCAGCGAAAACAGCGGGTATTCCTGTAAATTTCTATCTGATCATGGCTATGACCTTAAACGGCGGTATCGCTGCCTTAGCCGGTGTTACAGAGATCTTCGGAAAATATCATCGTTTTATTGAAGGATTTTCTCCTTCCTTTGGTTTCACCGGTATTGCGGTTGCCATTCTTGGAAAGAACCACCCGGCAGGTGTTCTTTTAACGTCTTTACTTTTTGGTGTCCTGGAAATGGGTTCCCTGCGTATGAGCCGTGAAACCGCTGTTTCCACTAACATGGTAACGGTGATCCAGAGTCTGGTCATCTTGTTTGTAGCTGCTCCTGAGCTGATCCGCTGGAGCAGAAAGAGGAGGGGTTAACATGGGAATGATCAATAATTTTCTTGCCCTTACATTGCAGTTATCTGTTCCCATTATTTTAGGTGCTTTATGCGGCACCATTGCAGAGCGCGGCGGCGTAGTTATGCTGGGCGTTGAAGGCATGATGCTCATCGGTTCCTTTGCCGGTGCCGTTGGTTCTTATTTTACTGGTTCTGCACTGGCAGGAGCTGTGATTTCCGTTGTTTAGGTGCAGTAATGGCTGGATCTATGGCCTGTTCTGTCTGAAATGGAAAGCCCAGCAGTCTGTAGTTGGTGTCGGTGTAAACCTGTTTGCAAGCGGCATTACAGCCGTTATGTTAAAGGCAATCTGGAATACAGAGGGAATGAGCGGTTCTGTACCGTCTATCTCTAACATTACTGTTCCGGGATTGTGTAAAGTGCCTGTTTTAGGAGCATTTTTCTCTGAACAGTCTCCTTATCTGTACCTGACACTGCTTATTACTTTGGGCGTGTGGGTGGTATTTTACAAGACAAAATATGGTCTGCGTTACCGTGCCATCGGCGATCAGCCATTTGCAGTGCAGACAGCCGGTGTGGACGTAAACCGTTACCGTTATGTGGCAATGATGACAGCAGGCGCCATTGCAGGACTGGGCGGTTCCTATCTGTCCATTTCCCAGAATAACCTGTTCGTTATCGACATGGTTGCAGGCCGCGGTTTCATGGGTCTTGCGGCAAATATTTTCGGCGGCTGGCAGCCACTTGGCTCCTTAGGCGCAGGAATGGTATTCGCGGTAGCACAGGCAGCCAGGTTCTATCTTACCGGTCAGGCGATCCCGTCCCAGTTCGTACAGATGCTGCCATATGTGGTAACATTAGTGGTCCTGGTAGTAGTTGGAAAGCGTGTGAAGGGACCGGAAGCACTTGGCAAACTGGTGGATTAGTTCTATACTTAGTTATAATTGCAGATATGAACATGAATTAGACATAAAGGAGTTAAACCGCCAGTGAAAGAGAACGTTATTAAAGAAAAAAATGTAAAGATCCCCCTGTATGTAACTGTTTATGAGACCATCAGCGAATGGTTAAAAGAGGGAAAATATAAGCCGGGAGATAAGCTTCCAGGCGAAAATATACTGGCAGAACAGTTAAATGTCAGCAGGGGAACACTGCGTCAGGCTATGCTCCTTCTTCAGGAAGACGGGTTTATCGTCAATCAGCAGGGAAGAGGAAATATTGTACTTTCCGCCCAGCGTCCGGCAAAAGCAGGACTGGAAAAGATCGAAAATCCGCTGGTGGATTTCTGCCTGCAGCCAGTAGATAAGGTAGAGACCACCGTAGGCTTCCAGCCGGCCACACAGAAGCACCAGGAGGTATTGAAGCTTCGGGCTTCCAGCATTGTGGCTGTGATCAATATTACATACTACAGCGGTGATACAGTCGTTGGTTTTGCCATGGTATATATGCCATATGAGGTATTAGACAAGAGCAGTGTAGATTTAGAGAATCCGGATACAGTATACCAGTTTTATTCCAAACTGCTGACTTCCGGCGGCCTTTACAGCGATACAAAGCTGCGTCTGGGAAATGCCAGAGAGCGTCTGGCAGGTATTTTAAATATCCCGGAAGGAGAGCCATTTTTAATTCTGGAAGAAGAGCTTTATTCCGAATATGATACCCCGGTCCTTTCCCAGAAACTGTTCTTTACCCCGGACCAGCATGAACTGCATATTAACCGCAGAAATGACCGAAACATTCAAAAACATTAATCATCGTTGGGGAATTTGACCAGAAAATAAAACTGCCCCAACGGATAGGTATGAGCAAGATAAGGAGCATATACATAAAAACAGATGGGAGCAGTAAAAAATGAAGACATTTCATATAGAGGCAGAAGAGGGCCAGATCGCAAAGACCGTTCTTATGCCAGGAGATCCTATGCGCGCAAAATACATTGCAGAACACTATCTGACCGATGTGATCTGCTACAGCCAGGTGCGTGGGATGAACGGATATACCGGTTATTACAATGGAAAGAAAGTTTCAGTACAGGGAAGCGGAATGGGTATCCCGTCTATGGGCATCTATTCCTACGAACTGTTTAATACCTTTGGCGTGGATCAGATCATCCGCGTGGGCACCTGCGGGGCTGTAAACCGTGACGTGGAAGTAGGAAGCCTGATCCTGGCTATGGGCTGCTGCAGCAATTCCAATTTTGCTTCCCAGTATCATCTGCCGGGAATATTTGCACCTCTGGCTGATTACGGTCTGTTAGAGTCAGCGGTCAACCAGGCAAGAATCCTGGAAGCGCCTTTCTATGTGGAAATGTATACAGTTCCGATGTATTTTATGAGGATCTGGCAGGCGAAAAGGGCCAGTGGGAGAAAATGGGCGTTCTGGCACAGGAAATGGAGACTATGTCCTTATACTGTACCGCAGCCAGAGCAGGAAAGAAAGCGCTCACCATGCTGACTGTAGGAAGCAGCATCCACAGCAGCAAAGCCCTTACAAATGAGGAAAGAGAGAAAAATCTGGACACCATGATCCGGTGTGCATTGGAGGTAGCTTAATGAAAGTCGTTTTTGATATGGATACAGGCGTAGATGACTCCCTTGCGCTTATCTACGCATTAAACAGACCCGCTTATGAGATACAGGGCATTGGCTGTGTTTACGGAAATGTGGAGTCATGGCTGGCAGCAGAAAATACCATGAAGATCCTGGATTTGGTAAATGCGCCGGATATCCCGGTAGTTATCGGTGCCAATGAACCTCTTACAGGAAAATGGGCCGGGCGCGTGTCTATTATCCATGGAGAAAACGGACTTGGAAATGTAGAACTTCCAAAAAGTGAGCGTAAGCCATTCGATAAAGGAATTGAAGAATTCTATCTGGAAACCGCAGAACGTTTACAGGGAGAAATGGTCCTGATCACAGTAGGACCTCTTACCAACATTGCAAGAACCATTAAAAAATATCCCCAGTTTGTAAAACTGGTAAAACATATGTACATGATGGGTGGAACACTTTCCATGCGTGGAAATGTATCACCGGTGGCAGAGGCAAATGTAGCCTGTGACCCGGTGGCAGCTGACTATGTTTTCCAGTCTGGAATGAAGATCACAGCTGTTGGACTGGACGTGACCATGAAGGTGCGCTTTAAACGCGCCTATCTGGACTGGATCCAGACACATTGCAGACCGGAGTTAAAGCGGGCTGCAGAGTATCTTGGAAAGGCCTTTGAATGGTATTTCATGGGAAACCAGGACAGAAACTACTGTATGGATGACAGCCTCTTCATGATCCTTTAGCTGTCATGTGTGCCTCTGTACCGGGACTGGTACTGACACAGACCCGCAAAGCCAGAGTAGAGTGCGAAGGCCAGTATTGCAGGGGAATGATCGTTACAGATATGAGAGAACATCCATTTGAAGCAGAGACTGTGGAGTTTGCAGTGGAAGTAGATGAAAAGAAAGCGATTGGAGAGCTGCTTGCAGCTTTCTGGGAGAAATAGAAAGTGCAAAATACCCCCGCGGTTGCGAGGGTATTTTAAGTTTAATACAACATATCATTGACACCGAAATCAGCAATTCCCTGCATCCAGATCTGACCTTTAAAACGTCTGCCTGGTGCCGGTTCGCCTAAGAGATCGGCTTTGTTAATGGCAATTGTAAAGATCATATCATTGCATTCTATACGCAGCGGTAGATCTCTTCGTTTGTGAGATCATTTGCCACCAGATTGACGCTTAAGATATTTCCGATAATGGAATACTGGTCACATTCGATACCGCTTGGCATGAAGCAGGTCTCGATAATGGAGTACATATCCTCTTTTATAATGCGCTTGGTGACCATGGAATACAGGTCGATATCCTCTACGGTCAGTGTTTCAATGGCTTGTTCATCGCCCCGGCGTGCGGCTTCTAAGAGGCTTCCACGCTTTCTGGCAGCCTGTTTCAAGTCTTCCGCCTGTTTGGGAGTCTTTTTTACCGGCAGCAGGATCTTTCCCTGGGAAGCAAGTCCGGAGAGGCAGATATTTTTTGCCAGCACTGGAAGACGCTTACTGCGGCGGCTCCTGTATTCAATGGAATTGGTCATATAAAAGATAAGGGAAATGCCTACGCGGTATTCATCTAAAAGACCGGCATATGTTTCCCGCTCCGCATGGCGCTGGATGGAGCATTCAGCAGTAGATGAAATATCACTGCCAGTTACATAAGGGAACGCATATTCCCGCTTAAAAGTCCCTTTTTCTGTCATCTGCCCGATCATGGCAATTCCCATTCCCGGTGCCAGTTCCGCCCGCAGATCATAAAGTGTGGGATGGTCATTTCTTTCTAATACAGCTGTTTTTGATGCTGTCTTTGCAAGCTTACGCATGATCTTATCCATTTCCAGATCACTGTCGCAGCCGCCAAATCCAATGGTGCGCATAAATTTGTGCATTTCCTTCACCCTCTTTCCCTAAGGTTTCTATGTCTATGGTTATTTATTGTTTCCTAAATGTTTTTCGCTTTATTATAGCCTACTTTATGTTAGATTACCAGAGATTTTTTAAAGAAACAAGAAGACGGCATGACGGAACGGTAACAGTATTAACAATGGAAACACCTTGATATAAAATCTTAGAAATATAAAAAAGGGGCTGTGTTTTAAACAGCCCCGGAAATGATTTTGAAAGGATCAGATCAGCCCCATTAACTTCGGTACGCCTAATGATAATGCAGGAATATAGGTAACTGCTAAAAGCAGAAGGAACAGTACCGCAAAGTACGGAAGCAGGGTTTTTGTTACTTCTTCAATACTGATCTTGCTGATTCCGCAGCCTACGAAAAGAACAGAACCAACAGGAGGTGTGATGTTTCCAAGACACATATTAAAGATCAGCATAACACCAAACTGGATATCCGTCATGCCAAGGCTCTGGGCGATAGGCAGGAAGATTGGTGTGAAAATAAGGATTGCAGGTGTAATGTCCATAAACATACCAACTACCATCAAAATAATATTCATCAGAAGAAGGATCACATATTTATTCGTTGAGATGGACATAATACCGGTGGAAATAGCTGCCGGAATTCCAGAGTATGCCATTACGAAAGACATAGCAGAGGATGCGGAGATCAGGAACAGGATAATACCACTGGTACAAGCACTGCTTACAAGGATCTTCATAAAAGATTTTACAGTGATACTACGGTAACAGATAGAGAGGATCAGGCAGTAAAGAACACAAATGCCAGCACCTTCTGTAGCGGTAAAAATACCGCCAACAATACCGCCGATAACAATGATGATAAGAAGCAGGCTTGGAATAGCATCTAAGGTTACCTTGATCGCCTCTTTCATAGGTGTTTTTCCGGAAGTAGGGTATTTATGCTTTTTTGCGTAAATAAAGGCAACTACCATGGAACCAACACCCATAAGGATACCAGGAATGTAGCCAGCCATAAATAAGGTTGAAATGGATACACCGCCTGCTACAGTGGAATATACGATAAACGCACTGGTAGGTGGGATCAGGAGGCCGGTAGGAGCAGATGCGATATTAACGGCAGTTGCAAACGCAGGATCATATCCTTCATCTTTCTGAATGGGATAGATACAGCCACCCATAGCAGATGCAGCGGCAACGGAGGAGCCTGAAAGTGCTCCGAAAAGCATATTTCCCACAATATTAGCTTGAGCCAGTGAACCTGGGATCCAGCCTACAAACAGTTTTGAAAAGTTTACCAGACGTCTTGCAATACCACCATTATTCATGATGTTTCCAGCCAGGATAAACAGAGGAATGGCAAGAAGGGAGAAGCTTTCTACACCGCTGTTCATCTTCTGCATGGTGATAAAGGTGATCTGATCCCATGAAAGAGAGGATATGGCAGTGACAATAGATGCAATAATAATACTTACAGAAATCGGACAGCTTAAAAACAGCAAAATTCCGAAAACTGCAAACAAGACAACGGTTGTAAGTCCGATACTCATGATTCATTCCCTCCTTCAACTGCAATTCCGGTTACATCTTCATAAATATTAATGATCTGAGCCAGAATGATAAATAATCCTGATATAGGAGCCATAGCGTATACAAGGCTTCTTGGAATACCTAAAAGGGCAGAGAATACCTTCTGCGCACTTAAAGCCAGTTTAAATCCACCAATGGTGATAACAAAAATAGCAAAAAGCAGGATCAGAATATCAATAACCGTCATTAAAATACGTTTTCCAGAAGGACTTAAGCTGTCACGTACCAGTACAAGGCACATGTGCTCCCTGGTGATGAAGGCATAGGCAGCTCCGATGAAGCCGGTCCAGATCAGAAAATAACGGACCAGTTCTTCTGTAAAAGCAGCAGGGCTGTTTAAAATATAACGTGTAAATACCTGATATAAAACCAGCAGTGTCATAATGGATAGAAGGACAGTAGCGATGCCGGCTAACAGGCGGGTCATCCATTTTTTGATCAGTGCTAAAAATTCTCTCATGACGAACCTCCCTTATTCTACTGAATCAATAATATCAAGAAGCTTTTTAACTCCTGGGTACTGTGTACAGTAATCATTGATCATGCCGCTTGTAGCTTCACGGAAGGCTTCTTTGTCTACATCATTGACAAATTCAACTCCCATTGTGTTCTTGGCTTCTTCAATCGCCTGGTCAATTGCAGTATCCCAGGCAATTTTGTGACTTTCAGTAGATTCTCTGGCTGCTTCAAGGATGATCTGCTGGTCTTCAGGACTGATCTCTTTCCATACTTTGGCACTCATGACCATAACATCCGGGATCATGGCATGCTGATCTGTTGAATATACTTTGCAGATCTCACCGTGCTTACCTGTGGTAAGAGCGGTTTCATTATTTTCCGTTCCGTCAATAATACCGGTCTGTAAAGAAGTATAAACATCACCATAGGACATAGCTACTGGAATACCGCCTAAAGCTTTCATCATATCTGTCTGGGACTTCATATCCTGGACACGGATCTTTAAGCCTTTTAAATCTTCTGGTTTACGGATCGCTTTATTTTTTGTGTAAAAAGAGCGGGCACCGGAAGTATAATAAGTCAGCGTTACAAAGCCGTCATCTTCCGATGAAAGGAAGAAATCATGCATCTGGTCAGAATCCATTACGTGGTAAAAATCTTCGGTGCTGTCAAATATATATGGAAGGCCGAAGGTATGGTAGGATTCATTATAAGTAGCAAGACCAGGTGCGGATACCTTTGTCATGGAGATAACGCCTGCCATCAGCTGCTCCATATTTTCATTTTCAGATCCCAGCTGTCCGTTTGGGAAGATCTGGATCTGGATTCTTCCATTTGTACGTTCCTTTACCTTATCTGCAAACTCAGTCATTGCAATATGGACTGTATGAGTTTCACTAAGACCGTGGGCAAGTGTAAGTATCATTGGATTTTCAGCAGTGGCTTGTGCACTGTTTTTAACTCCGCTTTGAGCACAGCCTGTAAGACTGCACAGAGACAGTCCTACAGCGGCTATAATTGCTGCCAGTTTTTTCATTTTATTTTATCCCCTTTCTTTCTTACATACCGATCAGATCGAACTGCTCAAAGGAAACGACAACCTGGTAATCCTTTTTCGGATTAGGATATTTTACCAGTACAGACTTTAAGTCTGGCTGTAATACCAACCGCAGTCAGTCTCCTCAAACTTTCTTCTATGAAGAAATGTGGAATTTCCTTTCCATCTACCGTTACCCAATATGGAGCTTTTTCTCTGTGGATCATGTCCAGAGACATGGTTTCTACAGAGGTAGTATAGGAACCTTCCTGTTTAAAGGTGAGAACGGTGCGCTCCCCAGCAGCCATGGAAATGAAAGTTTTTAAATAGCAGCCCTTTTCATAATCCATAGAAACACCGTCATCTTCATACAGGACAAAGGAACCATCACAGTCAGGCGCGCAAAGAATAGAAATTCCGTTTGGCTGTTCGGTCATAAGATTTTTCATCTGGTTCGTTGCCATTGGAATGATACTGCCGCCTTTTACAAACAGAGGGATACTTCCAAGGTCTACCGGTATTTCAATCGTCTGTCCACCATCGTAAGGAGTCCTTGTATAGAAATCATAAAATTTATTTCCTTCCGGCAGGTAGATCTTACGTGTTGTGGCGCCTTTTTCTACTACATTTGCTACCAGCAGTGAGTCACCAAACATGAAGTCAATGCCTTCTTCATAGCACTTCGGGTCATTTTGGAAAGCACTGCACATAGGCTCCATAATAGGAAGTCCGGTTTCATGAGCACGTTCCATAAGGGAATACAGATATGGGAACAGGCGGTAACGGAGTTTGATAGCGGTTCTGATATATTCTGTGCAGTTGCTGTACATCCAAGGTTCTGTAACCGTGTTGTCAATATTCGTGGAATGGATAGAGAAACGAGGCTGGAAAATACCATTCTGGATCCATCTGACTAACAGCTCTGCTTCAGGAGCAGGTCCGTAGAAGCCGCCAATATCGCAGCCCTGGTTTGCAACACCAGATAATCCCATACCAAGGATCGTGGCAATATTGTATTTTAAAGATTCCCAACAGGTTAAGTTATCACCGGCCCAGGTCTGAGCATAGCGCTGAATGCCTGCATGACCGGAACGGCATACAACGTAAGGGCGGGTATTGTCAAAGGTTTCATGTATCGCTTCATTGGTGATGTGGCACATAATATTGGACATAACAGACTTTAACTGGCCAATGGTTCCACCTTTTCCTTCAAAAGAGCAGCGGCAGTCTTTATCAACCATGCTGTCATATTCGCAGTTGTCATTCCATATGGAGCTTGTACCATAATCCAGGACATTCTCTTTTAACATTTCCTTCCAGTTATTGCGGGTTTCCTGGCTGGTAAAGTCTACAAACATGCCTTTTCCGCCCCACCAGGTGCCGATACCAGGTTCTTCTGTTTCACTGGCTTTTACAAACATGCCTTTTGCTTTCATTTCATCCAGTTTTGGATGGATCAGAAGAATTCCCGGCTTTACATTTGGTGATACACAGATGCCACGTTTTTTTCATCTGGGCAAAAAAGTCTTTTGGATCTTTGAAGCGTTTTTTATTCCATGTAAATACGCAGCGTTTGATGCCCTGTTCTGTTTCAATGGCACAGTAACCGGAAGAAAGCTGGAAACCATCCACAGGAATTCCCTCTTCTTTGGTAGTGTCGATGAACTCTGCAATAGCATCATCGCAGTCAGCATCCAGTTCTGGATAATACATGGAGGAGCCAAGATATCCTAAAGCGTATTTAGGAAGCATGGCTGACTTTCCGGTAAGATCGGTATAGCGTTCTACAACCTGGCGGACTGAAGGTCCTGAGATCAGGAAAAGGTCAATATCTCCGCCGTTGGTGGAGTAGCTGCTGTAACGGTGCCAGTAATTGCGCTTTTCACGTCCCATGTTAAAGTCACATTCCCAGGTATTGTGATAGAAATATCCGGTTGCTTTTTTGGTAGTCTGATTTAACTTAATATAAAATGGTATGTGCTTATAAAGAGAATCGGTTTCTTTGGGGTCATATCCCATGGAATCACCCGGCTTAAAACCATGTATTTCTGGCTTTGTTAAATTCACCGCCTTTTTCTCCAAAACCAAAGAAACAATCATCTGCTTCAATCTGGCTGGTATGGATCCTGCGGTGGTTGCTGTCTTCACGGTAAGCAAGATCTACAATATCAGCATGGATCATGGTTCCTTCTTTATCGTAAACACAGATGCGGAAAGGATCTTTTTCTATAACTACTTTCAGTTCTTTTCCCTGGATCACGGCCTGATCTGTTCCATCTTCCAGAATAGCGTCAGCGGTCTGGATTTTTTTACGGTAGTCCTTTAAAAACGGATCCATTCTGTCTTCCCAGGCAGTTGTAACAAGACTGTAGGATTCTTCTGCAAAATCACCGTCAAATCCGGCTCTGATACGGATGATATAATCGGTGAGGAAGAAAATCCGGATCTCTGTGCAGTTGGTAGCTACAGAAAAGTAATTTTCCTTCTGTTTTACAGTTGTCGCATTCATGCATACTTTCATGAATCTTGGCCTCCTTAAACATAATTAACTTTATGGTTGTTTTGTGATATGATGATTTTCTAAGATATTTATTTGTTGTTTTGCATTGAAATGATAATAAAATAACAAGATAAGAACTAGACAAAAATTGCATATTACAGGTGGAAATTTTACATATCTTGCTATAATGTACGAGAAAAAGGACATTTAACAAAAAGAAAAATTGTTATAAGTACATAAAAATTGTATACAATAAACACAACTTCATTAAAAAATAACCATATAAATAGATATAGGAAAACAATATTGCACAGACAGGAGGATGGAATATGATAGATCAGGCAGGAATCCTGATGGCCCAGGGGAGTGGAATAGCCTGTGAGCGGATTCAGGGAGTAAATGACAATATGTCCCAGTCTCATTATCATGAATATTATGAGATTTATTATCTGGAAGCCGGAGAACGTTTTCATATGGTAGAAGACAAGCTTTATAAAATGGAAGCTGGAGAATTTATAATTTTTCCTCCTTATGTAATGCATCATTCCTATGGAGCGGAGAATATGCCGTTTAAAAGAGTACTGCTGTATTTTTCACAGGAGGAAATATTGTGGCCCTCCATCCTTTCTGAATTAAGAGAGGAAGGCGGCATTTATAAAGTGGGTATAAGGGAACGCCAGGAGATCCACCGGGCAATGGAGCTTATCCTAAAAGAACAGAAGAATCCAGGGGCATATCACGAAGAATATGCCGCGGGGTATTAAATATGCTGTTATTGTTGATCGCAAGGGAAGAAAGACCGGAAAAAGCGCCTGAAAGAAAAAGCAGGATCGGTGAGGTGATTCGTTATATCCACAGCCATTATCAGGAAGAGATCAGTCTTGAAATGCTGGCACAGATGTTTTATGTCAGCCCATATTATCTGTGCCGCGAATTTAAAAAGAATACCAATAGTACGATCATCCGCTATATTAATGTAACACGTATTATGAATGCACAGCGTAAATTTATGGAAACAAGTAAGAATATTACAGACATAAGTAAAGAAACAGGCTTTTCAAACCTGACTCATTTTAACAGGGTATTTAAATCTGTGACTGGTATGAGCCCTTCTCAGTACCGAAAGCAGTTCAGGGATAATGTAAAATCATAATTTTCCTCATATTTTCTTAAACCTTTTTAGAAATACTTTATGACTGCTTCAAACTTAGGACACAACTTTTCTGTATACTCTTTTACATAAACAAGCAGTCAGAGCTTTTTACATAGAGAAAGACAGATACCCGTTCAGCAGAGTGAGAGGTATCTGTCTATAGAGAAAAATATGTTCGATTGGAATCTTTTATGTGCCTGATTTTGTGAGAGGATTTTTTTGTCATCTGTGTTCAGATTTTTGAGGCGTACGCGGTGCGTACGTTGATAAAATCTGGACGCAGTTGGCGGAAAATCAGCACAAAGCAGGTGCATGGAAGACTCCGATCGAACATTACACAGCCGGCGGGGTTGACGAAATGGGCAGCCTTGCCGGCTCAACCTAATCTCCCTTTTTATAAATTGCATAACAGATTACATAATGCATCCACATCTTCTTTTGTAGTCGCCCAGCTGGTGGCAAAACGGATCACCGTATGGGTATCATCATATTTCTCCCAGAAACCAAATTCAACCTGTTTTTCCAGACGGGTCATAAGAGTGTCATCTACAATACAGAATACCTGGTTGGTAGGTGAACCGAAGCAGAGGCTAAAATTCTGCTCTTTTAAAGTCTTTCGTATCTGGTCAGCAGCCTGGATCGCCGGTGCGCCTACTTTTTCATAGAGAGAGTCTGTAAATAAGGTATCAAACTGGATCCCCAGAAGACGACCTTTGGCAAGTAATGCCCCGTGCTGTTTGATGATGGTAAAGAAATGCGGGATCAGACCTGGTTTCGGAATGACCACAGCTTCGCCAAACAGTGCGCCGCATTTTGTTCCGCCGATATAGAAAATATCGCATAAACGGGCAATATCGGCCAGTGTCAGCTGGTTTTCGCTGCATGCCAGTGCATAAGCCAGACGGGCCCCATCCATATAAAGAGGAATGTGGTTTTCGTGGCATACATTGCTGAGCTCAGTCAGCTCTTCTAAGGTGTAAAGGGTGCCGTATTCCGTTGGATGGGAAATATATACCATTCCCGGCATGACCATGTGATCGTGGTTGGCATCATTATAGAAGCCGTCTAAAAGTCCGCGAACCTGGTCCGCGCTGATCTTTCCATTGTCATGTGGCAGAGTGAGTACTTGTGTCCGTCTGCCTCAATAGCACCGGCTTCGTGGACGCTTACATGTCCGATCTCTGCTGCGATCACACCCTGATAGCTTTTAAGCAGTGCATCGATTACAGTAGCATTGGTCTGGGTGCCGCCTACCAGAAAGAAAACTTCTCCTTCCGGACAGCCACAGGCCGCTTTGATCTTTTCTTTGGCAGCGTCACAATATGGATCCAGTCCATATCCACCTGTTTTTTCAAGATTTGTCTCTACAAGTTTCTGAAGAATGGCCGGATGAGTCCCTTCCATATAGTCACAGGCAAAAGATAAATGTGTGTTCATAGTATTTTTATTATCCCTTCGTTAATGTAAATATAAAATGACCGGTTTTATGAAACCACATTTACAGGCTTTCCGTTGATAAATCCATCAATATTTCCCTTTAAGATGCTTAAAAGTCTCTGTCGGGTCTCCAGGCCCTTCCAGCCCATGTGAGGTGTAAGGATCACATTATCCAGTGTGTATAACGGATTGTCTTCTACAGGCGGTTCTGTTTCCTGTACATCCAGTCCGGCACCTGCGATCTTGTGCTCCTGTAAAGCTTTGATCAGTGCCGGTTCATCAATCAGAGCGCCTCTGGATGTATTGATCAGGAAAGCAGTTGGCTTCATCAGCACCAGAGTATCAGCATTGATCAGATGTCTGGTAGCTGGTGTCAGCGGGCAGTGAAGGGAAACATAGTCGCTGTTTTTCAGTACCGTTTCCAGATCAGTATAATGTACATTTTCCTCCTCTTCTCTAGGAGTTCTTGTATACACAAGAATGTTCATATCCAATGCTTTTGCAATCTTCATCACAGTGCGTCCAATATTTCCGGCGCCGATGATACCCAGAGTTTTTCCGTTTACTTCCACATGAGGAACCTGGAGATTTTTGGTAAAATTGTCATGGTTTCCCTTTGCCAGCATAGCCATCTGGGTCTGCATGGTGGAACTTAAATTTAAGATCATCATAATGGCAGTGTGTGCTACACGCTCCGAACTGTAAGCCGGGATATTGCATACAGTAATTCCCTTTTCCCGCGCTGCATCCAGATCCAGGTTGTTATAACCGGTTCCCGCTTCGCAGATCAGCTTCACGCTGTCCGGCAGCGCCAGGATCTGTTCACGGCTTACAGGCATTTCTTTAGTAACAAGGATTTCTGCATCTGCCACGCGCTCTAAAAACTGATCAGGTGTGGTGTCACTGTAGGTGACTACTTCTGAAGAAAGAACGGAAAAATCAATTCAATAGTGGTGGAGACTGTAAACACTGTGGAGGACATTGTCACTAAAGATGAGGAGTGAGACTGGATGCAGAAGGAGGCTATCATTCAAAAACTGAAAGAACGAGGATGCAGAATTACAAAGCAGAGATTGATGTTGCTTGATATTATTATGGAGGAAGATTATTCCTGCTGTAAGGAAATCTATTACCGCGCATCGCAGTTAGATCCTCAGATTGGGATTGCGACGATATACAGAATGGTAAATACATTAGAGGAGATCGGAGCGATCAGCAGAAAAAACATGTATAGGATTTCGGATGTATGTGAGTGTGACGGTCAGAATGGATGTGTGATTGAGTTTGAAGATCATTCTGTGTGCCGGCTGTCATCAAACAAGCTTCAGTCGGTGATGCTTGCGGGACTGAAGGCATGCGGTTATGTGAATGAACAGAAAATTAAACACATTGCCTTGCAGCCATGCCCACATATGTAGGAGAAAAGGAGAATGACACAGTCTTGGAGTACTGGACGGTGGCATTCTCCTTTTTGCTGTAGAGAAAATAAATGATAAAATTTATCGATAGTGTAAAAAAAACTGGAATTTGTCGAATCATGGGAATATAATCAATGGATAAAATTATTCTAGGAGGTATTTATGATGTTAG
>ENA-OQIG01000459-OQIG01000459.1-human-gut-metagenome-genome-assembly--contig:-NODE-459-length-23560-cov-3.919814_pt1 | contig 23560 bp, 29 predicted proteins | sample MGYA00242576_ERZ504741 | MGnify/ENA primary metagenome ERZ504741 (study PRJEB26092, sample SAMD00036436) | human gut metagenome | host: Homo sapiens | study: EMG produced TPA metagenomics assembly of... | reverse complement strand
AATACCATCCGAAACAGAATGATGCAAATGCATTACTTTTCTGTTCTAAGAGCAAAGGCATATATGTCCCGATGTCCGCTGAAAACGTGAACAAGATGCTGAAAAAATATGCCACAATGCTCATGAAAGGTGCCAAGATGTTCCTATGGATTTACATGCCCATCAATTTAGGCATGCCAAAGCTTCACACTGGCTTGAAAACGGATGAACATAGCCCAAATCTCATACTTACTTGGGCATGAAAGTATTCAAACCACAATGGTATATCTTGATATAACCACAAAACAAGAAGAAAAAGCTTTGGAAACCCTTGAAGGCGAAAATCAAAAGAAAATGAGAAAAAAGTGGAAGACAGAGGAAGGAAAAGCAAATCTTGAAATACTTTTAGGACTTACAAAAACAAATTGAGTAGGAGAAATTTTACTTCTTCGTTTTCCTCTTACCCGATTAAGATATACAAGTACTGTTTGGTATATTATATAACTTCCAGCAAGGTATTATACCTGCTGGAAGTTATGTTACAGTTCCCAATTAAGAACAGAGTCTAAAGGATGCTGAGATTGATATGCGGCAAATAATTTCCTCTCATTTATAAGCGTTGATTCATCTCGTTTTAACACATTAGAAATAAAGTTATTCAACGATTTTGTACCTCTTAGAATTGGAACGATTTGAAGATACTCGGGTAAGACTGATTGTGATATTTCTTTTAATGTTAACCCTACAACAGTTGTTCTATCATATCCATATCCAACTTCCCAAGGGATCCATTTTGAATCCAATGCATTTTGGGATAAAAGACATAACATGTGCGTGCTGTTTCTGATACCTGTTTTAATTGCACTTACAACCGAGTAAGGTCTCGTTCTGTCTATTTTTGTATCATATTCATCAAAATAGACATCAATACCAGAAGTAATAAAATAGTCTGCTATTTTTTTAGCAGTGTCCGCATCTCTTTTTTGGTGACTTATGAATATACATAAACCACTTCTTTGTGCAATGGAATTTTCGGTTAAATAAAATCTATTTAATGCCATAATCTATTATTCTACTTATCCATTTTTTTTACGCATTGGCCTTGATAAATCATAAGTGCAAGTGGCACGACTATTATATGCATTATCAATCATCTGTCTCAAAATATCTGGTGTTAGCTTATCCCAATTGATTACAGATATAAAGGCATTGGGTTCGAGCAAATTATCAATGATGCGTTCCGGTAAGTATGGATAACGCCTATGATACTCTTCTCGGCTATCAATAGACATCCATTGTGTCGTCTCTGGGTAGAACGTTTTCTCACTACTATGAGCGCATGTATAATATTCGCTTTTAACAGATGGTAGTAATATCACAATAATGCCGGACTTCTTATTCACCGTACCATCGTACATACTTGAATATAACTCCCAATCAATATGCTTGCGATTTTTTGTTTCAGTTCCTACAAGTAAAATGGTTACGGTTGTATCCTTCAAATGCTCGTCGCGTATATATTCGCGTATCTTTTGGTCGTCCCAATCTTCTGGAATCTCGCCCATGTCAACAGAGCCATCAATGAATACTTTATTTTTTTCAGCCCAACTAACCAAACCTTCTTTATATTTCTGGTCATTGGCATGATGAAAACTTACAAATACTTTATGCATAATTTATATTAATAGTTAAAAGCTTTATTAATACCTTGAGAATCAATGATATTATCTCGGGAATATTAATAGAGTTGAATAAAATTTCATTTTCATCTTTATCAAGTCCATTTCTAAGAACCTGATAATCCTTATTTTCGAATTTCTTTAGTTCATCGTAATTTATCGTTGGCAGACAACTCATTTGGCAATATTCAATTAATTTTTTATAATCCTCATTGGTTTTTGCTTCTTCAAATAGTTTTTCTGCCGTAGTTTCACCTTTCATTAGTTTCACTATTTGTGCAGAAGCTCCACCAAATCCTCCTAATAAATAAATTGGATGTTTTTTCTGTATAGCACAAATCGCCTCTTCAAATATTCCGGCCATACGCCCCTTAAAATTGACAATTTTGCCACCCAAAACGATACGTGCATTAACATTCTCTTCCATTTCTTTACGCATAATAGATAAAGAATTTGCCCAAAGAAACATTTTGCTTGGCGTAGTTGGCTCAAAGAACTTCCCCTTATCCTCCTCACCTACACCTTTGGGTATTTCTGTTTTTACTATTTCCACACGGTCGTATTTAAATTCAGCGATGTCAGATTTTGAGAGCCTATTAAATATAGGCCAAGCAAAATAATTTGTGAAATAGATTGTACTTGGATCAGACTTTTCTTTTATGCCATACTGACATGAAAGATCGCATAAAAGTTTTGTGAAACCACCAATTCTAAGATCACCTCCATACACCAATTTAGCTCCAGTAACAAGCAGATGACGAGCTATTTCAACAGATAAATCATCAAACATGGCTTTGCCGATTCCTTTAGTTAAAGCCTCCGGAGTTTCCGAAATAGAAATTGCGATTTTCTTATCCTGTATCTTATTCATATTTGAATATAACTGACTCGGAGTAACAAAACTTGTAATCTTACCATTTTTATTCAAAACCTCCAACTCTTCACGACCTAACGGTGGTTCAGGATAGAGTATTGATTTTATATTATCTTCAATATTAATTAAATTCATTAATTCCGGAGGAACAGGAAGAATAGAAGTATTTTGCAAATCGCACTTCATTACCAATTGCTCAAGATATTCTTTCTCATAATATTGGTCTAACGCAGTACGTAGAAGCAAGATAATTACGTCATCCCATTTGCCATTAAATCTAATCTTTGGCATATTACCCAAATACGGGAATGTTCGAGAAGAAACTCCATTCAATACATTTACTAATATTGAAGGTACATTATTTTTCTTACCAGAGATAGCTTCAATTCGACACCATTCTCTTTCTGAATATGTATCAGATTCTATGATAACTAATAAGGATGAAGCTATACCTGACTGAATCTGTTGGGCAAATTGATGACCATCCAAAATATCATTAACATCGAAGAAAGAATCGAGTTTAGTATCTGAACGCAAATAATCTCTTAAAGAAATTGCCGTAGATTCACCTAAATGATCTTTATCCTTTTTAGAATGGCTAATGAATAATTTTAGCTTTTGCCCAACTTTATAAGACTTTAAATAGCGTAAAATGTTATCATAAAGTCTTATTTGAAATTCATGCCAATCAGTTTCAATATTCTCATTTATCAAACAAATAAACTGTTCTTCTTGAAGAAGTGGGTTTATGTCGAAAGCATACTTGGATAGTTTGACGGCAAATATTTTTAGTGCCCCATTGTCTTCTTTTACTAATAATTCTTTTATATACTCATCCCATATAGTATTACAATACATATTGTCATCAACCAATAATATTGCAATAGTTTTATTACTGAAGTTTATATCTATCGGGGGAATTTGATTGGCCATATCCGTTCGAAAGAACACTGGTATATCAAGCCCATCTTCAAAAGGCCTACTTGAATTACGACACAGAAGATGGTAAATTTTCTCATATGTTTCGCTACCTTTAGTATTATCCTTGTCATACAAGACATATACAGAAAGAGGTGTTTTAAAATTAGAACTCATAAAACAAAAAATAGAAGTAATTTATACTTAAGTTAGAGTTTTAAATAAATATTAAAATGTTAAGATACAGCACGTAAGTGGAATCATTCATTAATATTATGGATGGTTAAACTCATGCATTATGAAAATTCCATGCCTATCAAATACAAAGATACAATAAAAAAGGAAAATTATCTCATATTTCCGATGCAAAATATGGTTATGTTATGTAAAGTTGATTCATTAGTAGTAAATGTCATTTTTCATACAAGCTCAAAACTATATGCCAACGTAACATCTTCTAAAAAATGCCAAGTAATAAAGAATTGACAATTTGATATGCCCGGTGTTATTGGAATGGGAGTTACGCAACGGCCTGAAGAATTGGTACAGAGTTCAACAGTCAAGAATGTGGGAAACAGAATACAACCTATGTGCTTTATTGGACAAATACTAGAAACTTCCACTGAGCAGTTTCTCTTTAGAAACAGGAGGTCAAATGCAATCAGAAAAATCATTAAGATATCCAAATTTACGAAAAGGACTATTGAGCAAATACAAACATTACAGCCTTATCTCCAAATTGATACAGAATATATTCTATACCCTGCATATTACGACCGTAAAAATAATCAGAACTTATTATATAAAAAAGATGCTGAATTTCAATATATTTAGAATGTCAAACAAAAAAAATAAGAAAGTTCTGATAATACTCTCGTCAATGAAGATGTGGTCGATGCCCATCTGCTTGAAGTCCACCACATCATCCGTGCGGGACTTGATGGCGTGTTCCACCTTCTCCAGCTTCGCCACAAGGTTGTGCTTGCGCTTCTCCAGCCCTTTCAGCATCGCCCGCGACACGTTCTTGCCCTGCTGTCGCAAGACTTCGAGATTTTCCTCCACCGTGTCAAGCTCCGCCTGCAGGATGCGCTGCTGCAACTCCGGCGACTGCGGTATCTTCCCGAACTGGTCGTGCGACATGATGACGCAATCATAGTCGTTGTTCTTGATGTTGTTGAAGAAACGCACACGGTTGGCGGTCGAAAAGTCCTTTTCAGAAGCGTAGAGGATGCGGGCGTTAGGATAGCCGCCTGATAGGTGGCGGCAATCTCCGCCACATTCGCTTTCAGCCCGATAATCATCGGCTTGTGCGCCAAGTTCAGACGCTTCATCTCATGTGCCGCTATGCACATTATCAGCGTCTTGCCGGTTCCCACCTCGTGGTCGCAGATCCCGCCGCCGTTCTGTTTCAGCATCCAGACGCAATCCTTCTGCGACGGGTAAACGCTCTTGATTCCCCGGCTTGCCAGCTTTCAGGTTGAGGTCGGGAAAAGTCTGGTGCGAGCCGTCATACTTCGGGCGCACGAAACAGTTGAACTTGCGGTTATACATCGTCGTGAGCCGTTCCTTGAACTGCGGCGACTGTTCTTCCAACCATTCGGAGAACCCGTTACGGATTTCGTCTATCTTCGCGTTGGCGAGCTGTATGCCTCGCTGTCGCGTACCTTGATGTCGTTGCCGTTCTCGTCCTTGCCGATACTTTTCATCATGTCGGGGCAGGTGTTGTGCAGGGCGTGCTTCAACAGGTGCATACCGTCATAGTTCCGGTAATAGCCCTTTACTAAAAACTCGTCCGTGATCTTCATGGTGCGGTAGCCGCACGCCACGGAAAACTCGTCCATGCTTGCGGAGTAGGCTATTTTCACGTCCGTGTCGAAAAGGTGGCTCATGTAGGCGGCATACACACCCGTGGGAATCCAGCGTTCCCCGAAATTGAAGTCGAGGTCTTCAAAGGCGATGCGCTGCGGTTCGGCCTCCTTCAATGCCTCCCACGCCTGTTTCACCTCCGGCATCCGCTCACTTTCGGGATTGTCCTCCATCCAGCCTCTATGCGTTCCGCCTTCTCTATCACGTTCCCCGCGATGAAGCGGTCTTTGATTTCGTAACCGGTTACGAGCGGGTTGTAGAAGATGCGCCCCTTGAGGGCACCAAGCAGTTCCTCTTCCGTGGTGTCGGTTATCTCCCGCATATAGCCGAGATTGACCGTGCCGAACTTGTTGAGCGATGCGGACAAGGCTTCTTCGGGAGAGCCTGCATTGACACGGCTCTCCACCGAGAAGGAAACGGGACGGTCGAAGATGTCCGCCTTGACAAACTTGCCGTCCTCCGCACGTTCCAGCGAAAGGATGTCGCGCCCTCCGGCATCCATCATCACCAGTTTCACGTTCTGTCTGGCGTTGAGGTTACCGTAACGCATGACAAACTCATCGTAGTAGGTGTTGAGATACCCGCGCTGCGGTTTGTGTTCCGTATGGTTCTCCGTCTCGTGGCTATACAGACGTTCGTAAGCGTCACGGAGCGATATATACAGCATCGCTTTCTCTTTTTGATAGCCACGGAGGTCGAGCGGTTGGAAGGTCGCACCGTAAGGCGTGAGGTCTTTCAGGTAACCGAGATTGCGTGAAGCATCCAGCACCATCGAGCCGTCACGGTGGTGTGGCTCCAGCAGGCCGTTGAACGGACGGGGAGAAAGGTCCATGACTTCCTCCTTCGGCTTTTCCGTTTCAAGTTCCGGGAACAGGGAAGTGGCAACCGTTTCGGAAGTAGGCACAACTTCTGCCAGTGTTTCAGGTTGCTTTATTTCTTCCGTTTGTTCCGGCTTTTTATCCATATTGTCCGAAGAAGGCGCAAAAGCAGGTTCAACGTGTCTTTGATACCCATCTTTTTCAGTTGTTCCTGCCTGTGCCGTTCTGCCTCAAGCCGTAGGGCCTTGCGCCGTTCCGCTGTCAGGCTCATCATTGTCTCATAGAAGCCGTTAATGGGAGGATTGGTTTCCCAATCCAGAGTGGCGTAAATGTCGTCCGGGTCGTTTGGCTTTTCGGCATTTTCCGGCTTTTCTTCCTTATTACCGTTTACCGGCTTGGCGGCTTCAACGGGTGGAGTAACTTTGACTTGCGGTTTAGGCGTGGACGGCATAGGCTTCGGCTTGCTTTCCTTTTTCGCTGCCTTTTTCTTTTTTACCGGTTCCTCTATGGGCATACCCCAAAGGTCGAGCAGGGTAAGCTGTACGGCTGACGAATGATTGGGTTGGCGCGGCTCAATCTCCGGCTTTTCCTCTATGGGCTGTGCCTGCGGCTTCTCCACTCCCTTGACAGGCTCAATTACAGAAACGGGGGCTATTACAGAAGGTGATACCTTTTCTGTTTTCGGAGCAGGTTGCACTTCCGCAGCCGTGCTTTCCTCCTTTGTCGGATGCAGCCTGTGTCTCTCATACAGTTTCCTGTCAAGTTGTTGCAGTTCTATTTTCAGATGCTCCCGCAAGTCTTCCGCCAGTTGTGCGATGTCCCCACAGTGCAGGAGTTTATAGGCTGGTTTCCCGTACGTCGGTACTTCTGATCAAATCCGTGTGTGAAAGCGAGCCGATGCTCCATACATACCCATTTACGGAAGTGCCGATAGGGGTCTGTTCGGTCTGCACGAAGAGTTTTTCGTTGTAATACAGTTCACCGTTCTTTCCGCTGTTCTTTTGCAGGATAATCAGGTCGCTGCCCACCTCCGTTCCCGCGTTATCCGTAAAGAGGTTGTTCGGCAGGCGGGCTACGCCCACCAGATTGGCATGGTTCATCATATACTCGCGTATGGGCGCGTTGGTCGGGGCATCCAGTACCCCCTGCGAGGTGATGAACGCCACGATTCCGCCTTCACGCACCGCGTCAAGGCTTTTCAGGAAAAAGTAATTGTGTATCGTCCGTGCGCCGAGTGCCTTGCAGGATCCTTGCTGCCCGAAAAATCCGGGTCGAACACCGCTACATCACCAAACGGTATATTGGAGATGGCAAGATCAAAGTGGTTCATGAACGGCTTTTCTATCTTCTCGAAGCCCTGTACCCTTACTTTCTGTCCGGGATGCAGGTGATTCAGTATCTTGCCCGTCATCAGGTCTTTCTCAAAAGCCATGATGTCCGCATCCGGTCTGTTCTCCAGCACGGAGTCCACGAATGCGCCTACACCTGCCGACGGCTCCAGCACCCGGTCGGGACGGATCCATGTTCATGCAGCACGTCCGCGATGGTTCCGGTTATCTCCGGCGGGGTATAGAAGGCTGTAAGCACGGACTGCTTCATGGCATCCATGTACCGCTTGTACTCCGTATCGTCTTTTGTGTTCTCCCGTAGCAACTTGTGCAGTTCCACGGTAGGGGCAAACAGTTCGAGGTCGGATTTCGCCCAGTGTACGGCATCCGTCAATTCCCTTGCAGGGTTGAGTATGCACTTCAGTCCCCCGAAGCCGCAATAACGCTCCAGCAACAGCCGTTCGCGTGCGGTGGGTGTGCGCTGTTCCCTGTCAAGGACGAATGCCATCCTTATCGCCTCGATGTTGTCCCGCAGCCTCTGTTTGCGGTTAAACGCCATACTCTTCGATATAGAGGACGACGGCTCCCGTCAGCTCCGTGTAGAGCAGGTCGTATTCGGGCGACAGGGCGAAATTGTCGTCCGAGAGGTCATAGATGGAGAATACGTTTCCGACAAGCGGCAGCAGTTTTCGGGTAAAGGCTTCACGCTCCGCTTCCGGCACTTCACCGGCAAACTCGTTCTCCACGACTTCGCGCAGGATGGCGTACTTGGAGTAGCGAAGCCCCTCCGTAAGCACCTTCATCGCCAGTTCCTGCGCTCCGTCGGCGGGATAGCCTTCGAGCCTTGCCCGTTCATACGCTTCGGCGGCACGGTCGGCGCGTTCACGGATGAAGGTTTCATCGGTCGCCTGTTCAAACTTGTTCGTGGTGAGGTAGTCCAGCAGGTACAGACCGTAATAGGAAAAGTCGGTCCGCCCCTCGTTTTTCTTCTTGTTGTTCATTACTTTGGAATTTAGTGGATAGATAATGATGATAGGGATAATCGTTGGAAAAGGAGAAGAAAAAGGCACCCGGTATCCCTCCGAGTGCCACCACTAAATCCAAAGCATGAGTGTAATCCGGTATCGAAGAACAATTCATTACTCTGAACCAGTGGCAAAGTTAGAGATTATTTTCTTCTTTTCGCAGAGGTCGCTTTACTTTTCCTTTCAGGGAACACGAAAACCGTGTTATAATCCCCGTCAAAGGCGACTACGGCATCGAAGCTCTTGCCCTGCTTGCTCTTGAAGCCTTTGAGCAGCTTCGTGTGTCCGTCGGTGAGCAGGTCTTTGATTTCATCGTCGGAGAGGGTACGGTTTGCCTTCAGGCGGAACACGGGAAGTCCGCACTCCGTGTTGTCGCAACGTACCACCTTGCCGTAGAACTGCATCGTTCCCGTCCCGCACTTGGGGCACTTGCAGCCGGAATCCTGCGGGCGAACAGTTTGTCGCATGAGAGCAGTTCGGAAGTATCTCCCGTGTATATGCCTCAATCTCCTTGCGGAAGTCATCGGCGGGCAGTTCCCCGCGCTCGATGCGTGCCAGTTCCTTTTCCCATTCTCCCGTCATGGCGACATCGGCGATGCGCATCGCCTTCACGACCGAGTAGAGGGCAAGCCCCTTTTCGGTGGGAACAAGCGACTTCTTGCAGCGTTCCATATAGCCGCGCTTGAAAAGCGTTTCGATAATGGCGGCACGGGTGGCGGGTGTGCCGATGCCGCAGTCCTTCATTGCCTGACGCAATGCGTCGTCCTCGATTTCCTTGCCAGCCGTTTCCATAGCGGACAGCAGGGTAGCTTCGGTATGCAGCGGCTTGGGCTTGGTCTTCCCCTCCGTGATGGAGGCGGCTTTCAGTGCCAGCGTGTCGCCTTCCTTCCAGTCGGGAATGGCGGCAGTTTCCTCCGGCTTATTGTTCTCTTCTCCGTTCTCCTTGCCATAGACGGCACGCCATCCGGCTTGTCTGATGATGCTGCCTTTTGCCACGAACTCCACTCCGGCACACTCCGCCGTAATGGTGGCGGTGTCCTTGACGCATTTTTCGGTAGAAAGCCTCGATCATACGCCCGGCTATCATCTGATAGACGGTGTTGTCCTCTTTGGAGAGGAACAGCGGCTTCTCGCCCGTGACGAGCAGGGCATGGTGTCCGTCACCTTGCCGCCGTCCACGCTGCGGCGTGTCGGTACGGCTTTCGGCTGCACCTTCTCCTTCCATTCGGGCAGGTTGCCGATGAAGGCAAGCAGCTTGGGGATTTCCGCGAACACGTCTTCGGGAATGTAGCGGCTTCCGGTTCTCGGATAGGTGATGAGCTTCTTTTCGTAGAGCTTCTGCGCGATTTCGAGTGTCTGCTCCGCCGTGAAGCCGTGCTTGGCGTTGGCCTCCTTCTGGAGCGTGGTCAGGTCGTACAGGAGCGGAGTGTCCTCTGTCTTCTCCTTGCGTTCCGCTTTCGTGACGGTGGCTGTACCTGCTTCCTTTACCTTATTATATAGGGCTGTGGCAGGCTCTTTTTCCTTCCATTTCTCGGTGGACGAGAATTTCACGGTATCACCGTCGCCTCCGTCAGCGGCGATATGGAGCTGCCAGAACGGTTCCACCGTGAAACGGCGGTTCTTCCAGTAGCGTGCGCACACCATCGCCAGCGTGGGGGTCTGCACCCGTCCGACGGAGTATGTGCCGTGTCCGGCGGCGATGGAGAGTGCCTGCGTGCCGTTGATGCCCACGAGCCAGTCGGATTCGCTCCGCGCTTTGGCGGCGAGATAGAGGTTGTCGTATCTGCTGCCTGCTTCGAGGTTGCGCAGTCCCTCGCGGATAGCCTTGTCGGTAAGCGAGCTTATCCAAAGGCGCACAAAGGGGGTGGTGCATCCGATGTAATGGTAGAGGTAGCGGAAGATAAGTTCACCCTCACGCCCGGCATCGGTCGTCACGATGATCTGTTCGCTGCCGTTGAACAGACGGGTTATAATTTTTATCTGCGCGACCACGCCGCTGTCGGGCTTGTAGCCCTTCTCCGTCTTGACCTGACGGGGGATGAGCGTGAAGGATTCGGGGATGACGGGCAGGTTGTCACGGACAAAGCCGCGTATGCCGTAGCCGTCGGGCATGGCAAGCTGGACGAGGTGGCCGAATGCCCATGTCACGGCGTAGCCGCCTCCCTCGAAATATCCTTCCTCTCTCTTTGTCGCGCCCACGATACGGGCGATCTCACGTGCCACAGACGGCTTTTCTGCAATGATTGTCTTCATATTTTTCTGTCGTTTTGAATTTTACAAATGTTACTTCGGATTTAGTGGCGGACACCGGATTACATCTTCATGCCCTTATTGTTTTTCTTTTGCGGCTTCTCCTGCTGCTGTTGCTGTGCGGTGTCCTTCGGGGCGGTCTGTCCCTTCCGCAACGGCTCCTTCAGGTTCTTGGTAGCCTCGTTGGTCTTGCCCTCGCTGTTCACCGCCACCTGCGTGCGGCTCTCGTTGGAAGGCGCGACCTTCTGCGCGTTGTCGGGGTTGGTGTCGTAGCGGTACGGGCGTCCCTTCTCCGGGTTGAACCTGATGTACATCGTGGCGTGGAAGCCTGCTTGTCGGTCACGTTCTCCAGTTTCACGGCTTTGCCAGCCACGTAGTCGGCTTTCTGCTGCTCGGTGAAGTCCACGCCGCTCCATTTGCTGATGGGGCGGATGCTGCCGTCGGCGTTCGTCCACGTGTTGCGGCGTTGCTCCTTGTTCGTGTTGGCTGTGTTTTCCGTACCCTGCGCCTGTCCCTGTGCGGGGGTGTTCTTGGCTTCCTGTGCTTGTGCGGCACGTGGCGACCTGCCGGTTCCCGGCACGAACTCCACGCCGCGCTGCTCCACGTTCACTTGCAGGGTGGTGACGAACTTCCTGCCGTCCTTGCGCTCGATGAGTTTGTCGCGCACAGGCAGCCCGGCACGCAGCATGTCCTGCTCCTGCTTGGTGATTTCCGTCTTGCCGATGCGCTCCGGTATGCGCACCTTGTTTGCCGGGACATCCGTGATTTCGTTCGTCTTGCGGTCGATGCTGACGAACGAGGGGATGATCTCGCCCGTTTCCCTGTCCACGAGGTCCACGACCCTGCCGAGGTTGCCCGTTTCGCGCAGGTGCTTCCGGTCGTCGTCGGAGAACTTGTGTTCCTTGTACTCGTCGAGTTTCTGCTCCTTGCGGATGAAGTGCGGCACAAGGCTGACGTTGCCCTCGCCGTCCTTCTTGAAGGAGAGGCGGGCATCCAGCTCGAAAGCCTCTCCGCCGAAATTGGGCGACACCCTCACCAAGTCGGACTTGCCGTAGTTGAGCATCCTGTCAAGGTCGCCCGACTTTTCAAGGTCGTCGCGCTTCACGCTCCATTTCTCCTCCAACTCCTGCCAGTTGATCTTGCTCTCGTCGATGGTTGGTAGCCCCGGTTGCTCTGCGCCTGCTGCGGGCTTTCCTGATTCTGTTCGTTTTTCTGTTCCATTTCTTCCTGTTTTTTAGGTTCGTCATCTTGTTTCTGTTCCGGTTGTTCCTGCTTTTCGGCGGACTGCTCCTCCTGTACTTTCTTTTCGTAGCCGGAGGTGTCCACCTTGTGGGGCGCAAGCATCTCCTTGTTGCCCTCGGGGTCTTTCAGCAAGTCCTTGATAACTTCCAGCAGCTTGTCGGCTTGGTCCGCCGCGACACGGTAGAAACCGAAGCGGCTGGGTTCCTTGCACTGCCGGAAGAAGTTCTTGAAGAAGTTGTCCAGCACGTCTCCGTGCCTGTCGAATTGCAGGAAACTCTGCGCGTTCTCCGCCTTTGCGGGGGTACGCTTGGGTGAGCCGTCGGCGTTAAGCCCGGCTACCACGCTGATCTCGCCCGTCTTCTCGTCGCGGACTATCAGCACGTCTTTTTCTGTTGTTTTCTTTGCCATTTGAAAAATGTTTTAATGGGTTATTTGTTAAAGAAATTATGGATACGCGCCTTGTAGAAGGCTATATCTTCCTTGCGGAAATCCTTTACGTGTTCGGAGAGGAATGTCAGTACGTCCTCCTCGCTGTAATAGGTCTTTTTGCCGAGCGTCTTGTACGGCAATGCACCGATGCTGCGGTAGCGCTGCAGGGTACGCTTGCTTATCTGGAGCAGCATGCAGAGGTCTTGGTTGTCGAACATCCTGATACTTTCCATCGGGTTCGGGGCTTTGCCGGACGGTCGCAGGGAGAGCAACAGCTCGTCCTGACGGTCGAGCCGTTCCATCAGCTTCTGCATCCAGTCCTCAAAATTGTTTCGTGTAAGCAGTTCCATATCTTATGTCCTCCTTCCTTTGGGTTTGCCGCCGCCCGTGCGCAGCGTGTGGTTGCGTTTCAGTTCCGTCAGTGTCGCTGCATCTTCTGCCACGGTGCAGTCTGCGAGCAGGCGGTCTATTTCCGACCGGCGGTAGCGGCATTTGCCGCGCAGCACGATATAGCCGATGCGCTGTTCGCTGCGCATACGTTGGAGGGTACGGTACTCACGTTCAGCAGGTGCGCCGCCTCGCGGGTGGTGAGCAGCATGTCGGAAGACTCTCCCTTCCTCTCACCGGAAACGGCACGCACATAGACCGCTATCTCGGCTATCTGTTCCGTCAGGGCGGTGAAGGCGGAACTTTCAATCGTTATCACTTTCATATTTTATCCTTTCTTTTGTTTCTCTGCGGCAAAATTCGGCAATAAACAAAAGGGGCTTTAACAACTCATTACGTGACTCACGTAAGATTTTCTTTGAAAGTGACTCCGTAACCCGGACAACCGGCGCAACAAGCTGCCGTATAGCGGAAAACGGCACGCATTCAAGGCGGCTGTGTTACCTTTGCGGTAAATCATTAAATGTTTTGGTATATGGAAATCGTATCTATCGAGAAAAAGACCTTCGAGATGATGCTGGCGTCATTCAACGCCCTCTCGGAGAAAGTCGCCGCCCCTCAGGCGCAAAAGCGACGGCGGGCGGCTGGAAAGGTGGCTCACGGGCGAGGAGGTCTGCGGGCAGTTGAGAATCAGCGCGCACGTTGCAGTCATTGCGTGACAGGCGGCTTATCGGCTACTCGCAGATAAACCGCAGGTTCTATTACAGGCCGGAGGAGGTCAGGCGGCTGATTCCGCTTATCGGCACGATCTATCCCGATGGAAAATGACTCTGTTTTTATTAACCACTTAATCCGATGTTATGATGAACGAGAACAACGAGGTTTTCACAATGGAGGACGAGCCGGTTGCCACCGCGATACAGAATATGCTTAAAGGCTCCAAATGGCTCTCCGCATTTTTGGAAAGTTACCGTCCGCCACTGGACGGGGAACATTACCTGACGGACAAGGAGGTGGCGGAAATGCTCCGGGTAAGCCGCCGCACCTTGCAGGAGTATCGCAACAACAGGATGCTGCCCTTTATCCTTCTGGCAGGTAAGGTGCTTTATCCCGAATCGGGACTGCGTGAACTGTTGGAGGCGAATTACCTCAAGCCGCAGGAATAAGGCGGTTGCATGAAAAAAAGGAAACGGACGGCACCCGATGGCGTTGTCCGTTTCCTTTTTCGTTGTCTGTATGCGTGTTCAGCAATATCCGGTTTTCCCGTTCTGTATGAACATCACGTATGCCTGCCTCTTTTCCTTTGAGAGTGCCTTTTCCACCAGCCACATGCGGAACACGTGTGTATAGTAGGTATTCAGCCGGAAGGCTACTTGAATGATGATTTCAAGCGAGTAAACATCCGCGTACAGGCCGTTTTCAAGCTGTATGTAGCGGCATACCTCGTAGTCGTTCAGCACGTCTGACTTGCGGACGGCTTTGATGGCGGCGTTCACTGCCGGGACGGTGGCATGGAACTCTTCGGCGATTTCCCCGGCGGTCATCCATACCTCGTTACCGGTTACGCTGACCGTCTTGTCCTCTATAATGATTATGTCACGTTTCATGGCGTCTCTGTTTTAGATGGTACATCCTGCAAATTCCTCTATTTGGTTCAATCTTGCGGCAAGGTTCTCCATGTCTTGGTTGAGCTTCTCTTTGGTTATCTTCGCGTATATCTGCGTTGTCTTTATACTCTTGTGTCCCAGCATGGAACTGACTGTTTCGATGGGTACACCGTTGGAGAGGAACACCGTCGTGGCTGCCGTATGGCGGCTCTGATGCCACGTGATATGCTTGGTGATGCCGCAACGCTTGGCGACGGCACGGATTCCGGCAAGGCACGTGTTGTAGTGGGGAACAGGGAAAATCCTGCCGTTTTCGCACAGCCCGCGGTATTTGTCGATGATTTGTTTCGCAATGTCAAGCAGGCGGATGTTAGACACCACGCCCGTCTTCTGGCGGTTGATGTTTATCCACTCGTGTTCATCGAAGTAGGTGCGGATGTTCTCTTCCGTCAAATTGCGCATATCGGCGAATGACAAGCCCGTGAAGGCGCAGAACAGGTAGAGGTCGCGGTATAGTTCCTGTTTGGCGTTCTTCAGTTTACCTTCCATCAGCAGGCGGATTTCGTCTTTGGTCAGGAAACTGCGTGTCGTTTCCTCCTTCTTGATTTCATACTCTGAACGGGTCGCGTGTGAGCCATTCGTTGTTGATGGCGATAAACACCATCGTCCGAAGTGGGCATACATACAGCCACACGGTATTGGTGCAGCAGTGTTTGTCCGTGCGCAGAAACATCTCGAAGTCGGAAATGAAAGCGGAGGTAAGCTCTTTCAACGCGATGTCCTTCACGTGGTAACGGATGTTGAGAAACTCTTGCAGGTGCTTGTAAACGGTCTTGTACTTCAAAAGCGTGCCTTTGGCTTTCATGCCTGCTTCCACCTGCTTGGCATAGTCCTCGTTGTGTTGCTGGAACACCTGCATCAGCGTGTGATAGCGGTGTTCCAGTCCGAGAAAGGCGTTCTTCACCTTCTCTGCCGTGACGAAATTGTCACGCTCCATGATTTCCTGATAGTGCTTGTTGATGCGCACCCGCATCTTGTCAAGCATGCGGTTCGTTTCGAGTGCCGCCGTGCTTCTGCCCGTGACACGTCCCCCTTTGGTGTCCCACAACTTGGGATCGATGGTCAGTTTGCAACTGAATTGCGTCTGGCTGCCGTCCACCGTGATGCGTCCCATGACGGGAACCGTCCCGTCTTTTTTCACTACCTGACGTTTGAGGTAGTAAATAACTGAAAATGTACTCTTCATCGTCCTTAATTTTTTTTGTTCAAAATTAGTTGGTGAAGAGCCCTCCTCTGATACGCAAATTGCGGAAGAACGGCGCAATCTTTTTTCGTTACCGGATTTTTTGCGTGAGTTGTCAGTAACTCACTAATCCTTAAAGCCTTGTTTCGTTATTCGTGTCCATTTCGTCACCTATTGGGCGTGGTTACGAACAAGTAACGTAGCTCCGTCTTGATTTGGCTTCGGCGTGGATTGTAATGGCTCTCGGAATAATTGGCAGCGTAAATGAAACCCCTGTAAATCAAATCCATTACCATATTCTTCCGCATTTCACTTTTTTGTAGTAACTTTGTATAACAAAGGTGATACGACAGTGATACTTCCGGTCTTGGAGAATTATGTGAAAGATATTCTTACCACCTTTAAGGATGATAAGAGAATTGTGTTATGGGATTTATATAATGAGCCTGGTGGTTCGGGTGGATATAGATACGGTGAAAGAAGTCTGCCGCTATTGCAAAAGATATTTACGTGGGGACGAACAGTAAACCCGTCGCAACCCTTGTCAGCCGGAGTCTGGGATATGAGTTTGACTAATTTGAATAAGTTTCAGTTGGAAAACTCGGACGTGATAACCTATCACACGTATGAAGGTCTGGATTCGCATCAACAGCTCATTAACACATTGAAGCAATATGGGCGTCCGATGATTTGCACGGAATATATGGCACGTACTCAAAATAGTATTTTTCAGGATATTATGCCGATGCTGAAGAAAGAAAATATTGGTGCAATAAACTGGGGACTTGTAGCCGGAAAGACAAATACAATCTTTGCATGGGATACTCCGTTGCCTGACGTAGCTGAACCGTCTTTGTGGTTCCATGATATTTTCCGTAGCGATGGGACACCTTATTCAATAGAAGAAGTGGAATGTATTCGTTCATTAACTAAATAATTCCCTTATGATAACTATGAGGAATATATGGATAATGATGTTGGGGATATGCTTGTTTGGTTGTGGGGCTGCTAAACAGCCCCTTTCCTCACAGCTTTCTTTAACATGGAAACTGGAAAAAGATAGTGTGGAAGCCAGATATTTTAAGAATACATTCTGTTTGACGAATAACGGGAATAAATCCTTGGCTGATAATTGGGTGATTTATTTTAATCAGACACCAATTTATTATCAGCAACCTATTAATGCCCCGTTGGAAATAGAATGTATTGGTTCGACTTACTATAAAATGTATCCTACTGAACACTATCAGGCGTTGGCACCAGGTGAAACACTCTCTTTTACTATATTGAGTGAAGGAAATGTGATTAATGTATCTTCGGTTCCTGAAGGGGCTTATATTGTAGCTACCGATGAAAAAGGGAAAATGTTGCAGCCGCAAAATATTCCGATTGAGATCGGACTGTTTACGCCCGATGCTCAATGGATTCGTTCGAAGAATAGTTTTCCCTATGCAGATGGAAATTATTTGTATAAGCAGAATAATGATTTCAGCAAGCCTGTAGATTGTGATATGCTTTCTCTCTTTCCTACTCCTAAAAAAGTAGAGAAGACGGGTGGGGTTTCTACTTTCTCTCCAAAGGTAGGTCTGAAGTTTGCCGGTGTATTTAAAGAAGAAGCTCTTTTGTTGAAAAAGCAATTGACTTCACAGTTAGGATGTACCGTTTCTGACAAGGATGAAGAAACAATCATTGAATTGAAGAAAACAGAGCTTCCTGCCACCTGTCAATGTCCGGATGAGTATTACGAAATTGTGATAAAGAATAACCTGCTGACTTTGAAAGCTAATGATGCGCATGGCATATTTAATGCTTGTCAGACATTGGTTGCTTTATTGGATAACATGAAGCTAGCTTCCTCTCCGCTCCCCAATCTTCATATTACCGATTATCCGGACATGGGACATCGGGGAATCATGCTGGATGTAGCCCGTAATTTTACAAAGAAGACGGACTTACTGAACCTGATAGATATACTGTCATTCTATAAAATGAATGTACTGCACCTGCATTTGAGTGATGATGAGGCTTGGCGTGTGGAAATACCCGGATTGGAAGAATTGACAGAAATAGCCTCTCGCAGAGGGCATACTACAGATGAACTGACATGTCTTTATCCTGCTTATGCTTGGGGATGGAATGAGGCAGATACCACCTCATTGGCTAATGGGTATTATTCCCGCAGTGACTTTATGGATATTTTGAAATATGCAAAAGAAAGGCATATCAGAATTATTCCTGAAATAGATATTCCCGGCCATTCACGGGCAGCAATAAAAGCCATGAATGCCCGTTACCGGAAATACATAGATACGGACCGACCGAAAGCGGAAGAATATCTTCTGATTGACTTTGCAGATACTTCCCAATATCTATCGGCACAAAATTTCACTGATAATGTTATTAATGTCGCCATGCCTTCTACATACCGCTTTCTTGAAAAAGTGATTGATGAAATCGGGCGGATGTATCAGGATGCGGGAGTAGAACTGCCTGCTTTTCATGTAGGTGGAGATGAAGTGCCGGAAGGCATTTGGGAAGGTTCTTCTATCTGCCGTACTTTTATGAAAGAACATGGACTGACTAAGATACGGGATTTGAAAGATTATTTTCTGGGGCAAATTCTGGAAATGTTGGATAAACACAATATACAAGCAGTTGGATGGCAAGACATAGTTATGAATCCAGATAATACCGTGAACGAACATTTCAGACATAGCAAGGTCTTGAATTATTGCTGGAATACAATTCCGGAACAGGGTGGGGATGAAGTTCCGTATAAGTTAGCAAATGCGGGCTATCCTATTATACTCTGTAATGTGGGTAATTTCTATTTGGATATGGCCTATTGTTATCATGTGGAAGAACCGGGGTTGCGTTGGGGTGGTTACGTAGATGAGTACGTAACGTTTGATATGTTGCCTTTTGATATTTACAAGTCTTTACGGCGGAATCTGAAAGGTGAATCTGTGGATGTAAAACAGCCTCAAACGGTAAGCAACCTTTGACAAAAGAGGGTTATAAGAATATCAAAGGTTTGTCCGGACAAATCTGGGCGGAGACAATCCGTAGTTTCGAACAAATAGAATATTATCTTTTCCCAAAAGTTTTTGGGCTGGCAGAACGCGCTTGGAACGCTCAACCATCGTGGGCATTATCTCTGGACAGTAAGGTATATGTAGATGCCAAACGAAAATATAATGCCGGTATTGTAACTTATGAGTTGCCCCGTTTGGCAAAACGAGGTATTAATTTCCGGGTATCTCCTCCAGGTATTATGGTAAGGGACGGATTGTTACTTGTTAATACTACCAATCCCAATGCGGTAATCCGGTATACAACCGATGGCAGTGAACCTACGGAAAGTTCTGTAGAATGGCAAACACAGATAGCATGTGATGCTCCACTGATAAAAGCAAAGGCTTTTTATTTAGGAAAGGAAAGTGTAACTACCGTATTGATAAACGAATCATATTAAATGGTATGTTAAACCCTCCAGAGAAGAAACTCTTTGGAGGGTTTTCTTATTAATTTTGCTTTTAATTCGAATAATTCTCTAAATTTGTGCCATTAACTCGACTAATACATCCATGGAGCATACTGAAACTTTAATCGTGGAGCAGTTGAAGACAGGCAATGAAGATGCCTATCAATACATCTATGACCGTCACTATGCCCTGTTGTGTCATGTCGCGAATGGCTATGTAAAAGATCAATTCCTCGCGGAAACCATCGTCGGAGATACTATTTTTCATTTATGGGAGATTCGTGAAACGCTGGAGATTTCCGTTTCCATCCGTAGCTATTTGTTGAGAGCCGTCCGTAATCGTTGTATCAACTATCTTAATTCAGAATGGGAAAAGCGCGAGATTGCGTTTTCATCTCTGATGCCCGATGAGATAACAGACGATAAAATGACGATATCCGATTCGCATCCGTTGGGGACATTGCTGGAGCGTGAACTGGAAGAGGAAATATATAAAGCCATTGATAAATTGCCGAACGAATGTCGTCGCGTGTTCGATAAAAGCCGTTTTGAAGGAAAATCATACGAAGAAATTTCTCAAGAGTTAGGCATCTCTGTCAATACGGTTAAGTATCATATAAAGAATGCATTAGCATCTTTACAAACGAATCTAAGTAAATATCTGATTACTCTACTTTTATTTTTTTTCGGGTAAAAAACGAAAAAGTCATTTTTAGACTACCCTCAATTAAAAATCTACTGTCTCCTTTATAGAACGCAGAAAAATGGAAGAAGAAAAGAAACATATTGATGAATTGATTGCAACCTATCTGACCGAAGGTTTGGACAAAAATGCTTTAGCCGAACTAAAAGCATGGATAGCTGCATCACCTGAAAATGAGGATTATTTTATTCAGCAACGGGAAGTCTGGTTCTCTGCCGTGAGCCGTGAAGCCGCGTCGAAATACAATAAAGACAAGGCATTCGATACCTTTAAGAATCGTATCGGGAGCCGGAAGCAAGTGGAGAAAGCTCCTCGCCAGGAATTCCGTTTGTCGGCGTTGTGGCGTTATGCCGCGATTATCGCAGTCATACTTGCAGTAGGATGCTTCTCATATTGGCAGGGAGGAGTGAATGTAAAAGACACTTTTGCAGATATATCCGTAGAGGCTCCTTTAGGATCAAGAACGAAACTTTATTTGCCTGATGGTACATTGGTTTGGTTGAATGCCGGTTCACGAATGACCTACTCACAAGGCTTTGGAGTAGATAACCGTAAAGTAGAATTAGAAGGTGAGGGATATTTTGAAGTCCAACGGAATGAGAAACTCCCTTTCTTTGTAAAGACTAAAGATTTGCAATTGCAGGTATTGGGAACAAAATTTAATTTCCGCGATTATCCGGAAGATCACGAAGTGGTAGTATCCTTGTTGGAAGGGAAAGTGGAATTAAATAATTTACTGAAAAAAGAGAAAGAAGCTTTCCTTGCACCCGACGAGAGAGCGATATTAAACAAAGCGAACGGATTGATGACCGTAGAAACGGTCACAGCCTCCAATGCCTCCCAATGGACGGATGGCTATCTGTTTTTGATGAAGAACTTTTGCCGGACATCGTGAAAGAACTGGAACGTAGCTACAATGTGAATATCCACATAGCTAATGATTCATTAAATAAATTCCGGTTCTACGGAAACTTCGTCCGTCGGGAACAAAGTATTCAGGAAGTGTTGGATGCGTTGGCATCTACAGAGAAAATACAATATAAAATTGAAGAGCGCAATATAACTATCTATTAACCGGTTACCAGAGATTATAATACTATGATTGTTTAACCTTATAATTGAAGAATATGAGTAAAGGAAATAATACTGAATAGTCTTTAGTGAATGATAAGGAGAGAAAAATAAAAACCGGAAGATCTCGAACATCTTCCGGCTCCTGAATCTCTTCTTCAACAACTTTCAAACGTGAGCATGTTTTCAAAAGAGATTATGCAAAGTTAGCAAAATACATCTCTTTTAAAACGAGTTATTCAAGTTTTAATTAAATAATTTGTTTATTTTATGAATTACAGGAAGAAGGCCATATTAATGGTCGTGGCTCTCTTTTGCCTTAACATAGCAATACTAGCCCAGGCCGTTTCATTGAAAATGAATAATGTTTCAGTGAAAGAAGCAATGACGCAATTGAAGAATAAAAGCGGATATTCTTTCGTATATAAAGTGGGAGACCTGGATACTAGGAAGATTGTAAGTGTAAAGGCAAAACAATTGAATGAAGCTATCGATCAGATATTGTACGGGCAAGAAGTTGTTTATGAGGTAAAGGGCAAGAATATTATTGTCCAAAAAGGGCAAGCGCGGCAGAATACCTCTAAAGACACTAAAAAGCGTAAAGTCACAGGTACAGTGAGCGATGCCAACGGTGAACCGATCATCGGTGCTACCATTAAGGAAAAAGGAACAACCAACGGAACCGCATCTGATTTGGATGCTAAGTTCTCTCTGGAAGTGTCACCGGGAGCTGTATTGGAAGTCTCCTATATCGGTTATCAGACACAGGAAGTAAAGGTGGGCGACCGGGTATCTTTATCTGTCACCTTGGCTGAAAATCAGCAAATATTGGACGAGGTGGTAGTGGTGGGGTATGGTAACAACCTCCCGTAAAAACCTGACTACTTCTATCGCTACCGTAAAAACAGAAAAAATATCCAAAGCGGCTACTAGCAATATCTCAGGAATGTTGCTGGGACGTGCTGCCGGTTTGCAGGCAACCGTTGCCAGTCCCCAGCCGGGAGGAGGTATTAATATCTCCATTCGTGGAGGTGGTACACCGATTTATGTGGTGGATGGAGTAGTTATGCCTAGCGGCTCTTTTGAAGTCGGCACGGGAAGTACGTCACTTCCTTCTTCCGTCAATCGTGCCGGACTGGCCGGATTAAACCCCAATGATATTGAATCCATTGAAATCCTGAAGGATGCTTCTGCAGCAATTTATGGTATCGGAGCAGCGGATGGTGTTATTCTGGTGACTACCAAAAAAGGAAAAGAGGGAAAACCGACCATCGTGTATGAAGGAAGCTATTCCGTGCAAAAACATTATCCTTACCTGGATGTATTGAGCGGACCCGAACTGATGAACATGGTGAATGTGTTCAGTAAAGAGAATTATTTATATGACAAAGGCCAGTATCCTTATGGAAATGCCGCTTATGACGATAAATGGACACCTATCTTTACACCGACACAAATAGCCAATGCCCCGACTACGGATTGGCTGGACAAGGTACTGAAAACAGGTGCAGTGACCAATCATAATCTGACGATTAGCGGTGGTTCGGAAAAGTTTAAATACTATCTGGGCGTTAACTACTATAAAGAAGACGCTACCGTTTATAATTCGGATATGGAGCGATACTCCCTGCGTACAAACATCACATCCCAGCTGACTAATTTCCTGAAACTGACAACAATTGTCAACTTGAATCAGAATAATTACACGAACTCTACTGTCGGCGGAGATGTCGGAAACTTAAGAGATCAGGGAGCCGGAGCACTTTTCGGAGCAATCTTCTATCCCTCTTATCTTCCCGTGTACGATGCCGAAGGACAATATAATGTATTCAGCCGGACGCCTAATCCCGTTTCCATGCAAGATATTAATGACAAATCCGAGCAAAATGGTTACTACATGAACTTCTCACTGGATGTCGATATTATCAAGAATATGCTTTCGGCAAAAGTTTTGTATGGCTTGAACAAGGAAAATACTTCTCGTGATTCATACATACCTTCTGATGTTTACTACGCATTGCAACGTAAATCCAGAGGAAACTTAGGATATGGAAAAAGGCAGCAAAGCACTCTCGAAGGTACATTAACATTCCAACATAAATTTGGAGAGTTATTGGATATGAATTTGATGGCCGGTATGGGACGTTATCTTGATAGTGGCGATGGTTCGGATATATCTTATGAAAATGCCAATGACCATATACAGGGAAGTAGCGTAGGTATGGCAGACGGTCCTTTCTATCCGACTTCCTATAAATATAAGAATGAAAAGAGATCACAGTTTGTCAGAGGAAGTTTCGACTTATTCGGACGCTATGTAGTATCCGCTTCATTGCGTCGTGACGGTACGGATAAATTCTTTCCCAGTAAGAAATACGCCTTCTTTCCATCTGTTTCTCTTGCATGGAAGATGAACGAAGAATCATTTATAAAGAATATCTCCTGGATTAATATGTTGAAATTAAGAGCCAGTTACGGTGAAACAGGTAGCGATAACCTGGGTACAACACTATACGGTATTGTAACGACAACCCGCGAGGATGTTCAATTCAATAATAACTCGGTAACTTACATTCCCTACATATTGTCCGGCGCTAACTATGAAGATGTCACCTGGCAAAAGACAGTCATGAAAAATATCGGATTGGATTTTTCTA
>ENA-OQIG01000458-OQIG01000458.1-human-gut-metagenome-genome-assembly--contig:-NODE-458-length-23602-cov-3.808307_pt1 | contig 23602 bp, 33 predicted proteins | sample MGYA00242576_ERZ504741 | MGnify/ENA primary metagenome ERZ504741 (study PRJEB26092, sample SAMD00036436) | human gut metagenome | host: Homo sapiens | study: EMG produced TPA metagenomics assembly of... | reverse complement strand
CTCCAAGATCAAGATTGTCAAGACGGTTCGCATGTACAGCCATACAGGGTATTCCCTGGCACTCCCAGTTCTTTAGCTGTCTTAGCTTGTCCGATTTCTTTAGCGAGTTTCACCGCCTGTACTTTGTATTCATGGTCATATTGTCTGTTTCCTGCCATTTTGTCCACTCTCCTTATCCTCTTGATTATATCTCAAATCCTTGAGAATGAGGTGTCAACTTTTTTTATACCACATCATAAATTCAAGCACTGCTTCTTTCGTCGGAATCGCAGGGATTCCACCTCTCTTTTGCACACACAATCCGGCAACTGCATTTCCCAAAACAGCACACTTTCTGATCTCTTCCCATTCCATCTTTTCTACGGGCTTGTTTATAGAAAGAATACTGCATAATACGCTCCCCAGAAGGAATCACCCGCTCCGGTCGTATCGACTGCATTGGTCTGAAACGCTTTTATGATTTCTTTTCTGTTTTTTGCTGCCATAAGAACACCCTGTTCTCCCAATGTAACGGCAACCAGCTTCGGTCCCATAGCAAGAATTTCTTCTGCAGCCTGCTCATAACTTTTTGCCCCTGTCAGGAGAATACTCTCTTCATCCGATACCTTCATGACATCTACCAGTTCTACAACAGATTTCATTTTTTTCACTGCACGCTCTTTACTTTTCCACAGGGATGGACGGTAATTCGGGTCGTAGGAAATAAGTACACCCGCTGCTTTTGCCATTTTTACCGCTTCGATCGTTGCGCTTTCTGCCGGTTCGTCTGTCAGCGATAATGATCCAAAATGAAAAATTCTACATCCGGAAATTAACGTCTGGTCCAGTTCTTCTTTTTTTAACTGTGTATCTGCACCCGGTTTTCTTGCAAAAGAAAAATTTCGTTCTCCATTTTCACCGATTTCCACAAATGCCAACGTTGTAAAATAACCCGGGTCTTCAACAATAGCATCTGTATTGATTCCTTCCTTTTGCAATGTCTTCTTTAAAAATTTACCATGCATATCGTTTCCAACTTTTCCAATAAAAGATGTGTGATACCAAAGTGGCTTGCAACGGTTAGAAGATTTGCCGGAGCACCGCCGGGATTCTGTTCGAACAATTTTCTCCCATCCTGACTGTGTCCTGCTTCCGTAAAATCAATCAGCAATTCTCCCAATGCCACGATATCAACTTTTTCTTCCATTTTTTCAGTTCCTCCACAATCTCGTTATAACGTTTTTTATTTAACCGGTAGAAAAATAATACAACCGCAGTCACAATCCAAAGTGCACCTGGAATCGTCGTAAATGCATGTTTCATAATTGAAAGTACAGTTGCATTTTGTGTCTGATTTGCAATATAACCATATTTTCCAAGTAATCCTGCTAAAAGTGCTGTTCCAACTGCCATTCCGATTTTATTTCCAAGTGAAATAAATGCATACTGAAAACCATCATTCTAAGTCCGGTTTTCCACTCCCCATATTCCACACAGTCTGGAATAATTGCATAGATTGCGGTATTAAATCCAGAGAAAAAAAACTGTGTGAGACCAGATAATGCATAAAAAATAGCTGGTGATTCTTTGGCATTGAAGAAAAACATAGACAACATTGAAATTCCTGTAAATAAAGCAAAGAGAGATGCTGTTCTTCCTTTGTTATTCAACTTGCGGAATACTGGTTGAAAACAGGCTGCCCCGATAATAGACGGAATAATAATGCACATGGAATAAGTCGTATAGTAAGTGGCATTTCCTTCCACATATGTAAAATAATACAGAATATCTGCGTTTCTACCATATAATGTAAATCCAAATAATATCTGTCCTGCCAATGCAAGAAGATATGGTCTGTTCTGCATGACTGTTTTCAACTGTACCTTTACAGAAATTTTTTCTTTTTCCGGAGTGATCACTGCCTCTTTCGTCTTCGCAAAGCAGAAGAAATGACAGGCTGTAAAAATGCATCCATATATGACCGCAACCGTCAGATATCCTGCCTTTGCACTGTGACTGCCAAATTTGCTGATCAGTGAACTGTGATAATATTTAACACACCAATCGCTATCATCGCTGCAACCGAACGAGATGTATTTATTTTTGCACGTTCATCAATATCCTGTGTCATAGCACCACACAGGGTTCCATATGGAATATTTACACAGGTATATCCCAAAACCAGCAGACAGTAAGTAATTACCATATAAATGATCTTGCCATTCTGCGGCCAGTCAGGTCTTGCCCAAAATGTCATAACAAGAAGAACCGCTGTAATTGGTGCCGCTACTAACAGCCATGGACGGTACCGTCCCCATCTCGTTTTTGTTTTATCCGTAAGTCCCCCGACGATTGGATCATTGATTGCATCCCAGAATCTTGAAAAAAGCATAAGTGCTGACACAGCAGCCATACTGATTCCAAACACATCTGTATAAAATATCATCAGAAAATTACTAACAAACATCCAGCTGAAATTACATCCAACATCACCAAACCCATATGCAATCTTACTGATCAGCGGTACTTTTCCATTTTTGTTTTCGCTTCCCATATGTCCCTCCTGTTTTTATCAGAGTTTCTGACAGAACTCTATTCTTTCCTCATTTGGGCCTTTAATCATAAAAACTTCACACCATTTTCCCAAAATGGCAGTTCTTCGATTCCGTCTGTAATAACCGTGTATTTTTCATTGCAGATTTTCTGATACATACTTTCAATGTCTTCCACATCAAGTGCAACATGCTGGTATGCACCGTCTGACATTGCCGCCTGTCTATTTTCAAAGGTCTCTATACAGTAATTTTTTATCTGTAAAAATGCCACTTTTTCCCCTGCTTTTTCATTATATGTCTGCATAATTTCTTCAAATCCAAGACTCTTATAAAACTCAACTGTTTTCTGTAAATCGTTTGTCGGAAGCCCGACATGGGCAACTCCGACAATTCCATATTTATTTTCCATATACGCTCCTTACTTTTCACTGACATTGATAATTACTTTCATCGTTGTCTCACGGTTATCATCAATATACTGGTATGCCTTCAGATAATCTTTAAAAGCAAATGTCTTTGAGATAAGCGGTTTCAAATGAACTTTGCCCTCATTTACCAGTCTGATTCCATCTATATAATCATCATGGCGGTACATCATCGTGCTCTTAATGTCAAGTTCGTGGTCATTTGCCACTGCAAGATCTACTTCTGCCATTCCTGCAAAAACAGCCACCAGTACAATCGTGCTTCCTTTTCTTGCATATTTAATTGCCTGTCCCATTGTGATATTGTTTCCAGCACAGTCGTAGATTACATCCGCCTTATCCGGTCCAAATGCTTCAATCATTGCCTCACCAAAGTCTTTATTTTTGGTATTCACACACACATCAATCCCACATTCTTTTGCCTTTGCCAATCTAAGATCACTGATATCTGTGATCATCACTTTCGCTGCTCCCATTCCTTTTGCTGTCTGTGCCACGAGATTACCGATCGGTCCTGCGCCAAGGACTGCAATATTCATGCCAGCCACATCACCCATCTGTTTTACACCATGAACTGCCACCGCAAGAGGTTCGATCATAGCTCCTTCTTCATAGGACATATCTTCTGGAATCGGTGTTACTTTCGATGCATCCACTGCAAAATACTCAGATGCTGTTCCTGTCGTCTGAAATCCCATTACTTTTAATTCCTCACAAAGATTATACTTTCCATGACGGCATGGATAGCAGTGTCCACAATATACCTGCGGCTCTATCGTCACCTTCTGTCCAACATGAAACTCTGTGACATTTTTTCCAAGTTCTGTGATCTCACCTGAAACCTCATGTCCCTGTGTTACCGGATATTTTGTAAACGGATGTTTTCCATGATAAACATGAATATCTGATCCACAGACACCAATATTCATAATCTTTACCAACACCTGATTTTCCTTCACCTCCGGAACCGGAACCTCTCTGAAAATAATTTCTCCTGGATTTGTCATTACCTGCTGTAACATAATTGTTTCCTCCTTTTTATATTGTTTTATCTTATGTTTTATAAAACGTTTTATCAAAGTAATTACATTATTACCCTGTAAACACGATTTGTCAATATGTTTTTTCATAATTTTATATATTTCATAATTTCAAAATATATTTTTTGTATATTTTTCACAATTAACATACAAAAAACGAAAGGAAACCGTAGTTACTGTTTTCTTTCCGTTTTTTACTATAATATCTTTTTCTAATTTTACACAACTTCTCGTTTTTCACACATATAAAGCGGACATCTGCATTCGCTTTGCAACCTGTCAGTGGGAGTTTTTAACTCCAACCGACTAAACATCCCCTTGCCCTACGCACTAGATGCGGTGGACTGCTTATCTGCGTTCAAAAAATTTACAATTCTACCATATGTTTTGTAAAAAAGTATTTCGCGGCTCCAACAGCCGACGCTTCTTTCTTATACGAACAATTTTTCAAGTATGAAACATCATGCTCAAAGCCATTATATGCCATCACTTTTTCTCCCAGTGGTATCATATAATCTGACAATACCCCTCCCACATCACCTCCTAGTATGATATCCATATCATATGCCATCCGCAGATTTGATATCAAAACAGCAAGATGATCCAGATACTCATTCCATGTCTGCAAAATTTTTTCATCACCACTTTCAATTTTTTCCATAAATGCATCCAGTGACTGCCTGTTATTTTGTGTCAGTACACTTGCAGCACAATATGCATCCGCACATCCTGATTTACCACAATAACACTTTCTTCCACCGGGAACGAGTATCATGTGACCAAACTCCCCTGCTTTCTGGTTCTGCCCTCGAAACAGCTTTCCATCTATGCAGAATGCACCTCCTAAGGTGTGGTTCAAAGACAGATATATCGCATTTGGATACTTTTGCTTTTTTTCTGCAAGCATTGCAGCATTAGCATCGTTTTCAAAATATACTGGAATTTCCAAAGCCTGCTCTAAAAAGCGCAGACTATAATTCTCTATACCTAAAGCATGGGATTTTAAAACGATCCGTTCTTTCTGATCAATAATTCCTGGAATCGCCACTCCAATCCCAAGTAGCGTATTCTTCGCTAATTCGCCTTCAAGAAAAGTTTTGACCTTTTGTGCCACCTCTGTACAATAGGATAATTCTGCCGTAAATTTTAAACGGATGCGATCCTTTTTTATAATCTCATCTCCAAGATTTACTAATACCATTTCTATATGATTCGCTGTAATCAAAATTCCCATTGCATGACAGTACGACTTATTAATCCCTATACTTTTTGCCTTCCGTCCACCGGTCGAAGCATATTCCCCAGTTTCTTCCAACACCATTTTTTCTAACAAGTCATTCACATTTGCTAATACAGTCGGCATACTCAAGTTTAACTCTTTTGCGATTTCTGCCTTGGATGTGACATGATTGTTCAGCACATAATTAATTATTTTTTTTCTTGTTATATTTCTTTTATCTTTATTTTCCGTTTTCTTATCCTCTTTTATTAAATATTTTATAAAAGAATTATATGCTTTTTTATTCTTCTTGTAAAGTAATGTTTGCTATTGTCCTCTGGCAGATGGCAGCCATTGCTGTCACAACACATTCCCTGATATTCTTTCATGACCTATTTTTCTCCTCGTACATATGTGGGCTTCTTACTTCGCCCTGAAATTGCATTACTTTGTAATCCAGTGTATTTTTCTTTGGCATGGCACGTTTGGCAGTCATATCATTTACAATAATTTTCATGCACTGTGTCATATGTACGAATTTGGGATTAAATTTTACTGATACCGGATGATAATGGTTCATTAAAAGTGTCAATGCTTTTTCCTTTTCTTCTTCCAGTACGATCTCTACACGTCCCGTACCAACAACACTTTCATAGCGGAAATTGCAGGACATATTGCTCTCACGATAATAAAGCTCGTGATTGCAATCCATTTCAAACGCAATATTGGGATTCTTTGCGAGCAGATCATTCTTTTTTCCTTCATAGTCGGTATGAATGTAGAAAACAACCTAATCACCTATAATTTCTTCTCCAAAATTAACCGGGACAATGTATGGATATGGCTCATCAAACATAGCAATCCGAATCGTGTCACATATTGAAATAATATCAAACTCTTTTACTTCATTCAGTTTATTTCTCATCACTTGTTTCCTTAACTGGTTGACTTATCTTTGCTTTAATTATATGATATACATAAATAAACAATAAGTACATGCATTAAAAATATATACTATCTCAAAATAGAGTGTAATGATGTATAAAGGAGAATTGTCAAAATGGAAAATGAAGAACAAAATGATTTTCGTCTGGAAGGAACCGGATTTGCCTATACACTATCGCTGATCAATGGCAAATATAAAATGCCAATTCTGTATTGCCTTTCCAAACGTGAAGTCGTCCGATATAACGAAATGAAAAGATATCTTGGGAAAGTAACCTTTAAGACATTAACGGATTCGCTAAAAGCATTAGAAGAAGATGGATTAGTGAACCGTAAAGAGTACCCTCAAGTGCCCCCGAAAGTAGAATATAGTCTTACTGAAAAAGGAAGATCTCTGATACCTATGCTTACGGCTTTGTGTACATGGGGAGAAGAACATAGGAATTAAAATTTATTGTAGTTCGCATAAACATACAAGCAGGAGCACTCTCTATAAGTTATCCTGCTTGTATTTTATCTAATAATATCCTCTTGTTTCCCGCCAGCCTTTCACATACCATCTTATCCCGACATATATTACCTGTACCAATAACAAGAAGAATAGGAGATTAAAAGGCAAAACTGTCTTTATCCAGTCCCCGAAATAGATTGCTATCGCCATGCTTATAAATGTTACCAGTATGGTAATTATGTCCCAACAGTATTTCTTATATAGCCTTGCAATCTTTATTCCGATGAATGCTACAAGTATTCCCGCACCCACCATACATCCACCACAAACCAGTATTCTTATCAGCCAGTATATAATTCCGGCAATGACTGGATTGGATATTCCATCACTAATTTGTGCCATGTTCTTTCCTGTCAGTACAACCCAGCCAGCAATGGTCTGTGTGAAAGTTTCGATTGTATCAAAGAATACCACGCAATCAGAAATAAATATTTTTAACCGTATCATCTGAAAAAGAGTAGTTGATACGGAATACCATATCAGCAGAAACATCAATGCTTCACACACTCTCAGAAGAAGCTCCTGAGGATTACAATGAAATTTCCTTTGTCTGCTTAAGACCTGATGGCTGTCTGGAATTGCCAAGTACACTCGGCATTGTGTGTCGGTCAGTTTCCAATAGGCTTGATGGATTTGAAGGATTTCATTTTCATCAGTTACGACACACCTACACAAGCAACCTGCTTTCTAACGGAGCTGCACCAAAGGATATACAGGAACTGTTAGGACACTCAGATGTCAGTACCACAATGAATGTCTATGCCCACTCCACCAGAAAAGCTAAGCGAAATTCAGCAAGGCTTCTCGACAAGGTGGCAGGCAATGACTAAAAAGAAATTTCCCTTATTTCCCTCACGATTATCTCACAAGGGCAAAAATAATGGAAAATACATATCATTTCATCATACAAGGCTCTGCAAGCCTTGAAAAATGGGGAAAGTTCAAGAAATCTCTCCACAGTCGAGTAGACTTACACCTCACAATGTAAGCCCCTCACAGAACCGTACGTGCGGCTTTCTCGCATACGGCTCTTCATAATAATATTTACAGTCTCAAAACAAGCTAACATAAATCTTTGGCATTGCCAATGGATAATATTTCAGCATTTCAATGAATCCTTCTCTTGTATAACTCTTTCTGTCACTTCGTCTATTCAGCACCTTAAACAGAAGTTCTCTCACTTGTTGTTTGTAGTTTGAAATCATTCTGCCATTAAAACTTATGCCATAGTACCTATAATGACCTATTAGTTTCAGATTTAGCATACCCATTAGTTTCTTTAGCGGTTGGTCTCTATTCGCATATAACCATACCTTGATGTCTCGAATTTTCTGTCTGAATTTCTTAGAGCTTGTCTTTGGCATTATATATGGCATGCCTTTGCGTGAACGCCCACTATAGAATGTGAATCCCAGAAAATCAAATGTTTGTAATCTGATACACTCACCGCTCTTTTGCTTTGCCCTTGCAATATAAGCACCGCTTTGTAAGAGACGATTTTTACTATCTTCTAATTGCAAACCGAACTTTTCCATTCGTTCTTTAAGAAGCTTGTAGTAATTCTCTGCTTCCCATTTATATTGAAATCCTGCAACAAAATCATCTGCATATACAATTAGAAAGTTATCTCCCTTGCATTCTTTGGTAATAATAAACTTATACCATAGTGTCAATACATTGTGCATATATATGTTTGCTAGGATTGGACTTATGATATTGCCTTGAGCTGAACCTTCTTCATTCACCATAAGTTCACCATTATCCAGCACTCCCACTTTAAGATACTTCTTGACAAGACCAATTATGTTGGGGTCTTTAATATAAAGTTTGAGAAACTTGATAATCCATTCATGTTTCATATGGTCGAAGAATCCTTTGATGTCAGCATCCACAATATAGCAGATTTTCGTGTTGTTTAATCTCTTATACAGTTCTTTTATTGCGTTATGACATCTCGATTTGGTCTGAATCCGTACATGCAGTTCAGAAATCTCGGTTCATAGATAGCTTCCAGTATCTTCTTTAATGCTAATTGGACTATTTTGTCCTCATAGCACGCAATTCCTAATGGTCGAAGTTTTCCATTGCTTTTAGGGATATATACCCTAATTGATGGCTGTGGTTTGTATGATTTTCTTTTCAGTTTTTCTACCAAGTCATCTATGTTTTGCTCCAGATTTCTCCCGTACTCTTTCTTAGTAATCTCATCAACACCGACTGCTTTGTTTCCGTCTAATTCTTTGTGACATTGCAAAAGCATTTCTTTATTGATTAGATGATACAACGATGTGAACTCTGGTCTCGGCGAATTTGCCGATATTTCTGCTATTCTTTCTAATTTCGTTTCCATCAATACCTCCGTCCCTGAGTACGGTTGATGTGTCCTCAGAAAGACCATTATTATGTAGCTCCCTTTCCTCCGTTGGCATTACACAACTTCTTCAGTACTATGAAGCTATCCGACTGCCTACTGTTCTTTTGACATTCTCCTGTTTTGCAGTTGTTTGCCATACTTGCAATGGCAAGAAACAATAGGCTCTCCCCAGTTGACTGAATAATCACAATGTAAAACATAAAGTGCTCTTTGACCCCGCAGAAGCAAACCATTTCTCACCAATGCGAATTGATTTGTATTGCTTTCCGTCGAAATTAGAACGTCAGCCTTCTAAATGTCAAAATTTCGAGGCTCAATCGCACTCTCTATTTTCTCGCTGTCTACGCTTAGCAACTATCATTACTGACAGTCACCCAAGACTCGCTACTGGCGGTTGGTTAGACCTTACCAGACAGGCATTCCACCTGCTAGACTACTCGCCTTATCTGGGCGCACAATTCCGATTTATGGACAAAAGTATTCTGAATAAATTCCTCAAAGACAGAATCAAAATTGCTCGGCATATCATCTAAAAATTCATTTTTAATCCTGTCTTTGATTTTTTCATATAACGCAATATTTTCTGTCTGAAGTCTTTTCCCGTCTTCAATATATGACTGCCATAACAAAACCTCTTTATCAAAATCATTATTTGATACAAAATGGCAATGCGAACATTCAGCACCAAATGTCAAATAGTTGTAAAAAATAAAACCTAAAAAAGATTTTTTGTAGCTACCACTTTTTTTCTTTTCCCTTTTAGACATTTCCGCAATAGTCCAGTCAGAAGAATCTTCTTTTGTCTTTATTTGAAAAAACTGATACTGCTGATTATTGGGAGAAAATTCAGCCATATCATCATGAAATTCACAAAAAACAATACACTCTGCATCTTCTTGAAGTTTACCTATTATATGGCATACAATCCAATGAACTTGATATTCAAATCTATTATAGGAGTCAGAACCTGCTTGCTCACGCTGTTCAACAATAAGTACACTACTCATAATTTAGGACTCCTTTCATTTTTATTCCATTTCATAATAAAGTTCCACTGTTCTTGCCATTCGTTCTCATTCACAATTGCGTCAAACACAGGCTCAAGGAAAGTCTGGATTTCTTCAATGACGAATGGAAACTCAAGTGTATTATCTTTTATGGTTTTCAAAAAGAATTTCCAACGCTTCTGCATATCTTCATCATCGGCAAGTGCAACAACACGCTTAAAACTGTCTCTGTCATAGGGAGTACCGCGCCTCTGTAAAGTTTCAAATATAGCTGACTGCAATTTTGCACCATCAAAATCGAATGTCCTTGAAAGATAATAGATGTCATAAAAATCTTTCATTCTGCCTGTCAGCTCAAAGCGTTGCAGTATGGCATCAAACTTCTCGGCAATAGTGCTTTCTAGGGAATATGTTTTGATTACAGGAGCTTCAAAATCAGGAAGCTGAGTGTTGATTGTACGTTCTTCAGCACGAGGAACTATAATATCACCCACACCTATATCAACATTAAACGGCACACGCACATTTTTTATTTGAGCAATAATCTGCGTACTAATACCGTGATATTTTCTTTGCGGAGAAATTTCTTCAAAGCCTTTTGCTCGCATTTCTATATAATCGTTACCTGTCGGTGTGTCGATGATTTTACAAATCAACTCTTTTACATCATCTATTGAATTAGAGTATCCACGGAGCAGGAAATCGACATCGATTGTTGCTCTACTTTCAAAATTAGTTAAAGTATAAATGAACAATCCACCTTTGAGTATTAGCGTATCCTCACACCCGGATTTTGATAGTTTTCTCAAAAATTCTTCCTGCACAAAAAGCTGCAAGCATTGCTGGTAGCTGATACCAGAAGCTTTTGCTTTATTTCTCAGCTTTGCCAGAACGGAAGCTGCAACATCTGCCATTACAACCACACTCCAATCAATTCTTTTACACGCGTTTGAACACGCAAAACTTTTGCATATTCTATAAGATTCGGTATATTCTTTTTCGGGTCTTTAACATAGCCCTGTACTGCTTTATTAAAAACCTCCTTATCCATCTTGTTCATATTTCGCAGCACATCGCAAATAGTACGGTCACGGTCATAAATGCGGACTTTGTGGAAATCAATTTCACCTTCGGTTTCGCCTAGCGTAACCAACTCTGACTCTACACGATATGCCTTTATAAACGGATAATCGATTTTTGTACGCCGCTTAGAGACATTTTTATCTATTGCAAAGTTCCATTCAGCAGGATTTCTGTCACTGTATCTATAATAGAATAGGGCAGTCTCCATACAAAGTACTGCATCGGGAAACAATCGATTGATAATGACAACTTCGCTTTCTCCATAATCTTGAGTCCAGTGATAGTAACCTCGCCTGACTCTTTCAATCAATCCTTCGTCTAAAAGTTGTTTTATATCTGCATAGTATAACTTTGAAGCTGTAAGTTCAGCAGTAGTCATAACATAATTATGACTGCTAAACAACATTCTCAGTGTCTCAATATCTTTATTCTGAAGCATATCTTCACCTCTATTTAATCGCCCTTAATCAGACCAACGATTGGGCACTTTACTATATTATATTTGATTTTTCTCTTTCAGTCAACAATAGCAAAGTGAACGCTTTTAATTATATCAATCAGGCAGTTTAGTATAAAATCTGCCCTCCGCTTTTTTAACCAGATAAAATATTGGTCAGCGAAAAGACAAATAGGTAAAAAAATAAGCGTACCACTGTTTTTATGATACGCTCATCATTATTAAATTACCTCAAAATGCTTCAATGCATCCTTTATCGCTTCCACTTTCTCCGCTGTCGGATGTTTCCTCGGCTGTTTCAATTCTTCTACCGCATTAGGAGCATCGTACATCGGCAAGCCTAAATCTCTCTTTACCTCTGCGATATATGCGGTATGTACTTTGAAACCGTATTTAACTTCTATGTATTCCTTTACCATTTTGTAGGTCACTCGTTCTTTGGGCTTGTAACTTTCCGCTCTTTTAGCAATATTATCAAGCGGAACTTTTCCCTCACCCTCGCCAAACTCAACTTTTACGTTGATATGTCCGTCTGGCTTTTTGTGGGAAAGCAGTACTACCGTCTCAACATGGCTCGATACGACAGGAAGTACGTCTATACTGCCTGTTCGTTTGAGAAAACATATCGAGCACGTTTTAACGTTTGCCTTTTATTATCGTTATATAGTAGTCGTGTTTCACATTAAATCACGTGCACAGGACGCACAACCGACATTCCGTCTTCGCTAATCAAATTGCCCTTTAAATACTTTTCAAAAATCCCAAGAGATAAAAACGTCACTATCCCATCAGCATCTTGAAATTCCATTTCTATTGGCTTAGAAGAAATAAATAACATATGGACTGATATATCATCTGTTTCATTAATGAAACTTTTTATTTTTTCTGGCTCCTTCATTATCAAGTCGTATCGTTCTCTGCAATGCGTGTAGTATCCACCTTTTCCAAACATTTTGTTATAATCGTTCACTAAACCACTCGAATTTAAGGAATCAGAAAAATACTTTGATTCTATAAGAAACAATTCCTTCTTATCTGCAACATAAAAAACTATATCATAATCTCCATAATTTTTTTCTTTTTGCCCAAAAATTCTCTGGTAGTCAACATTTTTCAAATCTATAGTTCCAGAATAATTAGATCGAAGGATTTCTTGAAGCTTTGCAACCAGAATATGCTCTGATAAATCTTCATTCCTTTTTTCCATAGCTTGTCTTAATTTATCGGTCTTATTTGGATTTGTGTAACACATACCACCATTGCTAAAGTATGAAACCCACAACTGCTTTGCTTGTTCTAAAGCTCCATAATTAATCAAAACATTTCCATCATCTAATCCAATAAATGGCCTAATCTCATGACGATATTTGTTTGCTCCGATTATCCATATAATCTCTTCATTTTTTCTAAGATGTGTTTCAAGTTTTTCTTTTGTTAATACAAAACTATTATAGCATGCTTCTCCATCAACGGAAGGATTGGTGTAGGAACTACATAATTTTATAAAATGTTCTTTTGTAATTACAGTTAATGATTTGTCGTCCCCTCTTAATTGATCTTGTTCAAAGGATTGAAGAACTGCAAGCCATAGTAAAAATTCAACTTTATTTGTGGCGTAGAATCCTTTACCAAACTCAGTGGAATTTGCATCTGATGTTAATGGAATATCCACTAAGTCACTTTGATTTCCAGTTATTACAGTATCAAAATAGATCACCGGATGATATTTCAGTACTTCTGCAGGCTTATCGTCCTGCAACATAATATCCAATCCATAAAAAGTGTTTTGCACACTTAAATCTTTTGATAACATCAATAGCGATATTGCCTGTGAAACAAATCCGTAAATATACATATCAATTAATAAGTCTTCATCCATTACAAATTCTTTTTTCACATTTAAATTTTGGATGCTTACATCATGTTGCAACAGCACACAATTTTCAATCCATATATTACATGCATCAATTACATGTCTTTGGATATTTCTATTATTCTCAAATAATTCAACTGCATCTTCCGAAGCATTGCTGTTCTTTACAAATTTCAATCGTAATTCCTTTTCCTTCAAGTATTGGGAATGCACTTCACCAAATATGAAGTAAAGTTTCAACAACATACCATACGTACTTTCACTTTTAATACGCCGTATCATTTTTGCCTGAATTGAATCTGAAATATTCATCAGTAAACTTATTGCATTATCTCGATTATCTATAGTCGTTATTTTATCACCAAAATATGACTTGTATTTCTTTTGTATCATTCTATGTGAGATACAAAAATCTTTCCAAAAGGATCTCCCTCCAAAAATAACCATGTTTTAATTTCTCCTTTTAACCCATAAAAAGAAATTCCTATATAATACGTACATAAGTTGCAGCGTCTCTAGTCCTATATCCATGAACTACTTATTCCATTCGTTTTTCTATTTCTGCAATCAAAGTAATGTCCGCCGGCAGCCACTGAACATCATAAAGAGTGTTCTTTGTAAGCCAACGTGCTGATTCCGCCTCCAGCAACTTCAATTCTCCTTCAATCACTTCACACCAAAAACAATCCATAGACAGATGAAAAGCAGGGTAATCATATTCGATAGTACCAATCAACTCGCCAACCTTGATGTCAGTTTCCAGTTCTTCTTTTATTTCTCTGACAAGGGCCTGATCCGGCGTTTCACCGGGTTCTATCTTTCCGCCTGGAAATTCCCACTGGCCCTTAAATTCACCATAACCTCTAGCTGTAGCAAATATCTGCTTTTTTTCATCAAGCGAATCGCAGATTACCGCCGCTACTACCTTTACTATTTTCATAACTGCCTCCAAATTAAATACTCAAGCAGCTTATTGTTAATACAAAACTCATAGCCCATTTTCTTAAGGCCAACCTTATCAAAGTCTACAGCAATTGAGGCACCTTCAATAACAGTAATGACACCAACTCCGAATGTTTTATGCTTTACTTGTTTTCCCACTATATCTGACGGAATAACCACAGGTGGCTTTGGTTCAGGCTTAGGAATGACGGGCTGTACGACAACCGGTGCTTTCCCTTTATTCTTTTTCTTATCTGCCACCATTTTTGCATATTCTGCATCTACATTCTTACCACGAGACTTATAGTCCTCCATATCCTTAAAGACAAACATCTGTGGCTTCTGAACATCATTATCCGGCACTGGGCGAATAGGGAACATCCAACCATTCTGTCATATCCATCTTCGCCAGGTTGTGTTTCTGTATAAGGCTTGCTTACCAGCTCAATTCTTCCACAATAAATATATTCGCCTGCGTCTATTACCTCAAACAGGTGTACATCAACACCGTTTCTTCCGCACTCAGCTAATGTGGCATTCTGTGCCCAGTTAATATCCTGGTCACCGGATTTTCCCATACCTGTATAATGCAACACTCCGCCAATCCACTTATCGTGATAAATTCCTTTTGTATAATCAGATACAATAACAAGCGTATTGGTAGTTCTTGAACGACGCATTCCGCCCATATTACCACACTTGAAAATCTCTACAATATCTGCGTTTTTTATTATTTGTCCTATTTTTAATCCCGGATCGAATGCCATTATTCACGCCTCCTCATTAAGTCCAGCTTTTATCTTTGAGTAATTCAGCCAGCTGCTCAACTTCAGGGATTTCTTCACTTCCTAAAAGGGCAGACAAGTCAAAGATTCTCGTTCCCATAGAACCGCCGGATGATATTTTCTTAAAGTCTGTTTCATAAAATTGTTCAACAAAGAAATATCTGTGCTCCACAGTTCTTAAATCATATCCATGAGAATCTCCATCAGCATTGCCTTTGCAATCATCTGTTTACGTTCATCTGTCAGCTCACCGAATTCAGGTGTATATTTAACTCCTGCTTCCGTTTCAACAGCTGTGATACGAGCACATATTTTCCCGATAGCACGTACACTTTTTTGCTTATATAGGCCGAGATAATCATGAGCCTAAAACCACGCTCAGCCTTATCATAATAAATATTGTTGCTGATATTAAAATCCATTGTTGTACCTGCAAGCTGCATACGCAGATACTTCCAGGAATCTGATACTGGAATCAAGCAATCTTTATAGCAGTAATTCAAGTAATCCTCTAACACATCCTGCATTTCATAATCTCTATCATCAATAACATCTCTAATAGCGTTAGCCATCATTTCAAACGTTGTATTGATATGAACTACCGGATACGTTTGAGTCTCATTATATTCCTTTAGTTGCTTTTCAAAATCAGCCAGTTTTTCATCTGCCATCAATTCTGAAGCAAGCGTAATCATTATCTTGTTCTTTTCATCACCAAAAGATTTCAAATGTCTCATTAGCTGGTCAGCGTAGAACCAATCTGTCAGCTTGGTTTCCACCACAATCTTGAAACCCTCCTGAGTAATCGTTGCATCAGGTATGCTATCTACACTCTTTTCCTGTAATGTAAAAACTAACTCCGGATCAAAAGAATCAGCGAAGTATTCCGATTTCAAAAATCTAAAGAATTTATCTGATGAATAAGAATATAAGCGTGACAAAAGCAACATTGTGTTGGCCGTAGCCACGTTTTCTTTTTCATGATATCTCTGAAAATAATGTATCTTCATTGTGGTGATTCACCTCCAAAAGCATTATCTATTTAAGTACCACACGAAGTGGTCAAATTTTCTTTTTCTATTTTCTACAGTTATATCAAGTTCTTCTAGCTTACCGGTTATGTAGTCATTGTAGGCCTTATAATTGAAGCTATCCTGCCATTTTTGAACCTGGCCTTTCGTCACATCCGTAAAGTATTTAGGGAGATATTCCTTCAACACTGTATCCAAAATTGAAAAGTCATCCCTTCCATACAAATTGCTGTTATGATAGCAGCAATATTTCGAAGCAAATGAAAATAAGTTTATTCTTCCATTGCTGCGTGCGATGATGTTTACAACCTCAGGATCGCCATTTTTTATTCTATTATCAACATCTGGAATATCCGCTATAATATTAGCCAACTCTACCATGCTTATTTTACTCTTGTGCTGGGATAAGTGCGTTGAATTGGTAATGTCTATTAACCCAACCTTCATCGCCACAACATCCGGATCTGTATTTGACGGAAACTTTTTCAAGCATCTTGTTATTAATTCATTTTCCGGTCCATAATTATCCGTTCCTTGGACTAATGCTTCTATTTCTTCGAGTGTTTCATCCGATATAACGTCACCAGAAACATCTCGCATTTCTTTTTTATTAGACTTGGTAGTTTTTTCAGGAAGCTTAATCTCTTCACCGGATAATGAATAATATGATGGATTGCTTCCAGCACGAATAACTACGCCCTTATCAACCAGTGCCTTGAGAGCCGCATAGATGTTTGGGCTGTGGCTTTTGTCACCATAGATAGCTTCCGCTAAAACCCCCTGCGTCATTATCTTATTCAAATTAAGCAAATTTACAATATCTTCTTTTTGGCTCATTATCGCACCTTCTTGCTATTCTTTGTTTTTTATATATTTTCCACTTTTGATTCTCTGGTCGTCTGGTTTTTCCGCGTCAGCAGGAATGGCCCAATAGGAACCAATCTTCATTGCACCAGGAATACGATCCTCAGAACACAAAACCTGGATCCTTCTTACGGAAATGTCCCACTTTTCAGATGTTTGTTTAATTGATAAATATTTCATATGTCCCTCTCGCAAATACAAAACATACATCATCGTATTTGTTATATTATATACCAAACTGCGAATAAAATCAATCCATCCACAAGAAATGTCCAGAAACGACAAAAAGCGACAAGCCCGAAAACCTGCCGCTGTAGTCTGTTTCTTATCTTTCTATATCCAAGTCTACACCTGCTTTAAAGCAGACTGTAAATTTATCTTCATACACCTGTATTTTCTCGATATATCTCCTTACCATTGACTCATCATATTCTGTCAATTCCTGATTTGCTTCTTTTAAGAAATCTTCTAATTCCTTGATACGCTTTTTAAAGCCTTCTGTTTCTGCCTTTGCCACCAGAAGCTCTTGCTTTTTATCTCTAAGCAGGTCAATCTCGTCAGTCAAAGAAGCATAATCCTTCTTTGCATGAGCCAGCTTCACCAGCTGCTTTTGTTTTTCCGAAAGCACTGCGTTTATCTTTTCAAGCTCACCGGCGTTATCGTCAGCCAGCGCAGTTTCAATATTATGCATCAAAATGTCTAGCGTTGATGAAGAACTTCTCACCAGTAGGTTGATGGCTTTTACTGTAGCCTGCTGCAACTCTGTTTCTTGAACTGTCGGTGCATCGCAAGCCGCTGGTCCGTTTTCTACTCTGGTACAACAGCGCCATACGATGGAGTGCTTGCCTCGGTTGTTCCATGCGATTCTGCGGTAAATGTCACCACACTTCGAGCAGGTGCAAATGCTGGAAAGTGCATACTTGCTGGAGTAAACTCTTTTCTTTTTGCCATCCTCACCGCTAAATAGGTTAGCCCTGCGCACCATTTCCTCCTGGACCTGAGTGAAGATGTCCCTTGGAATAATGGCTTCCTGGCTGTCCTTTACGTAATACTGCGGAACCGAACCGTCATTCTTGATTCTGGTCTTTTCAATAAAATCCGTTGTGATGGTCTTTTGCAAAAGCGCATCTCCGATGTACTTCTCATTTCTAAGAATTCCCTGCACAGTGCTAAGGTGCCATTTGTACTTTTTACCACCGGTCTTGATTTTGTCTCTCTCCAAGCCTTCTGCGATATTCCTAAAGCTAGCACCTTCCAAGTATTCCCTAAAGATGCGACGTACAATCTTGACTTCTTCTTCAACAACGATCAAGTTTCCATCCTCGTTCTTCGTATATCCCAGGAAATGTTCATGGTTTACCTGCACCTTCCCTTCCTGGTATCGGAACTGCAATCCTAGCTTTACATTCTGTGAAAGCGATGCCGATTCCTGCTGTGCCAAAGAAGCCATGATGGTAAGAAGAAGTTCCCCACTTGCTTCCAAGGTATTAATATTTTCCTTCTCAAATATGATTGCGATGTTCTTTTCCTTCAATTGGCGGACATACTTCAGACAGTCAATTGTATTTCTGGCAAATCGGCTGATGGACTTGGTAATCACCATATCGATTTTACCGGACATACAATCCTCAATCATACCATTAAAGCCTTCTCGCTTTTTTGTGTTGGTACCGGAAATGCCGTCGTCAGTGTAAATGCCTGCAAGCTCCCATTCCTTATTTCTTCCAATATATTCTGTGTAATGGTTCACCTGTGTTTCATAGCTTCCTGCCTGCTCATCGCTGTCAGTACTAACTCGGCAGTACGCTGCGACTCTAAGCTTTGGTTTCTCATCTTTTATAATTCGATTCCCTGTGCGTCGTCTGGCAGGTATCAATGTAACATTCTCATTCATTGTCATACTCCTCAATTTTGCTGTAAGCATATTCTGCTTGCTTGTATGGATTGGAATGCTTTTCTTCAACCTTACCCAATCTATAATCTTTAAGCTCCATTTCTGCCGGTGCTTCAAATTCTCTTATACGATTCTGACTCCTAGCGTTATTTTCTCGAAGCTCCTGCACCTTTTTAAATATCTCTTTATCCACAATCTGCGGATAATAATCCGTTCCAATGTACACCTCATTACGAAGAAGCCTTCCTATGACGGAGTGTGTTTTTTCAATTCTAACCTTAATCGCTGCTGCCCTCATGGAACCTGACTCCAGGTATTCCCTGTAAAGCTGTCTAATCTTTTCTGCTGCTGGCTCATCAATAACCGCTGCGGCATTTTCTATTCTGTAACCGTATGGTGTGTGCGTCATTCTTCCACCAGCCTTTCTTTTAATTTAAGTCCGCATTTCATATTGAACACAACCTCTTCTCTGGATAGCACTGTGATGGTATCCACATATTCTAAGAACATGTCATCGTCAAAGGCTTCCACACTGGTTTTCTTTATAGCAAACCTAAGGAGCTTCTTGGCTTCCTCCAGGTGCGTCAGATCACCGTTGATACTTTTGGAAATCAGCTCTTTTTCCTTTGCGAGCTCATCTGCCTCAATCGACAGCTGGTTCTTTTCCAAGTGAAAGACCTCTGGCTCCAGATATCCGGCGCTCATAAGGTTTACCAGCACCATCTGCTGCTCGGTATTCCTCTCTATTGCAGCTTCCAAATCCATCACCTGGTGCAGGCGGTCTTTATTGTTTGTCCCCTTCAGGCCTGCCACAAAAGGCTTTAGCATTCTATTGTCTGCTGCTTGTAGCTTTCTCATCATTCGTACAAATGCATTCTTTATTGCTTCGTCGTGAATGTAGAGCATGGAGCAGGCTTCCTTGTTTTCCAGATGAAGGTTGCAGGTCCAAGCGACATAATTTCCACTAGGCTTGTAATGCTGTCTTCGCTTAAAAGTTGAGCCACAATCGCCGCAGATAATCTTTCCTGAAAAAGCGTACCGGTTTTGGTACTTTTCGTGCCCTGCCTCGATACTTTTTTCCTTTGCACGTTGCTCCATCGAAGCTGCTGCCTGCTCAAAAATCTCATGGCTTACGATTGCTTCATGGTGGTTTTTGCAAAGTACATATTCTTCTCACCGTAATTATTGTGGCGATTGAAATTGTCGTCCGTGTAGGTTTTCTGGAAAATTACGTCGCCAGTGTATTTCTCATTATGTAGAAGTCCTTTGACTGTGGAACTTCCCCACTTCCCATTTTTCTTTGTACGGATTCCTCGTTTGTTAAGCTCTTTTGCGATCACGTAGCTTCCCATTCCGTTGATGGCCATTGCAAATATCTCTTTTACAATCTCCGCCTCCTCCGGAACGATTACCATCTTCCCGTCAACGTTATCGTATCCGAATGGTGGGTAGCCAATGATGAAGGTTCCATTCTGGTATCTTTTAGCAATGGACCACTTCTCATTTTCTGAAATGGATCTTGATTCGCTTTCCGCTATGGAACTTAAAATGGAAAGCATTAATTCGGAGCTCATGTGCTCTGTGTCGATGTTCTCCTTTTCGAAGAACAGATAAATGTTTAATCGCGCCAGGCTTCGTACCATTTCTAGGCAGTCCGTCGTATTTCTTGAAAATCGGCTGATGGACTTCGTGATCACACGATCAATCTTTCCATCTTCACAATCCTTCAAAAGGGCCAGAAGTCCATCACGCTTCTCCACCTTGGTGCCGCTGATACCCTCATCGTAATAAAGGCCTGCGTACTCCCAGTCGGGATTGGCATTAATGAAATTATCGTAATGCTCCTTCTGTGTTTCCAAACTTAGTAACTGCTCATCAGAACTGGTTGATACTCTGGCATAGGCTGCAACGCGAGTTTTCTTTTTCGCTGCAAGCACTGGTGTGGCTTCAATTTTTGTTATTCTTGCCATCGTCTCACCTCCTGTTTTGGTCAGTACTATATATCACTCTAAAGACTGTATATAGCCAGTTATTTCTGCATCAAATCGCCATAAAAAGGGTAGAATTTTTCCCGATTTAATGTGGTTATTCTGTCGTATTCGTCAATGGAAATAAGACCCTGATCCAGCAGACTCTTTGTCAATTTTTGTGCTATTTCGTATTCAAAATCCTTCTGCATAGCATCAAGTGTCATTCTGCGTGGTGCCACATCAACAGCAACCGGTGTGTTCTTTGTAACTTCCATTAGTACGCACCTCCAAAGCGATCTTCAATATAACAGCTGTGACTGCAATACTTGCGCTCCTTATTTCCATAAGAAGTGAACTTCTTACCACAGCGGATACAGGTACATTCATAGTTAGCTTTCTTCTTTACCATGTCCATGTGCGAATTCCACCATAGATTTCTGCACTTATCGGAACAGAAGCGTTTCTGTTTTCTTCCTGGATTCTGTTGCACCGGTTTGCCGCATTGCTCGCAAGGAATAATAACAGCTGGCTCATCCACCTTATATGCTTTCACGCCACCAAGCCCATGTCGCTTGCAATATGTCTTTATGGTATTGATGGAAAGATCCATCTTCTTTGATATTTCTGTATAGCTCATTCCCTGTTCACGGTATTCTGTGATCTGGTTCTTTTGCTTATCTGTCATCGTCCGTACCTCCTTAATCGTTAGAAGGCTTTTGCTATCCTTCTAACTTCCTAAGGGGATTTGGCTGGCCAGATTCCGGATATTTCCCATAATCGTTAGAAGATTTTGTACCCTTCTAATTTCCTAAGTAGTCGAGGGCGGCCGTTTTCCGGTTCTTTCGTAAAAAGCATAAAAAAATATGGCCCAGAAGGTTTTCCCCCTCCAGGCCGTTCTCTACTTCAATAATTCATTCACTCTTCTTTGCACAGCATTGTAATCATAGCCTGCTGCCGTAAGTCGATTCCTACGATCAGCGTCGTTTCCCCATAAGCCTTTGATGACCTCTTTTGCAAGCTCATCTACCGTTTTGATAGTTGAAGTATTGCTACCACTCACCACATTGCCATTTGCATCAAATACAGAATATCCCGGATTTGATGCAGCACACTTCTTCGCATTTTCCAGCGATTTGAATGCTCCCTTCTGGGATTTTGCATCCGCCCAAATCTTCCTAACACGATACAATCCGGTTGCAGTCACTGTGCCGGTACTTGTAGAAGCGCCACTAAGTTCTGCAGTAACCTTTGCAGCAACATCACCCAGTCTTGCATATAACCAATCCCCTGGGCAGGACTTATTTGCAAACCATCTGTGAACTGTAAGTACCATCTCATCAGATTTTGGTGAGTAATTCAGAGTCTTTTTTTTATTCCCAAGCCAGATAAGTTTCTTCTTTCCATTACGTTTACAGATATCTACGCAAAGCTTAATAAGAGTTGCATACACAGTGCTGTTCATAGTATATGGATGTTTAGTATCGGATGCACATTCAATCGTGACGGCTCTCTGATCATTCGCATTAGATGAAGAACACCAGCTGCGATTCTTTTCCTCCACGCAGAGAGAAATGCGGCCATCTTTGCCAATGCCGTAATTACAGCTTGCCTGTCTGGACGGACTGGTAAAGCATCCACAGATGCTCTCGCAGGAAAGCTGACCTACCACACAGTGAGGTGTGATGCGGTCGATGCTGTGTGTACGCTGCCCGGAATGATTCGGACTGAGCTTGGTGTAGGACACCAGCGAACTGTTTGTAGGGAGTATCCTAAAGTTTGTGTAAACCTCCAAACTGATGTAAGATAAAATTACTCAGTTTGGAGGTTATTTTTATGGCAAGAAGAAAAGACAGCCCACAAAAAGCTGCAATGAGAGAAATGATGCGTGACTATCTGAAAAATAATGATATCAGCATCAAAGATGGCACCGATGTTAACAGCATCATGCGTGACATGATGTCTGTCATTTTGGAAGGTGCTTTGGATGAAGAACTGGATGAAGAATTAGGATATTCCAAGTATGACTATCGAAACAAAGAAACAGACAATAGTAGAAATGGACATTCCAGCAAAACCATGCACACCAGTTATGGAGATATGGATGTGGCAATCCCAAGGGATCGTAATGGTGATTATGAACCTCAGCTGATTAAAAAATATCAGAATACCGTAACTCAGGACATGGAAGAAAAAATACTTTCCATGTATGCCAAGGGAATGACAACTGGAGACATTGAATCCCACATGCGTGAATTATACGATATTGATATTTCTGACAGCACAATCAGCCGGATCACAGACAAAATCCTGCCGATTGTAAAAGAATGGCAGGAACGCCCTTTGGAAGAAGTGTATGCTGTAGTATTTATGGATGCAATCCACTATCACGTCCGCAGTGAAGGACGTATTGTAAAACGTGCGGTTTACATTGCCCTTGGTATCGATATGAATGGGAAAAAAGATGTTCTTGGAATGTATGTTGGAGAAAACGAAAGTGCAAAGTTCTGGCTTTCTATCATGAATGGATTAAAAAACAGAGGCGTTGAGGATATCCTGATTGCATGCGTTGATGGTTTAAATGGATTTCCACAGGCAATCGAGGCTGTTTATCCAAAAACAGAGATTCAGCAGTGTATCATCCATCAGAT
>ENA-OQIG01000457-OQIG01000457.1-human-gut-metagenome-genome-assembly--contig:-NODE-457-length-23634-cov-1.771430_pt1 | contig 23634 bp, 34 predicted proteins | sample MGYA00242576_ERZ504741 | MGnify/ENA primary metagenome ERZ504741 (study PRJEB26092, sample SAMD00036436) | human gut metagenome | host: Homo sapiens | study: EMG produced TPA metagenomics assembly of... | reverse complement strand
AAGTGAAGAAGAGTAGTAGGAATAGCTGTTGGCTCATTGACATTAGAAAAAATGATGATAAAATTTCAGAACAAGAAATCGCTGATGAAATGAAAAAAATCAAAGTAAAACTGATGTTTAGGAGGATAAATATGTCAATTTTTACAGGAGCAGGAGTAGCGATCATAACGCCGTTTCATGAAGATGGAAGTATTAATTATGATCAGTTAAAGAAGCTGGTGGATTATCATTGTGAGAATGGAACAGACAGTATCGTAATCTGCGGAACAACAGGGGAATCTGCGACAATGACGGAGGAAGAACATCTGGAGTGTATTAAACGCACGATTGATTTTACTGCAGGAAGGATTCCGGTGATTGCAGGGACGGGATCAAACTGTACTGCAACAGCGGTAGAGCTGTCCAGAGAGGCTGCAAAAGCAGGAGCAGACGGACTCCTTGTTGTAACTCCGTATTACAATAAAGCGACGCAGAAAGGGTTGATCGAACATTATAAGGCAATCGCAAGAGAAGCAGATGCGCCGATCATCATGTACAGTGTGGCAAGCCGTACCGGGTGTAATATTGAACCGGCGACAGTTGCGGCGTTGGTAAAAGAAGTCGATAACATTGTGGGCGTGAAAGAAGCTCCGGTAATATTTCACAGGTGGCAAAGATCATGCAGCTGACACAGGGAGATATCGATCTGTATTCTGGAATGATGATCAGATCGTTCCGATTTTGGCTCTGGGAGGAAAGGGGGTTATCTCTGTATTATCCAATGTGGCTCCAAGAGAGACGCATGAGATCTGTGCAAAATTCTTTGCAGGAGATATTGCAGGAAGCAGAGAACTTCAATTAAAAGCGATTCCGCTGATCAATGCACTGTTCAGTGAAGTTAACCCGATCCCTGTTAAGAAGGCAGTTTCTTTGATGGGAATGGAAGCCGGTGGACTGCGGATGCCGCTGACAGAGATGGAAGAAGCAAATGTAACAGAAATTGGCACAGGCAATGAGAGCGTTTGGAATTCAGCTCGCATAGAGAAAGCATAGAGGAGCTGCCATAGGATGGAAGCTGTCGGAAGAATGTAGTATTGTAGGAAGAAAAGAACTGCATTCTGTCCGGACAGTCATTCTGTGGCAGCCCCTTTTGTCAATTGTATCGCAAAACCTCGCACATTCGCTGTGAGGGCTGTAAAACATAAGAAAATGGAGGAGAAGATGATGGTAAAAGCAATTATGCACGGATGTAATGGGAAAATGGGGCAGGTAATTTCCAATCTTGTAAAGGAAGATGATGGGATTGAGATTGTTGCAGGAATTGATAAATATATAGGTGTGAAAAATGAATATCCGGTTTTTACGGATATTGCGGACTGTGATGTGGAGGCAGATGTCGTGATTGATTTCTCCAATGCACTTGCAGTGGACGGACTGCTTTCTTACTGTGGAGAGAAAAAGCTTCCGGTGGTACTTTGTACTACTGGATTGTCTGAAGAGCAGCTTGCACAGGTACAGTGTGTTTCTGAAAAGACAGCAGTGCTGAAATCGGCAAATATGTCGCTGGGAATCAATATGCTGTTAAAGCTTCTTCAGGATGCTGCCAAAATTCTTGCTCCGGCAGGATTTGATATTGAACTGGTGGAAAAGCACCATAATCTGAAAGTAGATGCCCCAAGCGGGACAGCGCTTGCACTGGCGGACAGCGTAAATGAAGCGCTTGGAAATGCGTATGAATACGTTTACGACAGAAGCAAAGAACGCAAAAAAAGAGAAAAGAAAGAAATCGGAATATCGGCAGTGCGCGGCGGAACGATTGTAGGAGAACACGAAGTGATTTTCGCCGGAGCAGATGAAGTGATTGAATTTAAGCATACGGCATACTCGAAAGCAGTCTTTGGAAAAGGTGCTGTGGAAGCGGCAAAATACCTTGCAGGGAAACAAGCCGGACTTTATGACATGAGTGATGTGATTGAATCTTCTTCTGAAAATCAATAGAAAAAATTACCATTACTTTCCGAATGTATAGAATGGCAGGGAATGCAGACAATATTGGCGAGAAGCAATTCTTACTACATTTCAGGAAAGGAAGATAGCCAGATGAAGAGAGCAAAGAAAATGATACTCAGTATTTTGTGTGTGAGTGTTCTTTTGTGCATGACAGCGTGTGCAAGGGGAAACAAAGATAATGTGGCAGATGATAATACTGAACGGGAACAAATGAAGAGAAGAAAATGACAAGTGAAAGAAAGCGGGAAGAAACAAATGAACAAGATGGAGAGACACCGCGTGACGGAGTGCTTGAAGATGTAGGGGATGCCGTGGAAGATGGAGCAAGAGACGTCAAAGACGGAGTAGAAGATGTCCTTGACGGAACAGACCAGAATGACGGACGTACGGAAAAACGTATAGACGATAACAAGGATGGCGGAAATGCGGATACAATGAACGGTGCGACGGACAATACCGGACAAACGAACACGGCAAGATAGCAGAAACTGTATATTTTTTGATTTTGGACGCCCTGCGGCTGTATGCCGTGGGGCATTCTTGCAGAGATGGCAGAAAAAATGATGAAAACTCAAAAAAGAATGGGGATATTTTGCGGGAGAACAGAATGCTTTGTGGAAAAAATTTAACAAAGGTGTAAAGAAGATGGGAAGAGTTTATGAACAGTTGATAAACTTGTTGAAGAAGCGAAAGGATAGTGTTAAAATAAGAAACAGAGTAAATTTGGATAAATTAAGGAGTAGGTCATGGGTTTATTAGAGAAGATATTTGGGACGCACAGTGAGAATGAATTGAAGCGTATTTATCCGATCGTTGACAGAATTGAGGCGATGGATGAAGAAATGCAGCAATTATCCGATACAGAACTGAAAGGGAAAACAGCGGAGTTTAAGAAACGTCTGGAAGAGGGCGAGACATTAGATGATATTTTACCGGAAGCATTTGCAGTCGTAAGAGAAGCAGCTTCCCGTACCTTACATATTAAGCATTACAGAGTACAGCTGATTGGTGGAATCATTCTTCACCAGGGAAGAATCGCAGAGATGCGTACCGGAGAAGGTAAAACATTGGTTTCTACACTTCCTGCATATTTGAATGCTTTGACTGGAAAGGGAGTTCATATTGTAACAGTCAATGACTATCTGGCAAAGCGTGATGCAGAGTGGATGGGGCAGGTGCATGAATTTTTAGGACTGAAAGTCGGGGTTGTACTTAACTCGATGGATAATGATGAGCGAAGAGAGGCATATAACTGTGACATTACTTATGTGACCAACAATGAATTGGGATTTGATTATCTGAGAGATAACATGGTCATCTATAAAGAGCAGCTTGTGCAGAGAGGACTGCATTTTGCGGTTATCGATGAGGTTGACTCGGTATTGATTGATGAGGCGAGAACACCGTTGATCATTTCCGGACAGAGCGGAAAGTCTACAAAGCTTTATGATGCCTGTGACATTCTTGCAAGACAGCTTGTAAAAGGAGAGGCAAGCGGTGAATTTTCCAAGATCAACGCGATCATGGGAGAGGAAATCGAGGAGACAGGTGATTTCATCGTCAATGAGAAAGAAAAGAATGTCAACCTGACAGAAGAAGGTGTGAAGAAGGTAGAGAAGTTCTTCAACATTGAGAACCTTGCAGATGCGGAGAATCTAGAGATTCAGCATAACATTATTCTTGCTTTGCGTGCGCACAACTTAATGTTTAAAGATCAGGATTATGTTGTGACTTCTGACGGAGAGGTAATGATCGTTGATGAGTTCACCGGACGTATTATGCCGGGAAGACGTTATTCCGATGGACTCCATCAGGCCATTGAGGCAAAAGAACATGTAAAAGTAAGACGGGAAAGTAAGACGCTGGCAACAATCACCTTCCAGAACTTGTTTAATAAGTTTGAGAAAAAGAGCGGTATGACAGGTACTGCGTTGACAGAAGAGAAAGAATTCCGCGATATTTACGGTATGGATGTTGTTGAGATTCCGACGAACAGACCGGTGCAGAGAGTTGATTTAAACGATGCGGTATATAAGACAAAGAAAGAAAAATTTGAAGCGGTGATCGAGGAGATCATCGAGGCACATGCCAAAGGTCAGCCAGTTCTTGTCGGTACGATCACGATTGAGACATCAGAACTTCTCAGTAAGATGCTGAAGAAGAGAGGAATCCAACATAAGGTGTTAAATGCCAAATTCCACGAGAAAGAGGCGGAAATCGTAGCAGATGCAGGTGTGCATGGCGCTGTAACTATCGCTACGAATATGGCCGGTCGTGGTACTGATATTAAGCTGGACGATGCGGCGAGAGAAGCAGGAGGACTGAAGATCATCGGTACAGAGCGGCATGAATCAAGACGTATCGATAATCAGCTGCGTGGACGTTCTGGACGACAGGGAGATCCGGGAGAATCCAGATTCTACATTTCGCTGGAAGATGATCTGATGAGACTCTTTGGTTCGGAACGACTGATGAATGTCTTTAACACACTCGGTGTGGAGGATGGAGAGCAGATTGAACATAAGATGTTGTCCAGTGCGATTGAGAAGGCTCAGAAGAAGATTGAGAATAATAACTTTGGAATCCGTAAGAACTTACTTGAGTACGATCAAGTTATGAATGAACAAAGAGAGATCATTTACGAAGAGCGAAGAAGAGTACTTGACGGAGAAAGTATGAGAGATTCTATTTATCATATGATCACGGAATACGTGGAAAATGTTGTGGATTCCTGCATTTCTCCGGATGTAGATTACGAAGAATGGGATCTGACCGAGCTGGATGTCAACCTGCATGCAACACTCCCAATCAAGATTCCGACAATCGAAGATGTCAAAGGTATGAACCAGAAAGAATTAAAGCATCTTTTGAAAGAGCGTGCCGTAAAAGCTTATGAGGAGAAGGAAGCAGAATTTCCGGAGCCGGAGCATTTAAGAGAGATTGAACGTGTGATTCTTCTGAAGGTTATCGACGCAAATGGATGGATCACATTGACGATATGGATCAGCTGCGACAGGGAATCGAGGGCTTCGAGGCGTATGGACAGAGAGATCCACTTGTAGAGTATAAGATGATGGGTTACGATATGTTTGGAGAGATGACAGCGGCAATTGCAAAAGATACAGTACGTCTCCTCTTTAACGTAAGAATTGAACAAAAAGTAGAACGTGAACAGGTTGCAAAAGTGACTGGAACAAATAAAGATGAAAGTGCAGTACATACGCCGATGAAGCGGGAGGAGAAGAAAGTATATCCGAATGATCCTTGTCCGTGTGGAAGCGGCAAAAAGTATAAACAGTGCTGTGGTCGTAAAGCATAAAAGAAAGGAAATTTCTCTGCGGGCAGATATCTGCCTTCGCGGGAGAAATTTCTTTTTACAGATTTTTAGATAAAAATTTTGAAAATTGGAAAGAGGTGATCAAGGTGGTAGCATTGGATGAGATTAAGAGTATTTTAAATACATATGAGGCACCGCTGAAAGAACTGAGGGATTCACTTTGACCCGGAAGGGAAGAAGCAGAGAATCGAGGAATTAGAAAGAAAAATCGGAAGAGGCAGACTTTGGGATGACGCAGAACATTACTCAAAAAGTGAATGAAAGAACTGAAAAGCCTGCAAGATTCGGTGAAAAGAACTGAGGAACTGTACCGGCAGTATGAGGATATTCAGATTTTGATCGATATGGCATACGAGGAAAACGATGAGAGTATGATCAAAGAGATCGAGACAGAGTTAAAGCAGATCGAGAGCACATATGAAGAACTGCGGATCGAGACGCTTCTGTCAGAAGAGTATGATAAGGATAATGCAATTGTTACCTTACATGCGGGAGCGGGCGGTACAGAGGCTTGTGACTGGGTGAATATGCTGTACCGAATGTACAATCGCTGGATTGAGAGCAAAGGATTTACAACAGAAGTGCTCGATTATCTTGACGGGGATATTACAGGGATCAAGACAGTAACCTTTGAGGTCAATGGAGAGAATGCATATGGATATTTGCAGTCAGAAAAAGGAGTGCACAGCTGGTACGGATTTCTCCGTTTAATTCAGCAAATAAAAGACAGACTTCGTTTGCCTCATGTGATGTGGTGCCGGATCTCGAAGATGACATTGATATTGAGATTAATGAAGATGAATTGAAAATTGATACTTACCGGGCGAGCGGCGCCGGCGGACAGCATGTCAATAAAACATCATCCGCGATTCGTCTGACACACCTGCCAACCGGATCGTGTACAATGCCAGAATGAGCGTTCCCAGCACAGCAATAAGGAAAAGGCAATGCAGATGTTAAAGGCGAAGCTTTATCTGCTGAAGGAACAAGAACAGGCAGAAAAAGTATCGGGAATCCGGGGTGAAGTAAAGGAGATCGGGTTTGGAAACCAGATCCGTTCCTATGTGATGCAGCCTTATACGCTTGTGAAGGATCACAGAACGAATGAGGAAAGCGGAAACGTTACAAGTGTGCTGGATGGGAATCTGGATCCGTTTATCAATGCTTATCTAAAGATGCGAAATGCAAAAAAGGAAGAAAAATAAAAGTCTGGTGATCCAGACAAGGAGAGTGGAACGTTATGGATAAGACAAAGTATTATGTATTAAAGAAAAAGGCTGTTCCGGAAGTACTTTTAAAAGTCGTAGAAGTAAAAAGGCTTCTTGCTGCTGAGCGGGGGCTGACCATTCAGGAAGCGACAGAGCGAATCGGAATCAGCAGAAGCTCTTTCTACAAATACAAAGACGATATATTTCCGTTTCATGAAAATGAAAAAGGGCAGACAGTGACGATGGTCATTCAGATGGATGATACACCGGGACTTTTAGCAGAACTTCTCAGAGAGGCGGCAAAGTATCGTGCGAATATCCTGACTATTCATCAGAGTATTCCGATCAACGGAATTGCAACATTGACACTTAGTATAGAAATTTTATCGACAACAGGAAATATATCGGAGATGGTGGACGAGATGGAAGAAAATGAAGGCGTCCATTATCTGAAAATTGTAGGCAGGGAGTAGACTATGATAAATATTGCAGTATTAGGATATGGAACAGTAGGCTCCGGGGTAGTAGAAGTGCTCGACACAAACAGAGAGTGTATCAGCCAGAGAGTCGGAGAAGAAATCCGGGTAAAATATGTGCTGGATCTCAGAGACTTTCCGGGAGATCCGGTACAGAACATACTGGTCCATAATTTTGAGGAAATCATCCGGGATGAGGATGTTAAAATCGTTGTAGAAGTTATGGGAGGGATTGAGCCTGCATATACTTTTGTGAAGCGCTCGCTTCTCGCTGGAAAGAGTGTGGCGACATCGAACAAGGCGCTTGTAGCAAAGCACGGAGCAGAACTTTTATCAATCGCAAAAGAAAAGCAGATCAATTTTTTATTTGAGGCAAGTGTGGGAGGAGGAATCCCGATTATCCGCCGCTCAATTCTTCTATGACCGCAGATGAGATTGAAGAGATTACAGGGATCTTAAATGGAACAACAAACTATATGCTGACGAAGATGTTCTATGAAGGAGCAGGGTACGAAGAAGTGCTCCGGCAGGCGCAGGAAAACGGATATGCAGAGAAGAATCCGGAAGCAGATGTAGAAGGTTATGATGCATGTCGTAAGATTGCAATCCTATCCTCTCTGATCTCGGGACATCAAGTTGATTTTGAGGATATTTACACAGAAGGATCACAGAAATCACAGAGAGGGATATGGAGTACGCAAAGCAGATGCAGATGACGATTAAGCTGCTTGCGAGCAGTAGAAGAAGCGGCGAATGCTTAAGCGCGATCGTGGCACCATGTCTTCTTGAGAATACCCATCCTCTTTTTGGAGTCAATGGAGTATTTAATGCGATTTTTGTACATGGAAATGTACTTGGGGATGCGATGTTTTATGGAAGTGGCGCGGGAAAACTTCCGACCGCGAGTGCAGTTGTGGCAGATGTTGTGGAGGAAGCAAAGAATCTGAACCGCAATGTTATGACCATGTGGAAGAGTGATAAGCTAAAACTTCAGGATAAAGGCGATACAATCCGAAGATTTTTTGTGCGGATCACAGGAAATGCGGAGGCGATGAAGACTTATATCGAGAGTATTTTCGGACCGGTTCAGATTGTGATGCTTCCGGATGTGGAGGAAGAGTTTGGATTTCTCACAGGCGCATGACGGAGCGGGCATATGAGGAGTGTGCGGCAAAATTTCCGAATATTATCCGTATGATCCGCATGCAGGAGCAGAGCGGGTCCAAAGAGTAAAAGATTCTTCGGAATGTCTGGTACGAGAACAAGGAGAAAGGAGAGTCTGTTCGTGTAAAATAGAAAGCGGACAGAAAAGTGATATGCTGATAGTGAAAAAATTTGGCGGCAGTTCCGTTGCGAACAAGGAGCGGATCTTTCGGGTCGCAGAGCGATGTATAGAAGAATATAAGAAGGGAAATGATGTTGTAGTTGTACTGTCCGCAATGGGAGATACGACTGATGAACTGCTTGCAAAAGCTGCTGACATCAATCCGAATGCACCAAAGAGAGAGCTGGATATGCTTCTGACGACAGGAGAACAGGTTTCTGTATCATTGATGGCGATGGCAATGCACGCACTCGGAGTGCCGGCAGTTTCTCTGAATGCGTATCAGGTTATGATGCATTCCACCTCTAGATATGGAAATGCAAGATTTAAGCGAATTGATTCAGAACGGATCAGACACGAATTGGATTCTCGGAAGATTGTCATTGTCACCGGCTTTCAGGGAGTCAATAAATATGATGATTATACAACACTTGGAAGAGGTGGTTCGGATACAACTGCAGTGGCGCTTGCAGCGGCATTGCGCGCAGATGCGTGTGAGATTTATACAGATGTAGATGGAGTATACACAGCAGATCCGCGTGTTGTAAAAAATGCGAGAAAATTAAAAGAGATTACCTATGATGAAATGCTGGAATTAGCAACTTCGGGGGCGAAAGTGCTTCATAATCGCTCTGTGGAGATGGCAAAAAAATATGGCGTACAGCTGGTAGTCAGATCTAGCATGAATTTAGAAGAAGGAACGACTGTGAAGGAGGTAGCGAAGATGGAGAAAATGTTGATCAGTGGGGTAGCAGGGGATAAGAATACAGCACGAATTTCAGTACTTGGAGTCAGTGACCAACCGGGAGTGGCATTTAAGATCTTCCACACGTTGGCAAAAAATAATATCAATGTGGACATCATCCTTCAGTCTGTCGGACGGGAAGGGACAAAGGACATTTCTTTTACTGTTTCTCAGGAAGATCTAAAGCCGGCACTGGCAATCCTGGAGGAATATCAGGAGCCAATGACAATCCGGGAGATCAAGTGGAGGATACTGTTGCAAAAATATCAATCGTGGGAGCGGGTATGATGAGGCAATCCGGGGGTTGCGGCAAAGTTATTTGAATCGCTCTACAACAATGGAATCAATATCAACATGATCTCTACTTCAGAAATACGTATTACGGTTCTGATCGATGAGAAGGAAATTGACAAGGCAATGCAGGCAGTCCATGATGGGTTTGGACTTGGAGATGTGTAAGAACGAGAGGGAAAACAAAAAAGAGAGGGTGAAGTAGGACCCTCTCTTGTGTATTTGCAAAAAAGATTTTGCTAAGATCAGAGCAGTTTCATCTGACTCAGAGCGCTGTTGTGATATTGTGGACAGAACGTTACATCTTCGCCAAACCAGTCAGGCGGAGTGAAATATTCAGCGGACATTGCATCTGCAAATTCAACTTCTGCAATTTGGAGTCCGGAGAGCTTGCCGGAAAAAATATCCAGTTCGATGGTAAGCGAGTCGGAGAGCGGAATCATATAGCGAGTTTTTTCGATGCAGATTCCGTCAATCTTTGTCTTAAGATGTTCGTAGCCTTCAGCGGTCAGAGGAAGATTGTGTTCTTCTCGGATCATCATGCCGCGGGATTTGTAGGTGAGTTCATAGCGGTCGTTATCCTTCGGATACGCACGACGGGGTTTGTGCAGAGATAGCCCTGTTCAATCGTGCGAAAAGGAAAAGAAGACAGATCGAAAGGGATTGTGTGGATCAGATATTTACGTTCGATTTCCATAAAAAATACCTCCAGTGATTTTTACATACAGCGACAAATTTGTGTCGGTTGTTTAAAATAACAGTTCAAAATACTCTTCGGTATCATAGTACAGATAAATGAAAATGTAAAGCAGTCATGGAAAAAATACGTAGGGAAAGGAAAGGTTGATATGAAAAAAGAAGCTGTGATCTTTCTTGCAGAAGGATTTGAAGAAGTGGAAGCACTGGCAGTTGTGGATGTACTGCGCAGGGCGGGAGCCGTTGTTCGTATGGTATCAGTCAGCGGCAAGAAGTATGTGGCAGGTTCTCATCAAATTTGCGTGCAGGCAGATGAAGTGTTTGGAGAAAAGACTTATGAGGAGGCAGATGTGGTGATTCTTCCGGGAGGCATGCCGGGAACACTCCATTTGAAAGCACATGAAGGAGTAAGAAGTGTTGTAAAAAGGGCAGCCAAAGAAAAGGTTGTGGCTGCAATCTGTGCGGCTCCTACCGTGCTTGCGGATATGGGGCTGTTGGAAGGAAAAGAGGCAACCTGCTATCCGGGGATGGAAAAAGACATGTGCAAGGCTGTCTGCCGGGAGGAGAAGGTAGTACAGTCGGGAAACATCATTACCGGAAGAGGGCTGGGCACTGCAATTGATTTTGCGTTGAGGTTGACAGAAGTATTGTTTGGCAGAGAACAGGAAGAGAAAGTCAGAGAGACTATCGTATATTCTGCGCAGGAATAAAACAAAATGGAAATGAGGTATCTATGCGGAAACAGAAAAGGATCATGATATGTTTTTGTCTGCTGCTCGGCATGAGTTTGGTCGGCTGTGGAGTATTGAAAGGATTTGATGCAGAAGCCTATACGGAGGCAGTTTTAAAGCAGCGGCTTTCGGGGGATACAAAAGCAATTGCCAGACTTACCGAGGAGATGTCAGAAGAAGAACTGACCGCACAGTACGAGAAAGAAGTGCAGACGTTTGTTGCGGGATATATCACAAAGGATGTGTCGATGGGAGAAGAATTGACAGAAAAATATACGGCATTGTGTTCCGAAATTTTTTAAAAGTCTGAAGTATGAAACGGCGAAAGCCGAAAAGAAGGATAAGAATACTTATGATGTGAATGTGGATATTTATCCGACGGATATATTTGTGACTTTTCAGAAAAATTAAAACATCCTGCAGATGAAATGATCCAGAAGGCAGAAAATGGTGAGTATAAAGGTACTGAGGAAGAAATCAAGACCCAAATGCAAAGCGAGTTTTTAGAATATTCCTATACGCTCTTAGAAGAGAGTTTCGAGGGAGCGCAAAATGGCAAAAAAGAAACGGTAGTGTTGACGATCAGCAATAAGGAGAAAAAGGGATTTGCAGTTGAAGAAGAAAGCTTTTCAAACTTTCTTACAGCAATACTCAGACTTGATGAAGTGAAATGACCTGGCAGGGAAATGCAAAATAATTTGAAATACACACTAGTAATTTCAGATACTTTATGCTATAATTTTTTAGTGACTCTGAGTAGGAGTAATTATACGAAGTGAAAAACAAAAGTTACCATATATAAGGAGGAAACTGTAAATGAGTTTACAAGTAGAAAATTTAGAAAAGAACATGGCGAAGCTACAATCGAAGTGTCCGCTGAAGAATTAGAAAAAGCAATCCAGGTGCATACTTAAAACAGAAAAATAAAATCAGCGTACCAGGATTCCGTAAAGGAAAAGTTCCGCGTCAGATGATCGAGAAAATGTATGGAGCAGAGATTTTCTATGATGATGCTGCAAACGCACTCATTCCGGAAGCATATTCCAATGCTTATGATGAAAGTGGATTAGAGATTGTTTCTCAGCCAAAAGTAGAAGTAGTTCAGTTAGAAAAAGGAAAACCATTTATTTTCACAGCAGAAGTTGCAGTAAAACCGGAAGTAACTCTCGGTGAGTACAAAGGTCTTGAAGTAGACAAAGTTTCTAACAGAGTAACTGCAAAAGAAGTTGAAGAAGAGATCAAAAAAGAACAGGAAAAGAATGCAAGAACAATTGAAGTAGAAGACCGTGCAGTACAGGACGGAGATGAAGTTGTATTAGACTTCGAAGGATTTGTTGATGGTGTTGCATTTGAAGGTGGAAAAGGAGAAAACTATCCGTTAACAATCGGATCAGGATCTTTCATCCAGGATTGAAGAGCAGTTAGTAGGTGCTGAAAAAGAAAAAGAAGTAGAAGTAAATGTGACATTCCCAGAAGAATATCATGCAGAAGAATTAGCAGGAAAACCGGCAGTGTTCAAGTGTACAGTACACGAGATCAAAGCAAAAGAACTTCCGGAATTAGATGATGAATTCGCAGCAGAGGTTTCTGAATTTGATACATTAGACGCTTACAAAGCAGATGTGAAAGCAAAGATCAAAGAGAGAAAGAACACAGAAGGAAGAAGAAAAGAAAGAAGATCAGGCAGTAGAAAAAGCAGTTGCAAAACGCTACAATGGAGATTCCGGATGCGATGATCGACACTGAGGTAAGACAGATGGCAAATGATTTCTCACAGAGAATCATGCAGCAAGGACTTACTATGGAACAGTACTTCCAGTTCACAGGAATGACAGCAGAGAAGATGCTCGAAGAACTTCGTCCACAGGCTGTAAAACGTATTGAGACAAGATTAGTTCTGGAAGCAATCGCAAAAGCTGAGAACATTGAGATCAGCGATGAAAAATTAGATGAAGAATTAGCTAAAATGGCAGAAGCTACAAGATGGAAGTAGAAAAACTGAAAGAATTCATGGGAGAAGCTGAGAAGAAACAGATGAAAGCTGATATGGCAGTTCAGGAAGCTGTTACATTCTTAGTAGAATCGGCAGTAGAAGCTTAATTCATTTTGGCATTGCAAAAAAAATAGGAGGGATATACATGAGCTTAGTACCTTATGTCATTGAACAAACAAGCCGTGGAGAACGCTCTTACGACATTTATTCAAGACTATTAAAAGACAGAATTATTTTTCTCGGAGAAGAAGTAAACGATGTGTCTGCAAGTGTGATCGTTGCCCAGTTATTATTTTTAGAGGCAGAGGATCCAGAGAAAGACATCCATCTTTACATCAACAGTCCGGGTGGCTCGGTAACGGCAGGAATGGCAATCTATGATACAATGCAGTTTATCAAATGTGACGTATCAACAACATGTATTGGTATGGCGGCAAGTATGGGAGCCTTCTTATTAGCCGGAGGAGCAAAAGGAAAAAGATACGCTCTTCCGAATGCGGAGATCATGATCCACCAGCCGTCAGGCGGTGCACAGGGACAGGCAACAGATATTAAGATCGTAGCTGACCATATCTTAAAGACCCGCACAAAATTAAATAAAATTTTAGCAGAAAATACTGGTCAGGATTTATCTGTGATCGAAGTAGACACAGAGAGAGATAACTATATGTCTGCTGAGGAAGCAAAGGCATATGGACTGATTGACGAAGTAATTATTAAGCATTAGACTAAGGAGGGGTTGTTCCGGGTGGGCATCCCCTTTCCGTGTAAAAATGAGGTGAGCATATGGCAGGAAAAATGAGCGATGATCTGATAAGATGTTCGTTCTGCAACAAGACACAGGCGCAGGTGCGCAAGCTGATTGCAGGCCCGAACGGGGCATATATCTGTGACGAGTGTATTGATGTATGTGCAGAAATTATAGAAGAAGAATTTGCTTACGAGGACGAGAGTAAATTTAGCGGAATCAATCTGTTAAAGCCGGAAGAGATCAAAGCATTTTTAGATGATTATGTAATCGGACAGGACGAAGCAAAAAAAGTGTTAGCAGTTTCCGTGTACAATCATTACAAAAGAATTATGGCAGAGAAAGACTGGGAGTGGAGCTGCAGAAGAGTAATATTCTGATGTTAGGACCAACCGGGTGTGGAAAGACATTTCTCGCACAGACGCTTGCAAAGATTCTGAATGTACCGTTTGCGATCGCAGATGCGACTGCGTTGACAGAAGCAGGATATGTAGGAGAAGATGTGGAAAACATTCTTCTGAAGATCATTCAGGCGGCAGATGGAGATATTGAGCGCGCAGAGTATGGAATTATCTATATCGATGAGATTGATAAGATCACGAGAAAATCAGAAAATCCATCGATTACAAGAGACGTATCAGGTGAGGGAGTGCAGCAGGCGCTCTTAAAAATCCTTGAGGGAACGGTTGCCTCTGTTCCGCCACAGGGAGGAAGAAAACATCCTCACCAAGAACTGATCCCAATCGATACGACAAATATTCTGTTTATTTGCGGAGGAGCTTTTGAGGGCATTGAGAAGATCATAGAGTCTCGTGTGGATAAGAAATCAATCGGGTTCAATTCTAAGATGACAGGTGCCAATGAGCATGATAAAGACAAGCTGTTAAGTCAGGTGCTTCCGCAGGATCTTGTGAAATTTGGATTGATTCCAGAACTTGTAGGGCGAGTTCCGGTGACGGTAACTTTAGAACAGCTTGACGAAGATGCGCTGATCCGCATTTTGACGGAGCCAAAGAGTGCGATCGTCAAACAGTATCAGAAGTTGCTAGAACTTGATGGTGTAGATCTTCAATTTGATGAAGATGCACTGAAAGAGATTGCGAAGATTTCTCTTTCTAGAAAGACTGGTGCGAGAGGCCTTCGTGCAATTCTGGAAAATGTCATGATGGACACAATGTTTAAAGTGCCATCAGATGATAAGATCAAGACATGCAGAATTACAGAAAATGTAGTAAAAGGACTGGAAGATCCAGAATATGGATATGAGCGTGTACTTCTTCCAAAGAGGGAGAAAGTGGCATCAGAAAGTGCATAGAAAAGAGAAAGGGACGGGGGAAGCGGATTCTCCTGTCCTGTTTTATAATAGATAACATTTGGAGGAAATATGGAGAAAATACTGGAAAGCCTGCCGATGATTCCGCTTCGCGGCATGACGATCCTTCCAGAGATGGTCGTACATTTTGATATCAGCAGGAAAAAATCGATCGAAGCCGTGCAGGAAGCATGGTGGGAGATCAGAGAATATTTTTAGTGACACAGCGGGAAGTGGAGACCGAAGAGCCACAGCAAAAAGAATTGTTTGAAATCGGGACGATTGGTACAATCAAGCAAGTGATCAAGCTTCCGAAAAAGATTTTGAGGATTCTTGTAGTAGGAGAAGAGCGGGCAATGCTTCGCAATATTGAGTGCGGGGAGCCATACATGAGGGCGCTTGTGGAAGTAGAGCGTGAAGAAAAAAAAGAGTTGCCAGAGGAGGAAGGAATCCAGGAACAGGATCCGCAGGCCGAAGCACTTGTGAGAAATCTGAAAGAAATGTTTGCAGAATTAGGGGTGAAAAGTCCGAAAGTCAGCAAAGAGACCGTTGCACAGATTCTTGATATTGACGATCCCAAAAAGCTGGTCAGACAGATTTGTGCAAATATTCCGCTTCCTTATCGGGAACTTCAGGAACTATTGAATGAAGGAGATCCATGGAAACTTTACGAGCTGCTTAGTTTTAAGTTGGTCAATGAACTTCAGATTATGAATATTAAGGAAGAACTTCAGGTCAAAGTCAAAGAGCGTGTCGATAAGCACCAGAGAGAGTATATTTTAAGAGAACAGTTAAAGCTGATCCGGGAAGAACTCGGTGATGATACGACAATGAGTGATGCTGAAGAATTCGAGGCTGCGACAAAGAAAATGGCAGCATCCAAAGAAGTCAAAGAGAAGCTGATGAAAGAAATCAAGCGTTTTAAAAATTCTATGGGAAGTGCGGCAGAGACCTCGGTCATCCGAACTTATATTGAGACTATGCTGGAGATGCCGTGGGATAAGAAGAAAGAAGAAAGTTATGACTTAAGCTACGCAAAAGAGGTTCTGGAAAAAGAACATTATGGATTGGAGGAAGTCAAAGAGCGTGTGTTGGAATATCTTGCAGTCCGTACACTCACACAGAAAGGGAACACACCGATTCTGTGTCTGGTAGGACCTCCGGGAACTGGAAAAACTTCCATTGCACGGTGCTTGCAAAAGCTCTCCACAAACCATATGTGAGAATTTCGCTCGGCGGCGTCAAAGATGAGGCGGAAATCCGGGGACATAGGAAGACGTATGTCGGTGCAATGCCAGGAAGAATTGCAAATGGGTTGAAGACAGCAGGAGTCAAAAATCCGTTGATGCTGTTAGATGAGATAGACAAAGCAAGTTCCGACTATAAGGGGGATACTTCTCAGCACTTTTGGAAGTGCTTGACAGTGAGCAGAATTATAAGTTCCGGGATCATTATCTTGAAGTTCCAGTGGATCTTTCGGAAGTATTGTTTGTCACAACTGCAAATTCACTCCAAACTATTCCGAGACCGCTGTTAGACCGTATGGAGATCATTGAGATCAGCAGTTACACAGAAAATGAAAAAGAGCATATTGCAGACAGACACTTGATTCCGAAACAATTGGAACGTCATGGATTATCCGAGGAACAACTTCAGATCAGTAAGAATGCCGTAGGAAAGATGATCCGTTCTTACACGAAAGAAGCAGGGGTGCGCCAATTGGAGCGAAAGATTGGGGCTATTTGCAGGAAATCGGCAAAAGAGATTCTTGAGAAGGACAGAAAGAAAATCCGGGTGACGGAGAAGAATATTGAAAAGTATCTTGGAAAAGAAATCTTCACGTATGAGATGGCAAATGAAACAGACGAAGTCGGAATTGTGCGCGGGCTGGCATGGACAAGTGTCGGAGGGGATACACTTCAGATTGAAGTGAATCTGATGCCGGGAAAAGGGGAATTACTTTTAACCGGACAGCTTGGGGATGTCATGAAAGAGTCGGCGATGGCCGGGATCAGCTATATTCGCTCGATCAGTGAAAAATATGGAATTGAGGCAGATTATTTTGAAAAACATGATTTCCATGTACATATTCCGGAGGGAGCTGTTCCAAAAGACGGACCATCTGCCGGAATCACGATGGCGACGGCAATCTTTTCGGCAATTCTGAATCGAAAGTGCGTGCAGATGTTGCGATGACAGGAGAGATCACACTGCGTGGAAGAGTGCTTCCGATTGGAGGTCTGAAAGAAAAATTGTTGGCGGCCAAGAATGCCGGGATCAAGAAGGTGCTGATCCCAGCAAGGAACAAAAGAGATGTGGAAGAACTTTCAGCAGAGATTACAAAAGGACTGGAAATCATTCCGGTAGAACAAATGGAAGAAGTGTTAGAACATGCATTTGTTCCGGAATAGGAAGGAAAGGAAAAATTATGATTATCAGAAATATTAATTTAGAGACTGTCTGCGGGATCACAAGTAAGCTGCCGGAAAATGATAAGCCGGAGATTGCGTTTGCAGGGAAATCAAATGTGGGGAAATCTTCGTTGATCAATGCGCTGATGAACCGCAAATCCTATGCAAGAATTTCAGCCACACCAGGAAAGACGCAGACAATTAATTTTTATAATATCAATGAAGAGATGTACCTTGTGGATCTCCCGGGATATGGATATGCAAAAGTGTCGGAGAAAGAGAAAATCCAGTGGGGAAAATTGATTGAAAAATATCTGCATACATCAAAACAGTTACGGGCAGTGTTTCTTCTGATCGACATCCGGCATGAACCATCGGCTAATGATAAGATGATGTATCAGTGGATCGTGGATCAAGGATATAATCCGATTATTATTGCGACAAAATTAGATAAAATCAAGCGCAGCCAGGTGCAAAAACATGTTAAAATGATAAAAGAAGGTCTGCAGCTTGTGCCGGGAACGACAGTTATTCCATTCTCTTCGGAGACAAAACAGGGAAGAGATGAGATTTGGGACCTGGTCGAGCGAGAATTTCTAAATGACGAAGAGAGATTACAGGAAACTGAAAACTAAGAAGCAAAGAAAGCTTACTGATTCATAAAAAAGAAGGTGGAGCATATGGAAGACAGAAGACCTTACTGGAAAGTGGCGGCAAGTCTTTTGGTCAGTCTGATTGGAACAGTCGTGTTTGTGGTGGTAGGATTTCAACTGATGAGGTATTTTATGCCATTCGTGATTGGGTGGGTAATCGCAATGATTGCCAATCCGGTCGTGCGATGGCTGGAAAAGCGGTTGAAGATCGTAAGAAAGCTGGGATCAGCGATCATTATTGTAATGGTGCTCGGTCTGATTGTGACAGGACTTTACTTTGGATTCAGCAAGGCGTTTACGGAAATCAAAATTTTTATTGACAATTTTCCGGAGATGTATCAGCAGTTCGAGGAAGATTTTCGACAGATCGGAAGAGAATTCCAGGGGATTTTTCATTTGTTGCCAGCAGAACTGCAGGTGGGCTGGGATGAGATGGTCAACAATATGGATCAGGGAATGGCAGATTTGATCACGGGGATCAGCGAGCCGACAGTGACTGCAGCAGGAAACTTTGCAAAGCGTCTTCCATCTATTTTGATTGCAGTAATCGTGACGGTCATTTCTGCTTACATTTTTATTGCGGAACGTGACGAGATCATTGTGTGGAGCAAGAAGATCGCTCCAAGTGCAGTTCAGAAAAAAATGACGATGGTTGTGGACAATTTTAAATGTGCAGTGGGGATATTTTAAAGCGCAGTTTAAGATTATGATCGTTGTTGCACTGATCTTGAGTTTGGGACTGGCATTCCTAAAAGTCAAGTATGTGTTACTCTGTGCAATTTTGATTGCACTGCTTGATTTTCTTTCCATTTTTTGGAACCGGGACAGCAATGATACCGTGGGCTGTATTCGAGTTTCTGACAGGGGACTATAAACTTGCAATCGGTCTGATTATTTTATATGCTACCACACAGCTTGTAAGACAGCTGATTCAGCCTAAGCTTGTGGCAGATAGCATGGGACTGACGCCACTTGTGACATTGGTTCTGCTTTATGTTGGTTACAAGATGGGAAGTGTATTTGGCATGATACTGGCAGTTCCGGCAGGATGATCGTTATTAATATGTACAAAGCAGGAGCCTTTGATTATATTTTAGATGATGTGAAAATATTGCTCAAAGGGATTCAAAAGCTCAGAGAGCCTTAAGGGAAACCAATCCGACCGGACGTGTCTGGGAAAGATGGGAATTAGAAAAGGCGATGGAGATTTATAAAGAGAATGACGTCTATGTGATTTCCGATGAAATCTGGTCTGATCTTGTTCTCTATGGAAATCAGCATATTCCGACACAGTCTGTATCTGAAGACGCGAAAAATCGTACAGTAGCTCTGTATGCTCCGTCTAAGACATTTAATCTTGCGGGAATGGTAGGAAGTTACCATATTATCTATAACAAATATATCCGCGAGCGTGTGGAAAAAGAATCTTCCTTATGCCATTACAATTCGATCAACCTCTTATCGATGTATGCGCTGATGGGAGCTTATTGTGAAGAGGGTGCAGAGTGGACAGATGAGCTTCGCGAGGTGCTTGGTGAAAATGTAACATACGCATGTGATTTTATTGAAGCACATTTCCCTGGGGTAAAAGTGTCAAGACCGCAGGGAACGTATATGCTGTTTTTAGATTGTACGGAGTGGTGTAAGGAACATGGAACTACGATCGATGAAGTGCAGACCAAAGGATATGAAGTAGGTGTTGTCTGGCAGGATGGGCGTGCATTCCACGGTCCATGTGCAATTCGTATGAATTTGGCACTTCCATTTAGCCGGGTAAAAGAGGCATTTGACAGATTTGCAGAGCATGTATTTTGTTAAGATAGAAGCGGTGATAGTTTAGATTTCCTGCTAGTTTGCAGAAAGGAAATGCGACCGTAGAGGAAATTGGGATATGGATCTGTAACAGAATATTCGATTTGAAAGAAAAGGACTGCGACCTATCAGGGGGGAATGAGGAACCCAGATAGGTGCGGTCCTTTTGCTATAGGAGTGTTTCTAAAATAAAGGGAAAAGTTAACCGAGTGCTACATCCAGAATCATCATGACACAGAAGCCGACTGCAAATCCGATTGTGGCAATGTTGGAATGTGTTCCTTCACTTGCCTCAGGGATGATCTCTTCTACGATTACATAAATCATAGCTCCTGCCGCAAAACTTAGCAGGTATGGAAGGAGTGGAATCAGAAAATCGGAGAGCAGGATTACTGCGATTGCCCCAAACGGTTCCACCAGACCGGAAAGCGTACCGTAGAGAAATGATTTTCTGCGGCTGATCCCTTCTGATTTCAGTGGCATGGAGATGATTGCCCCTTCTGGGAAATTCTGAATTGCAATCCCGACAGAGAGAGCAAAAGCAGAGGCAAGAGTTACCTCTGTACCGGCATTTTTCAGTCCGGCAAATACGGCACCGACTGCCATCCCTTCCGGCAGATTGTGGATTGCGACTGCAAGAATCATCATAGTTGTTTTTTGAAGACTGCTCTTTGGTCCTTCCGGTTGCGTTTGATTGAGGTGTAGATGTGGAATCAGGCGGTCAAAGAGAAGCAGGAGCAAGATGCCGATCAGAAGACCGGATATTGCTGGGAGGAAGCTGAACTTTCCCATGCCTCTTTCGGTAGACAGATCCATTGCGGGAATCAGCAGAGACCAGACGGATGCGGCCATCATTACCCCGGAAGAAAATCCGAGCAAAGCCTTCTGCAAAAGAGGATGGATTTTGTCTTTCATAAAAAACACCATAGCTGCGCCGAGGGTAGTTCCGACAAATGGGATGGAAACCCCTGCAATTGTATTAAAATCTAACATAGAACCTCCTTGTACTTTTTGATAAAAATGAAATGTTTAATGGAAAAATTATATTGTTATCATATTGTGAAGTGTGAAAAATGTCAATGGCAATGGAAAAAGAAGAAACAGAACAAACATTCGATTTCTTCTGTACTTTTATTTTATATTCTGATATAATAGCGTAAAAGAAAGAAGATAATAGTATTACGAAGAATCCGGTTATTCGAAAAATTTGAATGACGGTGAGAACATAAAGGAGAAATAATGGAGCACTTTGAGTTAGTATCAGAATATGCCCCAACCGGTGACCAGCCACAAGCCATCGAGCAGCTTGTCAAAGGTTTTCAGGAAGGAAACCAATGCCAGACGCTTCTTGGAGTTACCGGTTCGGGGAAGACATTCACAATGGCGAATGTCATTCAACAATTAAACAAACCAACATTAATTATCGCCCACAATAAAACTTTGGCTGCTCAGTTATACGGCGAATTTAAAGAGTTCTTTCCTAATAATGCGGTAGAATATTTTGTATCCTACTATGACTACTACCAACCAGAAGCCTATGTCCCATCTTCGGACACCTACATTGCAAAGGATTCTGCCATCAATGATGAGATTGATAAGCTTCGACACTCTGCGACAGCTGCACTGTCGGAGCGAAGAGATGTGATTATTGTGGCGAGTGTATCTTGCATCTATGGACTGGGTTCACCGATTGATTATCAGGAGATGGTGATCTCGCTGAGGCCAGGTATGATCAAGGACCGGGATGAGGTCATTGCAAAAGTTGATTGAGATTCAATACGATAGAAATGATATGGATTTTAAGCGTGGAACCTTCCGTGTAAGAGGCGATGTACTGGAAATCTTTCCGGCAATCTCGGAAGATTATGCAATCCGAGCAGAGTTTTTTGGAGATGAGATTGAACGGATCACGGAGATTGATCTTCTGACAGGAGAGATTAAGAGCGAACTGAGCCATATTGCAATTTTTCCGGCATCACACTACGTCGTATCGAAGGAGAGCATTGACCGGGCAACGAAGGCAATCGAGGAAGAACTGGAGGAGCAGGTTCGGTACTTTAAGAGTGAGGACAAGCTGCTGGAGGCACAGAGAATCGCAGAACGGACGAATTTTGATATCGAGATGATGAGAGAAACTGGATTCTGTTCGGGAATTGAGAATTATTCCAGACACCTGACGGGATTAAAGCCGGGAGAAGCGCCACACACATTGATTGATTATTTTCCGGATGATTTCATCATTATGATCGATGAGTCACATAAGACAATTCCGCAGATTGGGGGAATGTATGCGGGGGGACCGCTCCCGACAAGAATGACTTTGGTGGACGTTATGGGTTTAGGCTTCCTTCGGCGTTGGATAACCGACCGCTGAATTTTGAAGAATTTGAAAGTAAGGTCAATCAAATGCTGTTTGTCTCTGCTACGCCGGGAGAGTATGAGGAACGCAATGAACTTCTGCGGGCAGAGCAGGTAATCCGTCCGACAGGACTTCTTGATCCGGAGGTGGAAGTACGTCCGGTGGAAGGGCAGATAGACGATCTTGTTGGCGAAGTGAATAAAGAGATTGCGAAGAAAAATAAGGTGCTGATCACAACGCTGACGAAGCGTATGGCAGAGGATCTTACGGATTATATGCGAGAACTTGGAATCCGGGTGAAATACCTTCATTCGGATATCGATACCTTGGAGCGGACAGAGATCATCCGCGATATGCGTATGGATGTGTTCGATGTTCTTGTGGGAATCAACCTTTTGCGAGAAGGGTTGGATATTCCGGAGATCACACTTGTTGCGATTCTCGATGCAGACAAGGAAGGATTCCTTCGTTCGGAGACATCGCTGATCCAGACGATCGGTCGAGCTGCAAGAAATGCAGAGGGTCATGTGATCATGTACGCGGATACGATGACAGATTCTATGAAGGCTGCCATTGAAGAGACAAAGCGAAGACGTCAGGTACAGATGGAATACAATGAGAAGCATGGAATTACGCCGAAGACAATACACAAATCCGTACGGGATCTGATCAGTATTTCAAAAAAGGTGTCTTCCGAGGAGATGAAGCTAGAAAAAGATCCGGAATCTATGAGTGAAAAGGAATTACAGGCTGCAATTAAGGATATTAATAAAGAAAGATGAAAAAAGCCGCAGCAGAACTGAATTTTGAGGTGGCAGCAGAACTAAGAGATCAGCTGATAGAATTTAAGAAAAAGCTGTTGGAGATAGAGGAATCATAAGGACAAAGAAAAGAAGAGGTAAGAAATGGCACGCAAAGCAGAAAAGAAGCAGTATATTAAGATTAGAGGTGCAAACGAACACAATCTGAAAAATATTGATGTGGATATTCCGAGAAATGAGCTTGTAGTATTGACAGGATTGAGTGGTTCTGGAAAGTCTTCTCTGGCATTTGATACGATTTATGCAGAGGGACAGAGAAGGTATATGGAGTCATTATCCTCCTACGCGAGACAGTTTCTAGGACAGATGGAGAAGCCGGATGTAGAGAGTATCGAAGGCCTTTCCCCGGCGATTTCGATCGATCAGAAATCTACGAATCGAAATCCGAGGTCGACAGTTGGAACGGTGACGGAGATTTATGATTATTTTCGATTACTGTATGCGAGGATTGGTATCCCACATTGTCCAAAGTGTGGAAAAGAGATTAAAAAGCAGACAGTGGATCAGATGACAGATCAGATTATGGAACTGCCGGAAGGAACGAAGATTCAACTACTTGCTCCGGTAGTCAGAGGGCGCAAGGGAACTCACGCAAAACTGTTTGAGAAAGCGAAGAAGAGTGGATATGTTCGTGTGCGCGTGGATGGAAGTATGTATGAACTGACCGAGGAGATTATACTGGATAAGAATATCAAGCATAATATTGAAATTATTGTAGATCGTCTGAT
>ENA-OQIG01000456-OQIG01000456.1-human-gut-metagenome-genome-assembly--contig:-NODE-456-length-23734-cov-2.751133_pt1 | contig 23734 bp, 30 predicted proteins | sample MGYA00242576_ERZ504741 | MGnify/ENA primary metagenome ERZ504741 (study PRJEB26092, sample SAMD00036436) | human gut metagenome | host: Homo sapiens | study: EMG produced TPA metagenomics assembly of... | reverse complement strand
CGCTGCCATTCTCCCCAGGTACGCATCTGGCGCAGTGGCAGTCCCTTTACACAGGTCTCTTCTTCCAGTTCTCTGGCAGCACCTTCACTGATGTCCTCTTTCAACTCTACAAAGCCTCCTGGAGTCGCCCAGAAACCGATACTTGGATGATTGCTGCGCTTTACCATAAGAACCTTTAATGGCTGTCCCCAGTGGGTCAGTTTTTCTTCACATCTGACTACTACAATATCAGCTGTGTTGCACAGGCTTTCATACTTGGCCGGATTATAATGCTCTAAAAACTCCTCTAAAGACTGTCCAGCCGGGTTTTTCTCACCTGTACCATAAAATCTCCTTAAATCACTTAAAAATGCCATAAAAATGCCCTCCTTCTTGTACTGCTGTACATTTATCGCGTTTTTTCTTCGGTCAGCCCCTTTAATATGCCAGGGATATCATAAGAATTTCCGGTCATATACGGGATCACTCCGGCTTCACGTAAGGCTTTGCCGGTTACCGGGCCAATGGCGATCACTTTGACACCTGCAGGTATCTGGAAATGCTTTAAAAATGCTTTCGCGCCTGAGGCACTGCCAAAGACCAGGTGGCTGCACTGTGAAAGGAGTGTTCCGTCAGCAAGAGGCTTCCCTTTTACATGATACAACGCCAGGTCTTTATAAAAAATATCTTGTTTTTCCAATTCTTTGCTCAAATTTACACTGCCGTCTTTGGAACGTGCCAAAAGCACATGATCTGAAGGAGTCAGAACATTAATAAGAGCTTCTGCCAGGCTTTGGCTGCAGTACTCTTTTGGCATCAGATCCGCCTGAAAGCCATGGGCTTTTAAAGCCTGTCTGGTGGCTTCTCCGATCACGGCAAAATGAAGACTGCATAAAAGCCGCAGATCCCCGTTTTCCTGGTTTAAAAACCGGTCAAAGAAAATTTCCACTCCGTTTACACTGGTAAAGACCAGCCAGGTGAAGTTTTGTTTTAAAATAGCTGTAAGTGAAGAGTTCGGATTTGAAGAGTCTGGATCTTCTGAAAACTCTTCTGAAAATGCCTCCGGCACCACTTCCATTTTCATTACAGGAAGTGTTTTGGCGCCCTGGGATTTTAAAGCAGTTTCTAAACGGGCTGTAAAAGAAGAGGTACCGGTGATCCCGACTGTAAGCCGGATAATGGCTTGTCATCAATCTTATCACCTGTCATTTCTTCTGATCGCAGGTCAAAAGCTGCGGTCTCCCCTACAACAATGATCGCAGGTGTTTTAAGACCTGCCTTAAGGCTTTTCTCATAAATGGTTTCCAGTGTACCTCTGACTGTGCGCTGACTGGCAAGAGAGCCATCTTCGATCACAGCTGCCGGTGTATCCGGGCTTTTTCCCCCTTTTATAAGACCTTTTGCAATATGCTCCAGATTGGAAAGTCCCATAAGAAAGACCAAAGTTCCCTCACAGGCACCATATAAAGCCAGCTCTGCCTCTGACTGGGCCCCCTTTAAGGTGTGTCCGGTGATCACATGAAGCTGCGGCTTACATTTCTGTGTGTGACCGGTATACCAGCCAGTTCCGGAACAGATACGCAGGAAGTAATACCCGGCACCAGCTCCCAGGGGATCTCTTTTTCTTTTAAAGCCAGGATCTCTTCTGAACCACGGCCGAAAACAAAGGAGTCCCCGCCTTTTAAGCGAACTACTTTATTTCCTTCTAAAGCCAGCTGTACCAGAAGTTCATTGATCTGATCCTGTTTCATAGAGTGGCAGCCTGCCTGTTTTCCTACATAAAAAGTTTTACAACGGGAAGGAACCCAGGAGAGAAATTCTTTTGATGCCAGATGATCATAAACCAGGCGTCACAGCTCTCTAAGATTTCCTTCCCCTTTAAGGTAATAAGACCCGGATCTCCAGGACCTGCTCCTATAAGATAGACAACTCCTTTTTTCATATCCTTTTAAGTCCTTTCCCTGTTTCTTCGATCATTTTTTCAAGGCTTTCTCTGTCTTGTATTTCCTGTGACACACACATGACGGACCTTTTTTATCTTTTAATTCGCCCGGACAGCCTGCAGCCTGTATGATCAGTTTTCCCTCTTCCATTCTGGCATAGACACCAACCGGTTCGTGGCAGCCTGCATTCAAGTATGCAAGTACCCTCTTTCTGCATCTAAACAGATATGAGCGTCCGGGCAATCAATAACTGAGGCAAGTTTTGCGGCAGGACTGCCTGTTTTTGCCTCTACGGCAAGAATGCCCTGTCCTCCGGCAGGAATAAAATGTTTCGGATCTAAAGGATAAAAATGGAATTCTTCCCCTTCACAGATCCCCAGTCTTGCAAGACCTGCCTGAGCCAGTACAATGCCGTCATAAAGCCCTTCTTTTAATTTATTAAGACGGGTGTGTACATTTCCTCGAAGAGTCTGGAAAACAGGTTCTGGTATGTTTGCATTTACAGGCCATACTTCTTTCCAACATTCTTCTAAGAAGCACTGTCTTCTTGGACTGGAAGTCCCTACAATAAAGCGTGGACAGACGAAAGAAGAAAAATCTGTATCTGCTTGTGACCAGCACATCTCCCGGATAGGCTCTTTCTGATACAGCTGCAATGCACAGGCCTTCTTCTAAGCAGGCAGGCATATCCTTGGCACTGTGTACAGCCAGGTCGATCTCTCCGCTTAAAAGGGCATCTTCCAGCTCTGATACAAATACGCCTTTTCCTCCAAATGCCTGTAAGGGGCTGATCAGGTTTTTATCTCCTAATGTATCTGATGTAACGATCTCTGTTTCAAGTCCCGGATATGCCTTTTTCAAAAGATCTTCAATAATATAAGTCTGTTTTAAAGCCAGTTCGCTTTTCCGGCTTCCGATCCGTAATTTAAGTTCTGTCATATGGTTCCTCATCTGCTATGATCTCATCGATCTGTTCTCTTGTTAAAGGCTGGTCCTGCTCTGCAGCAAGAGTGGCCATTTTCTTAAAAACTTCTTTTCTCTTTTGGGAAGACTCAGGAAAAAGAGACAGAATCTCCGGACGCAGGCTGCCTAACTGCTCTGCGATTTCTCCTGTATGTTCCGGTATCACCTGACGGATCCGTTCTTTTATGATCTGGGTAAGAACAGGGCTTGCACCGCCGCTGGATATGGCAATATTTACAGGGCCCTCCTTAAGCATGGACGGAAAGATAAAACTGCATTCATCCTTTACATCTACTACATTGACCGGGATCTTCTTCTGTCTGCAATAATCGGAGATCTTTGCATTTAAAACCTCGTCAGAAGAGGCAGCGATCACAAAATCAGCATCTGCCAGATCATCCTCTACAGAAAAAAGCCGTCTGTACAGTTTCAGACGGCTCCCAAAGGACGGTTCCTCTGCCAGAGCGGATAACCCGGCATTCCATTCCGGGGAAACGACCTTGATAGTTACACCAAAAGGAAGCAGGTCACATACCTTGCGGTATGCAACCTTTCCTCCTCCTGCAATGACACAAAGTTTTCCCTCAATATCCATATAGAAAGGAAAATATCCCATTATCTGTCCTCCCCAGGTACATCCTCTTTTTCATCCGGATCATCCAGGTCATCCTCATGTTCATCTTCCCATGAGTCATATTCATCATCTGGATATTCTTCCGGAAGATCTTCTGAATGATCAGAAACTTCATCCCCGGATCCATCATCATCCGGTTCCGGCATTGTGCGCTCTCTTAAAGCATTCTTGCGCTCATTTACAAGACGTTCAAATTCTTCCTCACTGCAGCCCATATCAGCCAGTCTCTTGCGGCGTTTCTCACGAAGAACACGCATCCGTTCTTCTTCCTGCTTTCTCTGGATCATAAACCAGATCACAGCAGCTGCGATCAGGAGAACCACTACACCAGCTCCTGCAGCAATATAAGTTGCTTTTGTAAGTTTCAGAGGCTTTTTCTCTTTGTCTGCTGTGGAAGAGGTTCCTGTTTTTGCTGCATCGGTAGTATTCTCACTGCCTGCAGTTTCGTTATCTGTACCATCTTCTGCAGATACCGGTGCAGAGGCTGCCTTTGTACTGTAGACCCAGGCAACACCGATCTGGCGGTCATTGTATGTATAAATAATACGGCCAACTGCGCCTTCCGGATGGCTTGCAGGGATCTCTGTCTGAAGATATTTGTCTGCATCTGAAAACTGGGCATCATTTGGCAGGGTTACAACTGCCTTTTCATCCAGATAAAGATCGGAAGGAGAATAAGTCTCATCTCCAATGGTCACAGGTTCTTCCCCTGTTACATAGTCTGTTTCATTTTCTGCAACAGATACATTTTTAAAGCGGGCAAAACCAAAATCCAGAATGGTCTTTGTGTCAGAATAATGGGTCCGCTGGGTACTCTTTAAGGTAACAGCCACCTGACGGCGTCCGTCCTGCTCTGCATAAGTAACAAGGGTCTGACCTGCCAGGGAAGTATAACCCGTTTTTCCTGCAACTGCGCTTGGATAATAATTTTCGTCACTGGAGTCCCCGGTTACTACTAACTTATGCTCCATGGAATAAGTACGGCCATTTGGATTGTTGATGGTCGGAGGCAGTGTAGCGCTGGTGGTAGAACAAATCTCCAGTAAAGTAGGATTGCCAAAAACAGCTGCACCGATCTGGGCCATATCATAGGCAGATGTAAGCTGTTCCGGATCATTTAAACCGGACGGGTTTACAAAATGGCTTTCACGGCAGCCTAAAGAAGCCGCTTTTTCATTCATCATATCCGCAAAAGCTTCCCTGCTTCCGCCTACATGTTCTGCCAGAGCGTTGGCTGCCTGATTGGAAGACTGAAGAAGCATGACATAAAGCAGTCTTTTACAGAGAGCACATCTCCCTCTTCTAACTGCAGTTTGTTGCCGCTTCCGGACTCCACGTTATAAACAGCATCATGTGAAAAGGTAACCTGCTCATCCATAGAGGTATTTTCCACTACTACCAAAGCAGTCAAAAGCTTGGTAATGCTGGCAGGATATTCTTGAACATGGATATTCTGGGCAAAAAGAACGGCTCCGGAGTCCAGATCCATAACAATACCTGCTTCTGACTGGCAGCCGGTATCAAGTGGCCAGTCCGGTTTTGCAAACGCACACACAGACATGGAAAAGATACTGATAACACAGGCAAGTGCAGTATACCTTTTCGTTTCAGCTGTTTTAACATTATTTTCTTCCTCCATCCTGCTTTTCAAGGCGTGTTTTTAAAAATTCCAGTCCTGCTAAGATCACAGCACCCAGGATAAAAAATCCAATATGGAACGTAGAAAAACTCATAGGTTGCTGAGGCATATCCAGAGTTGTGGGTCCCTGGGTGATGGCATATAGGGAACCGATCATTAAACCAAGGATCATATAAATAGTCTGGGAACGGTGCTTTGCCAGGCAGATCTTAATGATCTTGATAATGCTGACAATACCCGTAAGAACTCCCAGTCCGAAAATAACAAGTACCGGAAGATAAGACAGGTTTAAATGCATAAATTCGTGGATCGCGTTGATCACCGGCACATAAAGTCCGAAGATCAAAAGCAGTGTGGAACCGGAAATTCCCGGAAGTACCATGCTGTAATGGCGATCATGGCAGCAAAAAACAGATACAGGCCCAGACCTGCTGTCATATGCTCAAAGTTTACAGAAATACCATTTCCATTTGTAGGGTTAAAATAAGAGATGCAGAATACCAGTGCCATACCGATCAAGGTAAACACAAGGCAGCCAGCCTTTCCTTTTATACTGGCCCACTCTTCTTTTACTACCAATGGGATAGCAAACAGGGTAAGGCCTAAAAAGACAGAACTGATCTCATAGATGTGTACCTGAAACAGAGAAGAAAGGACCATAACAGAAACACCAAAACCAATGACCCATCCAATTCCCAGTTTAATAAGGAAAACAAGGGCTGCTTTGCGCTTTGCATTGTCCTTTCCGATCATATCATTTAAAGAATTGATAAATTCATCATAAAAACCAAGTAAAAAAGCGATGGTGCCGCCGGAAACACCGGGAACACTGTCCGCTAATGCCATGCAGAAACCTCGTACTGCGTTTAAAAACATATAATTATTTCCTCCTGAAATCACTCTGGTTAAAAAAGCTTAGTATACCGTCTTAAGGATAGCTTTCTGTGAACCATTATACATGAAACAGGAGGAAATTCAAGTGAAATGTACTTTATGGAATTTTATCAGTCTCCCTGAAGAGCGTCATATCCTTCTTCACCGGTGCGGACTTTTACTACATTTTCCACATCATAGACAAAGATCTTTCCATCGCCGATGTGGCCGGTATAAAGAACTTTTTTCGCAAGGGCGATCACATCTGCCACAGGGACTTTGCTTACTACAACTTCTAACTTGATCTTTGGAAGGAGGGCTGCTTCTTCTACTTTAATACCTCTGTAATAATTGGTATGGCCCTTCTGGTTCCACAGCCCATAACCTGTGTGATCGTCATACCTGTTACCCCAAGTTCTGTCAGGGCTTCTTTTAAGGCTACAAAACGGCTCTGGTTGAAGATCATAACTACCTTTGTAAGTTTTGCGCCGGAGCCATTTCCGGAAATCGTTGTTTCAGACTGTGGGAAATGTTCTACAGGAACAGATTTTTCTACAGATACAGGTGCAGCCGAAACAGCTGGCGCATCTTCTCTTCCTGTAAATACAACCGGCATAAAGTCTGCATAAGAACTTGCCAGGTTATGTTCTGTTACGTCAAGACCCTTTGTTTCCTCTTCTACACTTGCGCGAAGTCCAATGGTATGCTTTAACAGATTAAATACGATCACCATGGTGATGGTTACCCAGAGGATCACAGATACAACACCTAAAAGCTGGATACCAAGCATATGGAAGCCGCCGCCGTAAAATACACCGTTTTCTTTGTCGAAAAGACCGGTTAAAAGGGTTCCTACAGCACCGCAGAAGCAATGAACACCAACAGCACCGACAGGATCATCGATCTTTAATACCTGATCTACAAATTCAATACCAAAAACTACTACAAAAGCTGCGATCAGGCCGATAAAGAAAGCACCTGTTGGAGTTACTACGTCACAGCCAGCTGTAACTGCTACCAGACCGGCTAAGGAACCGTTTAATGTCATGGAGATATCCGGCTTTTTATAGCGGATCCAGGTAATGATCATCACTGCTACAGTTGCTACTGCTGCTGCCAGGTTGGTTGTTACGAAAATGTTTCCTGCGGAATAGATGGCTTCATCACTGTCCATAGCTACCGTAGAACAGCCGTTAAAACCAAACCAGCAGAACCAGAGGATAAATACACCTAAAGCGCCAAGTGTTAAGCTGTGACCAAGGATTGCTTTCGGCTTTCCGTCTTTGTCATACTTTCCAATTCTCGGTCCTAAGATCTTTGCTCCAATGAGGGCTGCTACACCGCCGCACATATGAACCGCTGTGGAACCTGCAAAATCATGGAAACCTAACTGAGCCAGCCAGCCGCCGCCCCAGATCCAGTGACCGGAAATAGGATATACGATTGCGCTGATCACTGCACTGTAGATACAGTAAGAAATAAATTTGGTACGCTCTGCCATGGCACCGGAAACAATGGTGGCTGCTGTGGCACAGAATACAGTCTGGAAGATCAGATAGGCAGGAAGAGGAACACCTGCCGGAAGGATGGCACTGTAGTCGCCTCTTACAAAAGGATCAAAGCCGCCGATGAAAGCACCGCTGCCGGCAAACATAATACCAAAACCAGTCAGCCAGTAAAGGGGAGTTCCAATGGCAAAGTCCATAAGGTTCTTCATAATGATGTTGCCTGCGTTTTTCGCCCTTGTAAAACCGGTTTCAACCATGCAAAACCTGCCTGCATGAAAAATACCAGTGCCGCGCCTACAAGGACCCATATTGTGTTCACTGCTGAAAATTCCATAATAGTTTCCTCCTCATACTTTTACATAGAATGCAAAAAGGCGCATTGCCCGCCGGTACCTGACGTTGGCAATGCACCTCTTTGTGCTGACTGTTCTTACGTAAAAACAGAAAAAGCACCGGGTATTAAGCACCGGCGCTTTCTATGTGGCTCATTATAGTGGCCTAAAAAGAGAATGTCAACAGAAAATTAAATTTTTGTTAATAAGGCAGAAATTTTTCAAAAACTTTCCCTTGCCTTTGTTGTTTTTACAAACGGCTGACTTTCTTCCATCTGGGAAGTTCCGCCTCATACCGTTCATTGATCCAGTCTGCCCCTTTTGCAATTCCATCTGCATCAAAGGTACACTCTAAAAATTGCTTTTCTTCCTCTGGCGTGCAGTCAAAGCTGTACGGTTCCGGCCAGACGCTGACTCTGAGGACAGGAGTTTCCTCTCCTTCTTTTTCAAACTTTTCCATGCGAAAACGCATGCCTTTGCAGCTGCCGGTATATTTTTCTTTTTTCAAAAAATTTACCGGCATAAATCTTTAAGCTGAAGCATAAAACACTCTCCTGCAGATCTGTTTTATCCCAGATCCATTATTCGTGATAACTTAATTCCATTAAATTGGTAACCACCTGGGTACACTCTTCGTCGGAAATGGCAGAGGCAGTGTATACGGTATAACGTGTGCTGCCCCAGGACCATGAAGCCAGTCTTCCGCCGCTTTCTGTGGTCTTTACCTGGGCCTGTCCTGCTATTTGCCAGACTCCCAGTTTACAGCCAGTTCCTGGTCTGTAAACCGCTCAAAAATACCTGCAAAATCTTCCGCTGTATTGGAAGCGCGGTAACAGTAGGAAACGCCGTTTTCATCAAATGTGATCTCCGCCACTTCCCCGCTTATGGTATAAAACTTAGTATTTTCCCCATCTGCAGGTGCTACCATATGGATCCCCATGGACTCAAAGGACTGCTCATTTTCCACTTCTTCCATTGGATTGGGAATAGATGCAGTCTCTGCCTCAGAAGGAGCCTGCGTACTTTCTGCTGCTGTGGTTTCTTCCGGTCCTGAAGAAGCACAGCCAGTAAGCTGGCTAAGAGCCAGACCTGCTGCAAGACTTAAGGAAATCAGATACGTTCTTTTTTTCACCTGGATCATCTCCTGTTATTATTGTCGTTCATTTCTGAACTGTAACTTGTTATTTATTAGATTTACGGTTGATAAACTCTGTTTTTGTCTTAGAATAAACAAATTTCTGGCTGGCATACAGCCATAATAGCCGGATAAAGCAAAAGCTACTGCAATGGCAATGGAGAAATATTCCATTCCCTCATAACCAAACAGCTCCAAAGCGATCACCAGAGAAGAAATCGGGCAGTTGGTCACTCCCGCAAATAAGGCAGCCATAGAGCAGGCAGCACATAAAGAAGGGGCAAAACCGGTGATCTGTCCAAAAGCACAGCCAAAAGCTGCACCTACACATAAAGTAGGAACGATCTCACCGCCCTTAAAGCCTGCACCAAGGGCAATCGCTGTAAACAGCATTTTTAAGAAGAAAGCCTCATAACCGATCTCCCCTTCCATACTGCGCTCAATAAGAGGCATACTGCTTCCGCAGTAGTCCCTAGTACCGATCAGCAGGGTAAGAAGGATAAAAATAGCACTGGCTGCCAGGATACGCACATAGGGATTTGGAAATATTTTCCTGTAAGTGTGCTCTGCACCATGGAGCATCAGGCAGAATACAATGCTGACACCTGCGCAGAGGGCACTTAAAAAAATGATCCAACCAACACTGGAAACGCTGATAGCCGGAATAGAAAGCACGGTAAAATGCTCTCCTGCAATGCCTAAATATCTGGCGATCCCCACTCCGATAAAAGAAGAAAAAATACAGGGAACCAGGGCTGCATAATACAGTACACCGATACTGATTACTTCCAGCGGGAAGATAGCTGCTGCTACCGGTGTTCCAAAAAGTGCAGAGAACACAGCGCTCATACCGCACATAATGGCGATCTTTTTATCTTTTTCGTCTAAATGGATGGCATTTCCAAACAGGTTTCCAAGGCTTCCGCCTAACTGGAGGGCAGCTCCCTCGCGGCCGGAAGAACCGCCTGCAATGTGGGTCAGCACCGTAGAGACAAAGATCAGCGGTCCTGTAGCCAGTGTTACTTTTTCCGTGGAAGAAATGGCATCAATGACCATGTTGGTGCCTCTGTTGCCCTCTTCATGAAAGGTATGGTAAAGCCATACAATGAGAATACCGGAAACAGGAAGGAAAAATAACATATTTGGGTGGTTCATGCGAAAAGAAGTGGCAAAACTGACACCCATAGAAAAGAGGCTGCCGATCAGTCCGCCTGTACCGCCGATCAGCAGTGCGATCAGCTCCATTTATAAAATAACGCAGATTATTGGCAAGGGAAGCCCTTGTTTCATCAGCTGAATGATTCATTTGTATGTATCCCCCTAATTATTCTTACATGCCATCTGATCATGGCATCACTATAAATGACATAAGCGTGCCTGACTTCTTTTTCGTCCATCAGACACGCTTTTTATGCACACGAAGGCTTACATTTCGCTGTAAGTACCTTTAAATTTTACAAGTTTTGGACGATAGCCTGCGTCTGTAAGAGCAGAAACGATCTGGTTCTTGTGGTCGGTACCAAATGCCTCCATAGTGATACGCAGCTCAACAGCAGCATTACGGTTGATGCTGATAAACTGGTTGTGTTCCAGCTTGATGATATTGCCGTGTTCTTTTGCAAGAAGCTCTGCTACCTTTGCAAGTTCACCTGGTTTGTCAGGAAGGAGAACAGATACAGTGAAGACTCTGTCTCTCTGGATCAGACCGTGCTGAACGATAGAGGACATGGTGATCACATCCATATTTCCGCCGCTTAAGATAGAAACGATCTTCTTCTTTTCAACATTTAAGTGCTTTAAGGCAGCTACTGTAAGAAGGCCTGAGTTTTCAACGATCATCTTGTGGTTCTCTACCATATCCAGGAAAGCAACGATCAGTTCGCTGTCTTCAATAGTGATGATGTCATCTACATTCTGCTGGATGTATGGGAACAGCTTTTCGCCAGGACGCTTTACAGCAGTACCGTCTGCAATGGTATTTACCTGAGGAAGAGTTAATACATGTCCCTCTTTTAAAGACTCCTGCATGCAGTTAGCGCCAGCAGGCTCTACACCGATGACTTTGATCTTTGGATTTAACAGTTTTGCCAGAGTGGAAACACCGGTACAAAGACCGCCGCCGCCGATTGGAACTAAAATATAATCTACCGTAGGAAGTTCCTTGATGATCTCCATAGCAATAGAGCCCTGTCCGGTAGCTACTGCCAGGTCATCAAATGGATGTACGAAGTATAGCCATGTTCATCTGCCAGCTTGTATGCATATGCACAGGCTTCATCAAATACATCACCAGCCAGAACAACTTCTGCTCCGTATCCCTTGGTGCGGTTTACCTTGATCAGAGGAGTTGTAGTAGGCATAACAACGGTTGCCTTAACACCAGACAGCTTTGCTGCATAGGCAACGCCCTGTGCATGGTTTCCTGCAGAAGCAGTGATCAGGCCCTTTGCTTTTTCTTCTTCAGTCAGAGTGCTGATCTTGTAATAAGCACCTCTTACCTTGTAAGCGCCGGTATACTGCATGTTCTCCGGCTTGAAATATACCTTATTTCCGGTCTGTGCGGAAAAATATTCGCTGTAGATCAGCTTTGTCTCCAGAGTGACCTCTTTTACGATCTCAGAGGCCTCTTCAAATTTCTCTAATGTGAGTTCTTCCATGGTAGTCTTTCTCCTAAAATTGATTATCATGTATAACTATAACACTTTATCTCATTAAATTCAAGTTACAGTTCAGCCATGATATTTAAGATTGTACATGAAACAGGGCGTTGACGAAATCATTTGCGTCAAATTTCTGCAGGTCATCGATCTTTTCACCGATACCGATATATTTTACAGGAATTCCCAGTTCAGACTGGATGGCAACTGCAATACCGCCCTTTGCAGTACCGTCAAGCTTGGTAAGGATGATACCTGTAATATCAGCTACTTCCATAAACTGTTTTGCCTGTGCCAGCGCATTCTGTCCTGTTGTTCCGTCTAAAACAACTAAAGTCTCCCGGTATGCATCCGGATATTCCTTATCAATGATGCGGTTGATCTTCTTTAACTCCTCCATCAGGTTCTTCTTGTTGTGAAGACGGCCTGCTGTATCACAGATCAGTACATCCGCCTTTCTGGATTTGGCTGCTGCTACAGCATCATAGATCACAGCTGCCGGGTCAGAACCTTCCTGCTGCGCGATAATATCAACTCCTGCTCTGGCAGACCATTCTGTCAGCTGCTCAATTGCTGCTGCACGGAAGGTATCTGCTGCTGCTAAAATCACTTTCTTGCCCTGGTCCTTTAACTGGCCTGCCAGTTTTCCTACAGAAGTAGTCTTTCCAACGCCATTGACACCGATCACCAGGACAACGGACTTTCTGTTTTCAAATTCGTAAGCATTTTCACCCAGATCCATCTGTTCTTTGATGCTGTTGATCAGGATCTCCTTGCACTGCTCCGGATCCTTGATATGCTGCTCTTTTACTTTATTTCGCAGATCTTCTACAATCGCCATGGTCGTCTGGATACCCAGATCGCCCATGATCAGGGTTTCTTCGATCTCTTCATAGAAATCGTCATCAATAGCGGAAAAACCGCTGAAAATAGAGTCAATTCCAGATACAATATTGTTTCGGGTCTTTGTAAGCCCTTCTACCAGTCGGCCAAAAAAGCCTTTCTTTCCTTCTGCCATAAGGCCCCTCCTTTATATTTGCCTATTTTGTCAGGCTGTCTTCTATAAGATTAACAGAAACAAGGGTGGATACGCCCTTCTCCTGCATGGTAATTCCGTAAAGCCGGTCAGCAGCCATCATGGTGCCGCGGCGGTGGGTGATCACAATAAACTGGGTATTTTTCGTCAGTTTGTGAAGATAATTTGCAAAGCGGTCTACGTTGGAGTCATCTAATGCCGCCTCGATCTCATCTAAAAGACAGAACGGGGACGGTTTCAAATTCTGGATGGCAAACAACAGGGAAATAGCAGTCAGTGCTTTTTCACCACCGGAAAGCTGCATCATGTTCTGAAGCTTCTTGCCCGGAGGCTGGGCGATGATCTGAATTCCTGCTTCCAGGAGATCTTCCCCTTCCATTAATTCCAGGGCGCCCCGGCCGCCACCGAAAAGTTCTTTAAATACTTTGTCAAATTCTGCACGTATCTCCCGGAATTTTTCTTCAAACTGACGGCGCATGCCAATATCCAGCTCTTCAATAATCTTTTCCAGTTCTGCCTGTGCGTTTACCAGATCCTCATGCTGGGCCCTCATAAACTCATAGCGTTCTGACACTTCCCTGTAATCTTCAATAGCATTTACATTGATATTCCAAGAGATTTGATCTGCTCTTTTAAAGCATCGATCTGTCTGCGGATCTCCGGAAGGGAGGATAATTCCTCTTTTTTCAGTTCTTTTGCCTGATTTAAAGTCATTTCATACTCAGACCACATATAGGCAGCCAGACTTTCCAAATGTTCTTCCAGCTTTTCCGCCTGGCTCTGCACACGGAACAGGTCCTTATCCAGGTCAGAAAGACGCTTTGAAATATCTTCCCTTGTCTGGAACAGATTTTTCTGCTGTTTAGAGACTTCTTCTTTTTCCAGGGCAGTTTTCTGGATCTCTTCCTCTAGCTGATGGTCATCTTCTTTGCTGCTTTCAATTTCCTTCTGGATCGCTATAATAGCAGCTTCTTTTTCTTCAATGGCCTTTCTGGAGTCATTTTTACCTGCTTCCAGAGAAGCATCTTCGTCTTTTAATTTCCTGATCTCACCGATCACACGGTTTTCATTTTCACTGATAAATGAAAGCTGCTGTTCCAAAGCTGAAGACTCTAATTGTATTTTTGAAAGTTCCAGAGAACAGTTTTCCCGCAGTAACTTTTCCTGGTTCAACAACAATGATTTTTCGTCGATCTGCTTCTGGGAATTTGTATTTCTCTCTTCCAGTCTGCCTTCTTCTGCCTTTAAAGAAGCACGGCCTTCTGTAATCTCACGGACCTGCTCTTCCAGAAGCGCATGTTCACGGACCAGATCTGCAGAGGAATCTGCAATCTCGTTTTTCTTGTCCTCTAAAGTAGAGATATTGATACGGATGGTATTTTCACTTAAAGCCAGTTTCTGGATCTCATTTCTTAACTGTTCAGAAATTTCCTTCTTTTCAGCAGCCGTTGCTTCCTGAAGGCTTAATTCCTGCTGAATGGAGTCTGTCTGTTTTAAATAGCCGTTGCAGACAGTTTCCAGTTCTTCGATCTCACGGCGTCTGCCTAAAAGATTACTGGTATTTTTAAAAGCACCACCTGTCATGGAACCGCCGGCATTTAAAAGTTCTCCCTCTAAGGTAACAATACGCAGGCTGTAGTGATACTTTCTTGCAATGGCAATGGCATGATCAATGGTATCCGCCACTACCACCCGGCCTAAAAGATACCGGATCAGCCCCTCATACTCTTTGTCTGCCTGTACTAAACTGCTTGCAAGCCCCAGTACCCCCGGTTCCTTTAAAGCCTCCGGCTTTGGGAACGGAGACTGGTTCTTTCCCACACTGGTAAGAGGCAGAAAAGTAGCACGGCCGTATTTATTCTTTTTTAAATGTTCAATCAGCCGTTTGGCAGTTTCTTCAGAGTCAGTAACAATATTCTGGATACTGCCGCCTAAGGCTGTTTCAATAGCTGTTTCGTACTTTTTATCTGTGCTGATAATATCAGCCACAACACCGCGGATCCCATGGATCCGGTCTCTTACTTCCATTACCCGCCGGATACTGTTTCCATAGCCATCATAGCGCTCTGCCAGGTTTCGCAAAGACTCTAATTTTGTATGGGCCATGTGGTATTCCTGCTGGGTGTTATTTAAGTTTTTATTTAAACGCTGAACCTCTTTTAAGGCGGCGTTCATTCCCTCTTCTGCTTCTTCTGCTGAAACTGGGCCTTTTCTAACTGTTCCTGTACCTGATCTAAAGTAGCCTTTTCCTGAAGGATCTTTTCATCTTGTACAGATTCATCACTTTTAAAGCGGAGAAGTTTCTGGGAGACTTTCGCTGCGGCGCAGATTTACCTGCTCTAACATAGTCTCATAATGCTGCTGTCTTGCAGTCAGATCCGCCTTGTCATTTAACGCCTGGATGATCTCACTTTTCGCCTGTTCGATCTCATTTTCCAACTGATAGATCCGGTCATCTTTTTCCTGAAGCTGTGTTTTGGCAGCTTCCGACCGTTCTCCTGCGTCTTTTACCTGTATCTGGGCATCTTCACGTTCTTTTACATAGGAAGCCAGCTGTTTTCCATAATTTTCCAGATCCTGGGAGATCACATTTTTACGGCTTTTATAATGTTCTTCATTGGCTTCTTCTGTATGGATCTGTTCCCTTAAGACATTGATCTGGCCTTCTCTGGAACTTTTTTCCATAGCTGCTTCGCTTAAAGCCGCCCGGTTCTTTATAAGGACTTCATCTAAAGCTGTCAGTTTTTCTTCCAGGGTATCATATTCTTTTCTCAGATCATCTGCCTTTTTCTGGGTCTCTTCCACATCCCCGGCAAGAAGGCGTCTGCGGTTTTCTACCTCTTTTAACTGGGAATGGGTATTTTCTGTATCCAGAAGAAACTGATTGGCGTCACATACCTTTAATTCTTCTTTTAACTGAAGATATTCCCTGGCAGTTTTTGACTGACGTTCCAAAGGTCCTACCTGTTTTTCCAGTTCTGATAAAATATCGCTGACACGGACCAGATTTGCCTGTTCATCCTCTAATTTCTTCTGGGCAATGGATTTACGCCGTTTGTATTTAACAATACCAGCCGCTTCGTCAAACAGCTCTCGTCTGTCCTCCGGCTTTCCGCTTAAGATCTTGTCGATCTGGCCCTGTCCGATAATGGAATAACCTTCCTTACCGATACCTGTATCATAAAAAAGCTCATTAATATCCTTTAAACGGCAGGTGCTGCCATTGATCATATATTCACTTTCACCAGAGCGGTACAGACGTCTGGAAACTGTAACCTGATCATAATCAATAGCCAGCTGGTGATCGGAATTGTCCAGTGTAATGGCAACATAGGCAAAGCCCTGAGGCTTTCTAAGCTCTGTACCGGAAAAGATAACGTCCTGCATACTGGCGCTCGCAGCTGCTTAATACGCTGTTCACCAAGCACCCAGCGGACTGCATCGGCAACATTGCTCTTTCCACTTCCGTTTGGGCCTACGATACCGGTAATACCATTATGAAATTCAAAAAGCAGTTTGTTGGCAAAGGACTTAAATCCCTGGATCTCAATGCTTTTTAGATACATGTTTCACCCGCCTTCAGTTTTAAGATGCCGTTGTAGGCAGCTAACTGTTCAGCAGCCTTCTTGGTACGGCCCTTTCCACGGCCGATCTCCTGATCACCTACCAGAGCGCGGACTTCAAAGGATTTGTTGTGATCCGGTCCTTCTTCTTTCAGGATCTCGTAGCTTAATTCGCCGTCCTGGCGGCTCTGTATGATCTCCTGTAAGATAGTCTTGCTATCATAAAAGAGCTGCTTATGTTCAATATCATTTAAAATGAACCTGTGAATATACTCTTTTGCACTAGCAAAACCACCGTCCAGATAAATAGCTCCGATCACTGCTTCCATAGCGTCTGAAACAACAGAATTTCTGTTTCTTCCGCCGGTTGCGTCTTCGCCTTTGCCTAAAAACAGATAGCTTCCAAGGTTGATAGCTTCTGCACAGTATGCCAGGGTCGGCTCGCAGACAATGCTGGCTCTGATCTTTGTCAGATCACCTTCCGGCTTTTCTGTATATTTGTGATAGAGGAAATCACTGGTAACGATCTCAAGGACTGCATCTCCTAAAAATTCCAGACGTTCATTGCAGTGATTGTGATCTAAACGGTGTTCATTGGCATAGGAACTGTGAGTCAGCGCCTGGGCTAATAAATGTTTATCCTGGAAATGATAGGAGATCTTCTCTTCCAGTTCTTTTAATTGCTCATTCATACGTAGTATCCTCCTTACGGATATAATAACACAAAAGGGCTGTTTGATAACAGCCCTGGATTCCTGTTATTTAGTTCAGTGCATTTTTAATCTGTTCAACTGCGTCCCCAACGGTAACGATCTGTTCTGCAGCTTCATTTGGAATCTCAATGTCGAACTCCTCTTCAATTCCCATGATGATCTGGAAGATATCCAGAGAGTCAGCACCCAGGTCATCTACAAATGTAGCTGCCATTGTCACATCCTCCGGTTCAATGTTCAACACTTCTGCAATAATTCCCTGCAATTTTTCAAATTCCATTTCTTAGCTCCTCTTTCTTAGATCTTTATTCTTTCATTTCTTCTGTTTTTCCGTTTCCAACCGTTAAGGACTCTTTGATCTTTTTATTGATTTCCTGTTCCTTAAAAGTAACGCATTGGATGATGGAGTTGCGTACCTCTGTACGCTTTGAACTTCCGTGGGTCTTGACTACCAGACCTTTTAAGCCTAACAATGGCGCTCCGCCGTACTGGCTGGCATCAAATGCCTTTAATGTGGTCTTCAAAGCTGGTTTTACTAATAGAGCACCGATCTTGCTTCTTAAGGTGGCCATCATGCCCTGCTTCACCATATGGATCAGCGTAGCACCCACACCCTCGTAAAGCTTAAGGATCACATTGCCTGTAAACGCTTCACAGACGATGACATCTGCTCCGCCATGTGGAATTTCCCTTGCTTCAATACTGCCAATAAAGTTAATATCAAGACAGGCTTTTAAAAGCGGGAATGTTTCTTTTACAAGGGCATTTCCCTTTTCTTCTTCTGCTCCGATATTTACAATAGCGACTCTTGGTTCTTAATTCCCACAACGTGTTCCATATAAATGGAACCCATCTGCGCAAACTGTACCAGATGAGATGGTCTGGCATCTACGTTGGCGCCACAGTCGATCAGCAGTGACACGCCTTTTTCAGTAGGGATAAGCGGTGCCAGCGGAGGACGTTCTACGCCCTTGATCCTGCCTACGATCACCTGTCCGCCTACTAAAATAGCTCCGGAACTTCCAGCGGATACAAAAGCATCTGCTTCTTTATTCTTTACAAGATTCATGCCTACCACAATAGATGAGTCCTTCTTCTTACGGATCGCATTCACCGGCGGTTCTTCTGTGGCAATGACTTCTGTGGCATTCACCACCTGGATCTGCTCTTTGTTGTAAGTATATTTGGAAAGCTCTTTATTTACTACTGCTTCCTGACCTACTAAAAGCACCTGGATCCCTGGTTTTGCGTTTACCGCTTCTACGGCTCCCGCAACCATCTCAACTGGTGCCAGGTCACCGCCCATAGCATCTACAGCTACTTTAATCATAAAAGACTCTCCTTTCGGTTTCGCAATACAGTTATTAATATACTAGATGTCGTATCATAAATCAATACGTTTTTATGTGAATTTCGCCCCGCCTGATAAAGGCAGCGATCATGTTTTCTTTTCACCGCAAAAGAGGACCCTGAGATTACTCCCAGGATCCTCTGATCTTCGTTTTTCTACAGATTATTCAGCTGTATTAACGATTTCGCGCTTATTGTAGCTTCCGCAAGCCTTGCATACTCTGTGAGGCATCATAAGGCTCCGCACTTGCTGCACTTAACCAGGTTTGGTGCGCTCATCTTCCAGTTTGCTCTACGGCTGTCTCTTCTAGCTTTAGAAGATTTATTCTTTGGACAAATAGACATGGTTTACACCTCCTTCAACTGTTTAAAAATATCCTGGATAACTGACATTCTTGGGTCCAGTGACCTGTTGTCGCAGTCACAAGTCCCTCGGTTGAGATTTGTGCCACATCTATTGCAAATCCCCTTGCAGTTATCACTGCAGAGAACTCTCATAGGCAGGTTCAGGGTTAACTCATTACCAACCAGCTGGTCGACATCCAGATTATAACCATTAATATAGAACTGCTCATCCAAAGCTTCTATGCGGTCTTCCTTCGTCTGATTCATATCCAGCTCCTGGTCGATCTCCAGTTCAAAAGGAACTAAAACAGGCTCTAAGCATCTGGCACATGGCATTTCAAGGCTTAAAACAAGCCTTTCCTGTCACAGTCAGTACCCGTTCTCCCTGGTTAGTAATAACCAGAGTCACCGGTTCTTTTTCCACAACTTTATAAGAACCATCAGGTCCTTTAAAATGTGTCATTTCCAGTGGAACTGTATAGGTTTTGGATTTCCCTTCAACAGGGAACAGCTCTGATAAATTAATCAGCATATCGTACTCCTTGATATGCACCTATGCTATTATACATAGGCGCACCGGGTTTGTCAACAAAATTTTCCAAAAAAATTACTTAACCAGTCTTAAAGTCTCTCTTGCGATTGCCAGCTCTTCGTTGGTTGGGATCAGCATAACTTTTACCTTGGAATCTGGAGCAGAAATAATTCTTCTCTCTCCTCTTACATTGTTAGCTTCGTCATCGATCTTAACGCCTAAGTAGCCTAAGTATTCGCAAACGTTCTTTCTGGTAACCTTATCGTTTTCACCAACACCAGCAGTGAATGCGATAGCATCTACACCGTTCATAGCTGCTGTGTAAGCACCTACGTACTTAGCAACACGGTATACGAATGCATCCAGAGCTACTGCTGCCAGATGGTTTCCTTCTTCCTTTGCCTTCTCGATATCACGGAAGTCGCTGGAGATGCCGCCGCTCATGCCTAAAACGCCGGACTTCTTATTTAAGATGTTCAGACTTCGTTTACGTCTTTTCCTTCCTTGTTGCAGATGAACTGAACAACTGCAGGATCAACGTCACCACTTCTGGTACCCATGATCAGGCCCTCAAGAGGTGTAAGTCCCATACTGGTATCTACGCACTTGCCGCCGATGGAAGCAGATACGCTGGCACCATTTCCTAAGTGGCAAACGATAACTTTTGCCTTTTCTGGATCTAAGTTGCCGAACTTGATCGCTTCGCCGGATACGAACATATGGCTGGTTCCGTGGAAGCCATAACGACGGATGCTGTATTTCTCATAGTACTCATGAGGAATTGCGTACATATAAGCCTTCTCTGGCATAGACATACCAAATCCGGTATCCCATACTGCTACGTTTGGCTTACCAGGCATAGCCTGTTCACAAGCCTCGATACCCATTAAGTTAGCTGGGTTGTGCAGAGGTCCTAAGTCGAAGCATTCACGGATAACTCTCTTAACATCCTCGTTTACTACTACAGACTCGCTGTAAACAACGCCTGCGTGCAGTACGCGGTGTCCGATCGCGGAGATCTCATCGGTGCTTGCGATCACGCCGTGATCTTTGTCCTGTAAAGCTTCCATAACCATGTTGATAGCTACGGTGTGGTTTGGCATTGGGCTTTCAACAACATATTTGTCCTTGCCTGCTGGCTGATGGGTCAGCTTGGAACCTTCGATACCGATTCTCTCGCAAAGGCCCTTAGCAACAACGCTTTCGTTGTCCATATCGATCAGCTGGTACTTTAAGGAAGAGCTTCCGCAGTTGATAACTAAAATCTTCATAATAGGTAATTCTCCTGTATATTTATTTTACTATGAAAAGTTCCGGGCGTCATATACGCATAAGCGCAGGCACCCGGTAACTTTTTATTTATCGCTTCTAAATTAGTTGTTCTGGCACTGTACAGCTGTGATAGCTACAACACCTACGATATCGTCAGCAGAGCATCCTCTGGACAGATCGTTTACTGGCTTAGCAATACCCTGGCACATTGGGCCGTAAGCAGCTGCCTTGCCAAGTCTCTGAACCAGCTTGTAACCGATGTTACCAGCATCCAGGTCTGGGAATACCAGTACGTTAGCATGTCCAGCAACCTTGGAATCTGGAGCCTTGGAAGCACCGATCTCAGGAACGATTGCAGCGTCTAACTGCAGTTCGCCGTCTAATGCTAATTCTGGAGCCATTTCCTTAGCTAACTTGGTAGCTTCTACTACTTTGTCTACGTCAGCATGCTTTGCGCTTCCCTTGGAAGAATGGGACAGCATAGCAACCTTTGGCTCATGTCCTACTAACATCTTGAAGCTCTCAGCGGAAGAAACAGCGATTGCTGCTAATTCTTCTGGAGTTGGGTTCTGGTTCAGACCGCAGTCAGCGAATACGAATGTACCGTTGTCGCCAAGATCGCAATCCGGAACTTCCATTAAGAAGAATGCGGAAACTAACTTGGTTCCTGGTTTGGTCTTAATAACCTGTAAGCAAGGTCTTAAGGTGTTTGCTGTAGAATGGCAAGCGCCGGATACCATACCGTCAGCATCGCCGTTCTTGATCATTAAACAGCCATAGTAAGCGTAGTCGCCTAAGATGGTCTCTTTTGCCTTCTCAGGAGTCATGCCTTTTGCTTTTCTTAACTCAACGAAGAGATCGATATATTCCTGGGTCTTCTCGTAGGTCTGTGGATTGATGATGGTTGCGCCGGAAACATCTAAGCCCTTGCTGTGCTCGCCGATATCCTCTGGTGTACCGATAATGATCAGGTTAGCAAGTCCTTCTTTTAAAATTTTCTCAGCAGCTTCCCATGTTCTGCGGTCCATGGACTCTGGAAGAACGATAGTTTTTTTGTCTGCTTTTGCTTTTTCTTTGATAATGTCGATTACTGCCATAATCTTTTTTACCCCTTTCCTTATGTTGAAGCATATAACATTATTATATACGTAGCCCCCAGCGGAAACAAGCTGAATTTAACGAAATTTTGCATTTTTTTTCATACTTTTCGTTATTTTGGATAAGATGCAGACATGTTTCCCAAAAATCCCCGGGGTCAGATCTTTTCGTAATGATCTACATTGATCACAAAGATAGTAGCTCCGCCTACCTCTACAGTCATAGGCATGGTAGCATAGTTTACCATGGCAGTACCGGAAATATACGGCATGTTCACAGTCAGTTTCTGGTGCTGTCCGCATTCCTGCTTGATCAGATTGATCACTTCTTCTACTTTTTCATCCTCTACACCGATCATCAAAGTGGTATTTCCTTTTTTCAAGAAGCCACCGGTGGTAGACAGTCTGGTCACACTGTAATGGTTCTGGTTTAAAAGGCTTACTACATCATCTTCATTATCATTTCGTACAATGGCGTATACTAATTTCATGGTTTTAGTCCTCCTTGCTTTGTTCTGGTATAGACTTATGAGCTGCACTTGCGTGCTCTGTTGCCTGCTGTCCCAGGCGGCTTGTTATAAGTATAGCATATTTATATAAAAACAGGCACCGAAATTTAGCTCCGGTGCCTGTTTCTTAATATTTTTAACATTATTTCAACATTTCTGCCTCGTCCGGGGATAAATGTTTCTGTTTATGAATAAATGTCTCTTTCTATGGAACGTCTCTTTCTATGAACAAATGTCTCTTTCTATGAAATTATGAATTAGATGCCGGTTTGGTTCCAAGAGTGATCTGTACTTCATGTTCTACATAAGAACCATTTACAAGGGACTGTACTGTCAAAGAAACCGTAGAACCGCCTTCGTAGTAAGTAAGCATCTGCTTTAATTCTTCCATATTGGTAACAGACTGTCCGTCAAACTTGGTGATGATGTCCTTTTCTTTCAGGTCAGAATTTGCTGCTGCACCGCCTTCAACGATCTTGTATACATAGATACCAACCGGCATACCGTATTCCTTGGAAGCATTGGCATCAATATTGGTTCCCTGAATTCCAAGGTATCCCTGTGCGCTTTCGTCAACTGCTTCTCTTGTCTTCTTTGTCATCAGGTTATTTAAGATTTCCTGTGCCTTTGAGATAGGGATCGCAAAGCCCATGCCTTCTACTTCTGTAGATGCGTTCTTTGCAGCGTTGATACCGATTACATTGCCATTTAAGTCAAGAAGGGCACCACCACTGTTACCAGGGTTGATGGCTGCATCTGTCTGGATGTAAGTATGCTGGATACCATTTTCATCTGTGATCTCACGGTCTAAAGCACTGATATAACCAACTGTCAGTGACTGTCCATAACCAAGTGCATTACCAATGGCAATTACCTGCTGTCCTACCTTTACATTATCAGAATTGCCCAGGGTTGCTACTTTGATCTTGCTCATAGTATCAGATGGGATATCAGAAAGCTTTACAGCAATGATCGCCAGGTCTGTTGCTGAGTCTGTACCCTTTACAGCAGCCGCTACCTGAGTGCTGTCTGTAAAGGTAACCTTCATATCTGTCGCACCGGATACAACGTGGTTGTTGGTAGCGATCAGAAGTTCTGTATCATTCTGTCCAACAATGATACCAGAACCGCTGCTCTGTGCCTGATAAGTCTGAGGCATACCAAAGAAATTGTTCTGTTCCACAGTCATGGTATCGTTGATGGCTACCAGAGAAGGCATTGCCTTTTCAGCGATGGAAGAAACATCGGTTACTGTAGATACAGCGGTCGTACTTCCGTTATTGGATGCAGCGCTTGTTTCCGGTACCTGTGCAGTGGTGGTCCCTTCTGTTTCTGCCGGTGCAGTAGCTGTTATATCAGCAAGTCCTGTAAGACGGGCGCCTACATAATTAACACCTGTCATCACACCGCCTGCTACTGTGCCAAACAGCACAGCTGCTGCAGTAATACCTGCTGCCTTTCTTGCCCAGCTGTTTTTCTTTCTTGGTGCCTGAACGGTTTCACGGTATTCATTTCTGTAACCATGTTCCGGTCTGTTATTCTGCTGTTTGCTCTCCTGCCACTGAGTTTTTCTCTCAGAGGAAGTTCTTTCAGAAGAACGGTTTGGGGTAGTCCAGTTTACATTCTGTGAAGAACCGGACTTTCTGTTTTCCTG
>ENA-OQIG01000454-OQIG01000454.1-human-gut-metagenome-genome-assembly--contig:-NODE-454-length-23835-cov-2.074532_pt1 | contig 23835 bp, 37 predicted proteins | sample MGYA00242576_ERZ504741 | MGnify/ENA primary metagenome ERZ504741 (study PRJEB26092, sample SAMD00036436) | human gut metagenome | host: Homo sapiens | study: EMG produced TPA metagenomics assembly of... | reverse complement strand
TTAAAACAAAATAATAAGAAAGAAAAAGTAAAATAAAATGGTAGGAAGAGTGACAGGAACCGGCTCATATGTGCCGGACAACTATTATGACAATTATGATTTAGAGAAGTTTGTGGATACAAGTGATTCATGGATTCGGGAACGGACCGGGATCGCAAGACGACATATTATATCAGAAGAAGAGACAACGGTCACGATGGCATGGAAAGCTTCCGAGAGGGCGCTGGAAGATGCAAAGATCCATGCAGAGGAAATTGATCTGATCATTGTAGCGACGATTTCTTCGAATGTAGTCCTTCCGTGTACCGCATGTGAGGTGCAGAAGAAACTTGGCGCGAAACATGCAGTCTGTTTTGATCTAAATGCAGCATGTACAGGATTTCTATTTGCTTACAATACTGCGCAGACTTATATTGCAGCGGGACTTGCAAAATGCGCACTTGTTATAGGAACCGAGAGTTTGTCTAAGCTTGTGGACTGGACAGACAGGAGTACTTGTATTTTGTTCGGTGACGGAGCAGGAGCCGCTATACTTCAGGCAGAAGAGGGCGATTTTCCGTCGATGGTATTCCATTCAAACGGGGCACAGGGGGAGGCGCTCTCCTGTGGCAGTAGAGCAGACTATATTCATATGGATGGACAGGCGGTATTTAAATTTGCGGTCCGACAAGTGCCTCTATGTATCAGTGAATTGTTAGAGAAGGAGGGGCTTGCACCGGAAGATATCGATTATTTTATCCTGCATCAGGCGAATCAGAGAATTGTAGAGGCAGTTGCAAGGAGGCTTGGACTTACAGTAGAAAAATTCCCAATGAACCTTCAGGAGTATGGAAATACTTCCTCGGCAAGTATTCCAATCCTGCTTGCTGAGCTGAAGCAATCAGGTGTACTGAAACAAGGACAGAAGATTGTGCTGGCAGGGTTTGGAGCAGGACTTTCCTGGGGAGCCACATTGATTGAGTGGTAATAAAAAGGGTAATTCCCGGAGAAATGAAAGATGTTTCTGCCGGATTACAAATAAAATGAAAAAATGAAAAACGCATGCAGACCATCTGCATGTAAGAGAAAAAGGAGAATATTCACTATGTTAGAAAGGTAAAAGAAATTGTAGCAGATTCATTAGGAGCAGATGTAAGTACATTGACTGCAGAGTCATCTTTTAAGGAAGATCTGGGAGCAGATTCCCTTGACTTATTTGAGATGGTTATGGCTTTTGAGGAAGAATTTGGAAGAGAGATTCCGACAGAGGATTTAGAACAGCTGACAACAATCGGAGCAGTTGTTGCATACTTAGAGAAATAAAAAAGACAGGAAAAGGAAAGGTGTCCGTATGAGAACAGATGTGACAAAACTACTTGAAATTGAATATCCGATTCTTCAGGGAGGAATGGCATGGGTTGCAGAGCATCATCTTGCAGCCGCTGTATCCGAAGCCGGAGGTCTGGGATTGATCGGAGCAGCGAGCGCGCCGGGAGAATGGGTGCGGGAGCAGATCCAGAAGGTGAAAGAGCGAACAGAGAAGCCGTTTGGAGTCAACATTATGCTGATGAGTCCATATGCCGATGAAGTAGCAGAAAGTCGTGGCGGAAGAAGGTGTGAAGGTTGTGACGGACCGGCGCAGGAAATCCGGAAAAATATATGAAACTGTGGAAGGATGCGGGCATCAAAGTTATTCCAGTTGTGGCATCCGTCGCGTTGGCAAAGAGAATGGAACGGTGCGGCGCAGATGGCGGTTGTGGCAGAAGGTTCTGAGGCGGGGGGACATATCGGAGAAAACACGACGATGGTTCTCGTTCCTCAGATTGCCGATGCAGTATCCATCCCAGTCATTGCAGCGGGAGGAATTGCAGATGGGCGCGGGGTTGCAGCATCCTTGATGCTGGGGGCATCCGCAGTGCAGGTTGGCACACACTTTGTCGTGACAAAGGAGTCGGTGGTGCACGAGAATTATAAGAAATGTATTATCAAAGCGAAAGATATTGATTCAAAAGTAACAGGAAGAAGTACCGGACATCCAATCCGTGTACTGAGAAATCAGATGACAAAAGAATACCTTCAGCTGGAAAAAGAAGGAGCTTCTTTTGAAGAATTGGAAAAGCTTACGCTTGGAGCGCTGAGAAAGGCAGTCGTGGAAGGTGATGTAGTCAATGGCAGTCTGATGGCAGGATTAAGTGCAGGTCTTGTCAAAGAGGAATTCAGCTGTCGGGAATTGATTCAAAAACTGATGAGCGAGGCGGAAGCGTGTCTGAAAGGGGCGAAGCTTTATGAGTAAAATAGCATTTATTTTCCCGGGACAGGGTGCACAGAAGACTGGTATGGGAAAAGATTTTTATGAACAAAGCCAGAGGGCAGCAGAAATTTATGCTGCTGCATCTAAGAGGCTAAAAGAAGAAATGGAAATAGACATCAGAACTCTTTGTTTGATGAGAATGATAAATTAGACCAGACAGCTTACACACAGGCAGCACTTGTGACCACTTGTCTTGCGATGGCAAGGACCTTGGAAGAAAAGGGTGTTCGTGCAGATGTAACGGCGGGTTTAAGTCTAGGGGAATACTGTGCTATTGCAGTAGCAGGCGGAATGTCTGATCTGGACGCAGTCTGGGCAGTACGAAAAAGAGGAGTACTTATGGAAGAGGCAGTGCCGACGGGAGTTGGTGCAATGGCAGCAGTTCTAGGACTTTCTGCAGAGCAGATCGAGAAAGTAACAGAGGAGATCAAGGGAGTGACGGTCGCAAACTATAATTGCCCGGGACAAGTGGTGATCACCGGGGAAACGGACAGTGTGGATGCGGCAAAAGAAAAGCTATTGGAGTGTGGTGCCAAGAGAGTACTTCCGCTAAATGTGAGTGGTCCATTTCATTCGCCGATGTTAAAAGAGACAGGAGAAAAACTGTCCGAGGTGCTTGACCAGATCCACTTCCATGAGCTGGAACTTCCATATGTGACAAATGTGACAGCAGAACCGATCACAGATATTTGTAAGACAAAAGAACTGCTGAAGGAGCAAGTGGCGGCCTCTGTCAGATGGCAGCAGAGTATGGAGCGGATGATCGAAGATGGTGTAGATACATTTATAGAGATTGGTCCGGGAAAGACACTGGCAGGCTTTTTAAAGAAGATCAATCGAACGGTCACGGTTATGAACATTAGTTGTATTGAAGATGTGGATAAAGTAGCTTCGGCAGTAAATCTATGTGGAGAACTTTAATGGGAAGGAAAGCGCCTGGCAGAATCTGACAGAAAGGAAGCAGAGAGGATAGCATTCTCTGGTACGAAAAAAGATGGATAGAAAAGAAGAACAAAATCAGGAAAGAAATAGACAGAAAGAAATTTTTGCGGGAAAAGTTGCGGTTGTGACTGGAGCTTCTCGTGGGATTGGACGTGCAATCGCTCTGGAACTTGCCCGAAAAGGAGCAATGGTTGTGATCAACTATAACGGATCGGAAGAGCGAGCGCAGGAAGTACAGAAGTGTATCGAAGAAGAAGGAAATGAAGCAGCATCATGCAGTGCGATGTATCTGACTTTCAGGCATGCGAAGCATTTTTCAAAAAGGTGATCGAACAGTTTGGAAGGCTGGATATTCTTGTAAATAATGCGGGAATTACGAAAGATGGATTGTTGATGAAGCTGTCTGAGGATGATTTTGACAGTGTGGTGGATACAAATCTGAAAGGAAGCTTTCACTGTATGAGATTTGCGGCAAGACAGATGATCCGGCAGAGAAGTGGAAGGATTATCAATCTGTCCTCTGTTTCCGGTGTAATGGGAAATGCAGGGCAGACAAATTATTCTGCGTCAAAAGCAGGCGTGATTGGGCTGACAAAAGCGGCAGCGCGGGAGCTGGCGGCAAAAAATATTACAGTGAATGCAATTGCACCTGGATTTATTGCAACAGATATGACAGAAAAACTTTCCGATCGCGTAAGAGAAACGGTGGTGACACAGATTCCGATGGGGCATTTCGGGACAGTGGAAGATATTGCACATGCGGCAGTATTTCTTGCTACAGAAGAAGCGGCATATATTACCGGGCAGGTACTCTGTGTGGACGGCGGAATGGCAATGTAGAAAATGAGGGAGAACGACATGAAAAGAAGAGTAGTTGTGACAGGATTAGGAGCAGTGACTCCGATCGGCAATAATGTGGAAACATTCTGGAATGGAATCAAAGAGGGGAAAGTCGGGATCGGGCCGATCACAAAGTTTGATACAGCTGAGTATAAAGTAAAGATTGCGGCGGAAGTGAAAGGGTTTTCCGCAAAAGAACATATGGATTTTAAAGCAGCAAAACGAATGGAATTATTTTCCCAGTATGCAGTGGCGGCGGCAAAAGAGGCCTGTGCCGATGCCGGACTTGAGATGGAAAAAGAGGATCCGTATCGGGTAGGAGTTATCGTAGGATCTGGGATCGGAAGTCTTGCCACAGTCGAGAAAGAGTATGAAAAGAATACTGGAAAAAGGGCCGGCAAGAGTCAATCCGCTCATGGTGCCATTGATGATCTCTAATATGGCAGCAGGAAACGTGTCGATTCACACTGGAGCCAAGGGAAAATGTACAAGTGTTGTTACAGCCTGTGCATCTGGAACAATTCGATTGGAGATGCGTTCCGGGCAATCCAGTATGGCGATGCAGATGTGATGTTTGCAGGTGGAAGTGAGAGCTGCATCTGTCCGACCGGAGTTGCAGGGTTTACGGCCTTGACTGCATTGACAACAACAGAAGATCCACTTCGTGCCTCCATCCCGTTTGACAAGGAACGGAGCGGATTTGTGCTCGGAGAAGGGGCGGGCATTGTTGTGCTTGAAGAATTAGAACACGCAAAGGCAAGAGGAGCGAGAATCTACGCAGAGGTCATCGGATATGCTGTACTGCCGATGCATTTCATATCACTTCTCCGGCGGAAGATGGAAGCGGCGCCCAAAAGGCAATGCAGCTTGCGATGGAGGAGGCAGGAATTGCGCCGGAAGAGGTGGATATATCAATGCACATGGAACAAGCACCCACCACAATGACTTGTTTGAAACAAGGGCAGTGATCGCTGCATTTGGAGAGGCAGCACATAAACTTAAGATCAATTCTACAAAATCGATGATCGGTCATCTGCTCGGAGCAGCAGGCGCTGTGGAATTTATTACTTGTGTCAAATCCATAGAAGAAGGGTTTATCCATCAGACTGTGGGAACTACGGAGGCAGATCAAGAGTGCACACTTGATTATGTGCTCGGTGCGCTGTCAGACAGGAAGTGTGCTGTGCGATGAGTAACTCACTTGGATTTGGCGGACATAATGCAACACTTCTGATCAGAAAGTATCATTAGTACGATTGGATTCGCTTTCAGAAAGTCATTGGGAAAAGAGGTACAAGAAATGGAAACAGAACAGTTAATACAGCTGATTCAGGCGGTGTCTGCATCCGAACTGACACAGTTTAAGTATGAAGAAAAGGGAGTGAAGATCTCTCTTAGAAAAGGAGAAAGAAGGACTGGATGCCATACCGGTATAACTGCAGAAGGAGATATGGAAAGTCAGATCAGTTTCTCTGGAAATGCAACTTCCGGGAAGAAAATGGTAGAGGAAGAGGCAAGCAGATTGGCTTCGCAGAAAGAAAAGAAGCAAGAAAATCTGGCACAGAACTGCGAGGGAGTTCAGGAGGAACCAGAAGGAACGATTGTGACCTCACCGCTTGTCGGAACATTTTATGAAGCTCCGGCAGAGGGAGAAGCGCCTTATGTGAAAGTGGGCGATATTGTTCAGAAAGGCAGATGCTTGCAATCGTGGAGGCGATGAAGCTGATGAATGACATTGAAAGCGATTTTGCAGGTACTGTGGCAGAAATCTATGTGGCAAATGGAGAGGTGGTTTCTTACGGACAACCGTTGTTTCGAATTGTAGAAGGGAAGTAGAGAGATGAAACGATTGAATGTAAAGGAAATAGAAGCGATTATTCACATCGCCATCCATTTCTTCTGATTGATTATATAGAAGATTATGAGCCGGGGAAATATGCGGTCGGATATAAATGTGTGAGTTATCGGGAGGAATTTTTTAAAGGACATTTCCCGCAAGAACCGGTGATGCCAGGAGTATTGATCGTGGAGGCACTGGCGCAGGTCGGAGCTGTAGCCATTTTGAGCATGGAGGAAAATCAAGGCAAAACAGCTTATTTCGGAGGAATCCAGAAATGTCGCTTTCGTGAGAAAGTGATTCCGGGAGATCAATTGAAGCTGAAAACAAAAATCATCAGACAGAAAGGACCGCTTGGAATTGGTGAGGCAGTCGCAAGTGTGAATGGGAAAATCGCAGCGACTGCAGAGCTGACGTTTATGGTAGGATAGGAAAAAGGGTGGAACTATGATAAAGAAGTATTAGTCGCGAACCGCGGAGAAATCGCGGTGCGTATTATAAGGGCATGTAGGGAGATGGGAATTGAGACAGTTGCAGTGTATTCGCAGGCAGATGAGGAGGCGCTTCATACACAGCTTGCAGATGAAGCAATCTGTATCGGACCGGCGCCATCTTCGGAAAGCTATCTGAATATGGAGCAGATCATCAGTGCCACCTTAGTATCCGGGGCAGATGCCATTCATCCAGGATTTGGATTTTTATCGGAGAACAGTAAATTTGTGGAACTGTGTGAGAAATGCAACATTACGTTTATCGGTCCTTCCTCTGAAGTGATTCAAAAGATGGGGAATAAAGCACAGGCTCGGAGAACAATGATAGAAGCGGGTGTTCCGGTCATTCCGGGAAGTAAGGAAGCAGTAAGAGACGTTTCACATGGCGCTGAAATTGCAGAGGAGATCGGTTATCCGGTAATGATCAAGGCGGCGCTTGGAGGCGGCGGCAAGGGAATGCGTGTGCAGAAACCCGCGAGACATTTGCGGCAAGCTTTCAGATGGCTCAGAAAGAAGCACAGATGGCATTCGGAGATGGAACGATGTATCTTGAGCGATTTGTGAGAAATCCACGTCATATTGAATTTCAGATTCTGGCAGATTGTTACGGGAACGCAATCCATTTGGGAGAGCGTGACTGTTCGATTCAGAGAAATCATCAGAAGATGATTGAGGAGTCACCGTCTGCGGTGATTGATGAGGAACTTCGCAGTAGAATGGGACAGGCGGCAGTGCAGGCGGCAAAGGCGGCAGGCTATACCAATGCAGGAACCATTGAATTTCTTCTGGAAAGAGATGGTCAGTTCTATTTTATGGAGATGAATACGCGGATTCAGGTGGAGCACCCAGTGACAGAGTGGGTGACCGGAATCGATCTGATCCAGGAACAGATACGGATTGCATCCGGACTGCCTCTATCTTACCGGCAGGAGGACATCAAGCTTTCCGGGCATGCGATTGAGTGCAGGATCAATGCGGAAAATCCGGACAAAAATTTCCGCCCATCTCCGGGTACGATCACAGATCTTTATCTGCCGGGCGGAAAGGGCGTGCGGATTGACACGGCGATTTACAGCGGATATACAGTTCCGGCATATTATGATTCTATGCTGGCGAAGCTGATCGTACATGCAGATACAAGAGAACAGGCGATCAGCAAAATGCGTACTGCGCTTGGCGAAGTGATCATCGAAGGAATTGACACGAATATTGATTATCAGTATGAAATTATGAATCATCCGGATTATCAATCCGGAAAGATTGATATTGAATTTATCTCTAAATGGCAGAGGTAGGAGTGAAAAGACATGAAGCTGAAAAATATGTTTAAGAAAACCGGTGGAAAGAATTATATTTCCCTGACGGAAGGAAGAAAGCCGGAAGTACCGGAAGGGCTTTTGCGAAAATGTAATAACTGTAAAGCTGCAATCATCGCGGAGGATGTCAGAAGAGAATATTATATCTGTCCAAAGTGTCATGCGTACTTTCGTATGGATGCATGGAGAAGAATTGAGACAATCGTAGATCCGGATAGTTTTGAAGTGTGGGAGGAAGTAATTTAGATGGAAATCCATGGGATATCCGGGGTATGAAGAAAAATTACAGAATGTGCGGGAGAAGACCGGACTTGATGAGGCAGTTGTGATCGGAAAGGCAGAGATTGAAGGAAGGAAAGTTGTACTTGGAGTCTGTGACGGAAGATTTCTCATGGCAAGTATGGGGGAGGCTGTCGGCGAAAAGATCGCGGGGGCAGTAGAGCGTGCGACAAAAGAGAAACTTCCGGTTATTCTCTTTGCCTGCTCCGGTGGGGCGAGAATGCAGGAAGGGATTTTTTCTTTAATGCAGATGGCAAAGACGGCAGCGGCATTAAAACGTCACAGTGATGCGGGACATCTGTATATCTCGGTGCTTACCGATCCGACGACCGGAGGCGTAACCGCAAGCTTTGCGATGCTTGGGGATTTGATTTTAGCAGAGCCAAATGCGCTGATCGGTTTTGCGGGTCCTCGTGTCATTGAACAGACGATCGGACAGAAACTTCCGAAGGGCTTTCAGCGGGCCGAGTTTCTTTTAGAGCATGGCTTCATTGATCAGATTGTAGAGCGGGAAAAGCTGCGGGAAACCTTGGGAAAAATCTTGAAATTACATCCGGGCCAACCAGATCGTACTGCGCAGACTAAAGAAGAGGAGATGCAGAACAAAAAGCAAAGCGAGAAAGAAGAGGAGAAACTGTGTCAGATACGGGAAATGACACCGTGGGAGCGTGTACAGGTTTCCAGAAAAAAAGATCGCCCGGTTGGATCTGACTACATCAGGGAGTTGTTTGATGATTTTGTGGAACTGCATGGAGACCGTCTTTTTGGAGACGACAAGGCGGTTGTCGGCGGGATTGCACAGTTCTGTGGGGAACCAGTCACGGTCATCGCACAGGAAAAAGGGACAACGACAAAAGAAAATATTGCGAGGAATTTTGGAATGCCGTCACCGGAGGGGTATCGAAAGGCATTGCGCCTGATGAAGCAGGCGGAAAAATTTCATCGTCCGGTTCTCTGTTTTGTCGATACACCGGGGGCATTTTGCGGTCTGGAGGCAGAAGAGCGAGGACAGGGAGAGGCAATTGCAAGAAATATTTATGAGATGTCTGCGCTCAAAGTTCCAATCCTCTCTGTGATCATCGGGGAGGGTGGAAGCGGCGGTGCACTTGCACTGGCGACAGCAGATGAGGTGTGGATGCTGGAAAATTCAATCTACTCGATCTTATCACCGGAAGGGTTTGCATCAATTTTGTGGAAAGACAGTAAGCGGGCAAAAGAAGCCGCGGAAGTTATGAGACTGACTGCAAAAGATTTGTATGAGGCAGGAATTGTAGAACAGGTTTTTGCAGAACCGGAAGCATTCACAAGTGAGACATTTGCCCCGGTGACAGAGAAACTTCGAGAGCATATCAGAAGATTTTTGAAAACGTATCAGGGAATGGAAGAGTCAGAGCGCACAGAAAGAAGATATCAGAGATTCCGGAGACTGTAAGAGAAATACACATCGAAAATGAGTAAGCAAAGAGATAGGTATCAGGTATGAAGTTAGAAGAAAAAGGATTACGAGTTGGGGAAAGCAGTTAAAAGTCCCGATCATCCAGAGGAATGGGAGTCGGGATCAGTCTTGGAAGACTGGCCGGGAGCGTGGCAAAAGAAGGTGCGGTTGGTATCATTTCAGCAGCGCAGATAGGGTATCAGGAGCCCGATTTTGACACAGATGCAAGAAAGGCAAATTTGCGTGCAATTGGAAAAGAGATGGAGAAAGCAAGGGCAATCTCGCCGGATGGGATTATTGGATTTAACATCATGGTAGCGATGCGCCATTATGAAGACTATGTCCGGGAGCTGTCTGCGCCGGAACAGATCTGATCATTCGGGTGCAGGCCTTCCGACAGAACTTCCGAAATATGTGGCAGGGAGCAGCGTACAGATTGCACCGATTGTCTCTACGGAAAAATCAGCGAAAGTCATTCTGAAATATTGGGATAAGAAATATCAGCGAACGGCAGATGTGCTTGTGATCGAAGGACCGTCTGCCGGAGGGCATCTCGGATTTACAAAGGAACAGATTGCATATTATGATGTAGAAACTTATGCCGGGGAAATCAAAAAGATCAAGAATGTTGTCCGAGAATACGAAGAGCGCTATGGAAAGAAGATTCCTCTGTTTTTGGCAGGTGGAATTGAGAATCACAGTGATGTAAATCGGGCACTTTCACTTGGTATGGATGGTGTACAGGTGGCGACAAGATTTGTGACAACAAAAGAATGTGATGCCGATCAACGATATAAAGAAGCATATTTAAATGCAACAGAAGAGGATATCGTTATTGTGAAAAGTCCGGTGGGAATGCCGGGACGTGCGATTTTAAACTCGTTTATGAAGAAAGTGATAGCGGGGGAGCAGATCCCTCACAGTCCGTGTCATGGATGTATTAAAAATTGCAGAACCGCAGGAGATTCCTTATTGTATTACGGATGCGCTGATCGCGGCGGCAAAGGGCGATATTGAACATGCGCTGCTGTTTTGTGGAGCATATGCTTACCGGGCACAAAAAATAGAAACCGTGAAAGAAGTCATTGCTTCTTTGATGAATCCGTGTGTATAATATCAACATAAGAATGTCGGCAGCAGACAAAAACAAGATGTTGGTAAAGGAGCCGGAGACAGTGAATACATATGAAACAATCAATCATGTTCTCGTTCATTTGTTTAATGAAATATGGGAGCTGGAAGAAAAGGCGATCATCACAGAAGAATACAAAGATATCAGTAACAATGACATGCATATCATCGAAGCAATCGGGCTGGGGGAAGGAAGTACGATGTCTGTGATTGCAAAAAAACTGAATATTACCGCAGGATCACTTACGACATCGATGAACAGTCTTGTGAATAAGAAATATGCGGTCAGAGAGCGGAGTGAGCAGGATAGGCGTGTCGTTCATATCCGTCTGACCAAAAAGGGAGAGCGGGCATTTTATCACCATCAGGAATTCCACCGGAAGATGACAGAGGCAGTGATCAATTGTCTCGGGGAAGAGGAACTGCCGGTGCTTTTAAAGACACTGGATAAATTGTCGGAATTTTTTAGAGAATATCCGATTGAGCAGGGAGAGAAAAAGGAATAGGAGGAATGCTCGTGGAAGAGGAAAGCAGACGCGAGATAGAAGCGGTTACAGCAGATGATCGATGAAAGTCAAAAAATTGTATTTTTCGGCGGCGCAGGGGTATCTACGGAGAGTGGGATTCCTGATTTCCGAAGTGCAGACGGGCTGTATCAGCAAAATTATAAGTATACCCCGGAGCAGGTTGTGAGCCATAGTTTCTTTGTGCGCAATCCGGAGGCATTTTATGAATTTTATAAGGAGAAAATGATGTTTCTGGAGGCGAAGCCGAATCCAGCCCACGAAAAGCTGGCACAGTTGGAGCATGTGGGGAAACTGACTGCGGTGATCACGCAGAATATCGATGGTTTGCACCAGAAAGCGGGGAGTGAACAGGTGCTGGAACTGCATGGAAGCATTCATAGAAATTACTGTCAGAAATGTGGAAAGTTCTATGACGCAGCCACCGTGAAGGAAGCAGAAGGAATTCCGAGATGTATCTGTGGAGGAATCATTAAGCCGGATGTTGTTCTGTATGAGGAGGGCTTGGACAGCAGTGTGATCCGGCGTGCGATCCGGGCGATCAGCGAGGCAGATATGCTGATCATCGGGGGAACATCCCTTGTTGTTTATCCGGCAGCTGGATTTATTGATTATTTCCGTGGAAAATATCTTGTGGTCATTAATAAAAGTGAGACAGCGAGAACTGTGGAGGCAGATCTTTGTATCCGCAGGCCAATCGGGGAAGTATTTGCACAGATTCAGCTGTAAATTGAGATGATTCATCTGGCGGGGAATATCTCCATTCTTTTCATATAAGAATGTAACATAAGAAGGATTTGGAATTTTGCCGAAATCGTTCTTATAATTTTGTGTCATATTTTTCTAGAGTGCAAAGATTATTGTGGTTCGGTCATCGTAAATGGATTAAGCAGCACATCTGCTTCACTTGGGCATAGAAGCCTTTTTCGATGACGAGTTTGCGAACCGGAATTCCAGTCTTTAAAGATTCTTTCGCAATCTCAGAAGAAGGTTTGTAACCGATCGTTGGGCATAATGCAGTGGAGATTCCAACACTTGCATCGACTAATTCTTCGCAGTGCTTCTCATTTGCGGTAATTCCAAGGATACAGTTATCTGTCAGAGTCTGTACTGCTGATGTCAAGGTTTCAATCGATTCAAATAAATTATAGAAGACGACCGGTTCGAAGGCATTTAATTCTAACTGTCCCGCTTCCGCAGCCATCGTGATCGTGCAGTCATTACCGATAATGTTAAATGCGACCTGAGATACGACTTCCGGAATGACTGGATTGATCTTTCCAGGCATAATCGAGGAACCGTTCTGTTTTGGCGGGAGCGTGATTTCGGCAAAACCAGTGCGTGGACCACTGCTCAGAAGGCGAAGGTCATTACAAAGTTTGGATAAGTTGACGGCACAAGTTTTTAAAGAGGAAGAGACCGTCACAAATCCGTCCAGATTCTGTGTCGCATCAAACAAGTCATCTGCGGATGCGAACGGAAGTCCAGTCAGTTCTGCAATTTTCGGGCAGATATGCTGTAAATAGGAGTGGCTGACGTTGATTGCAGTTCCAATGGCAGTTCCCCCATATTCAGGCGGTACATTTCTTTCTGAGCGTTTTCCAGACGATGGATATCTCTTTGGATCACGGAAGCATAAGCATGGAAAGACTGACCGAGTCGCATCGGCACAGCATCCTGAAGCTGTGTACGTCCCATTTTTAAAATGTGTCAAATTGTTTTGATTTCTCTAACAGTGCATTCAAAAGCCGTTCCAGTTCTCTGAAAAGAGGAACAAGCAGTTTTAATACGGTTAGTTTTCCGGCGCTTGGAATGATATCATTTGTAGACTGAGCCATATTGACGTGGTCATTAGGATGTACATGCTGATAGGAACCTTTTGTTCCGCCAAGTAATTCGTCAGCACGATTAGCAATAACTTCGTTAGCATTCATATTTGCAGAAGTTCCGGCACCACCCTGAATGGCATCTACGATGAACTGATCAAAAAGTTTCCCCTCTAAAATTTCGTTGCAGGCAGTGCAGATCGCTTCGGACACTTCGCTGGAAAGTTCGCCCGCATTTTCATTTGTAAGTGCGGCAGCCTTCTTTAAAATGACGATGTTTTTGATAAACTCCGGATGGAGTGGTCTGCTTGTAATGGGAAAATTGTGCTTGGCGCGAAGGGACTGTACTCCATAATACGCATCAGCAGGGACTTCTAAAATACCTATAGAATCAGCTTCTAATCTTGTTTTCATAGTTTCTTTCCTCCGTAATCTCTTTCAAAATGCTGTCTGCTGGTAACATATACTTACAGACAAATTTCTTCTGACTTATATATAACACGGGCAGAGAAAGGAGAAAGGAGAAGAGAAAAAGTGTGAAAAGAAAGAAAAAATAAAGTATAAGTAGTTAGAAATGTTAATATGAAACGATAAAAACTTTATTTTTTTAAGAAAGAATTTAGGGGAAAGTTTTTGGCAAAATTAGTAGAAAGGATTGTAATTCTTTGAGAAGTTCTCTATAATGGCAGGAAGGAGGAAGGATGATGGATCAGATAGACAGAGAGATCATGAATATGCTGCAGAAGAATGCGAGAATACCACTGAAGGCAATCGCACAGGAAGTACACTTGTCTATTCCTGCAGTTTCAGCGCGGGTAGAGCGATTGGAGCGGGAGAATGTCATCTGTGGATATACAATGATCGCAGATCCGGTGAAGATGGGATACCATATTACTGCATTTATCAATATGGAGTTAAAACCGGAACAAAAGGATGGATTTTGCAAATTTATCCGGGGGGTTCGGAATGTGGCAGAGTGCAATCATATTACAGGAGCCTACTCTATGTTGATCAAAGTACTGTTCCCAAGTACCATGGAATTAGATCGGTTTGTTGGAACGCTTCAGAAATATGGAAAGACACAGACACAGATCGTATTTTCTTCGATTGTAAGTGCAAGGAGTATAGGTCCGCTTGAGCAGGAGGAGTCGAAGAAAAAGGATAGTCTTCAGAAGGAATAGAAAAAGATAAGAATATATAAGGCGTCTGTAATAGAAGAGGCAGTTACAAAATGGAAAAAATCATTTTGTAACTGCCTTTTTCAGAAAATCTAGTTCTATTTTCCGCAAATACTGCATCCAAGCGCACATCCGGTTGGAGTTCCGGCGCATCCGCCCATAGCTGTTTCCCGCAGTTCGAATGGAAGGCTTTGCCCGACACGGTGCATAGCTTCTGCCATTTCGTCAAATGGAATCGGATGTTTCACACCACTTAATGCGAGCTCTGCACAGGTGATCGCATTTGCGACACCGATCGCATTCCGGCTTTGGCATGGGGATTCTACAAGACCTGCAATTGGGTCGCAGACGAGTCCGAGTAGATTGGAAAGTGCAAAGCTTGCAGCGTGAAGACACATCTCAGGAGTTCCCCCCATGATTTCAACGACAGCGCTGGCAGCCATTGCAGAGGCCGCGCCTACTTCTGCCTGACATCCGGCTTCCGCACCGGAGACAGAGGCATTTCGCATTAAGATATAACCAATCGCGCTTGCATTTAGAAGACCGTCGTAAATGCTGTTATCCGGAAGGGCATGTACTTCTTCCAGAGCGAGCAGGACACCTGGCAACACGCCTGAAGAACCGGCAGTTGGTGCTGCAACGATCAGTCCCATGGAAGCATTGACTTCAAGAACAGCCATACTGTAAGCAATTGCTTTTGATAGCATAGAACCACATACACTGTTTGGGGAGGAGGAATGATCTGCTACTTTCTTCGCTTCTCCGCCGAGGAGACCGCCGATGGAGCGGACTGGTTCTTTTAAAGGCTTATGAACGGAATCTTTCATGATGGCAAGCACCGTCTCCAGTTTTGCCTGAATTTCTTCGGCAGAGAGACTGCCCATAGTAATCTCGCGCTGCTTCATGGCAGAAGAGATTGATATCTTTTCTTTTTGACATAAATCTAATAAATCTTGTCCTGAATAAAAATCCATAATGTCTCCTCCTACATCTGAATGAGCATCAGATCAGATACATGCTCATGTGTTTTGATTTTCTCTAATACAGACGATGGAATCGTCTCATCGGATTCTACAACGGTAAATGCATTGGCGCCTTTATCCTCGCGGAAGAGACGCATAAATGCGATATTTACATTTTCTTCGCTCAGACACTGGGTAATGTGGGCTACTACGCCAGGTTTGTCTGTCTGACTGACGATGAGGGTGCTGTATTCTCCCGTGAACTCTACATCGATCTGGTTGATCCGGACAATTTTCATCTTGCCCCCTCCGATCGATTCGCCGCGGATCGATAAGGTATGCCCGGTCACGCCTATAAGATCAATGTCGGCAGTGTTTGGGTGATTCGTCATCGTTTTCTCATCAATGATATATTCGTATTCCACACCTCGCTCGGTTGCAATGGAAAACGCATCACGGATTCGTTCATCGTCGGTAGAAAAACCGAGAATTCCCCCCAGCAGCGCACGGTCAGTTCCATGTCCGTGGTAAGTTTTGGCGAAAGAGCATAAAGGGTGAACGTTACTTTTTTCACTTCTTCCGGAAACATTTTTCTTGCGAGAAGTGCAATCGATACGGCGCCGGCCGTGTGTGAACTGGAAGGACCGATCATGTTAGGGCCAATCACATCAAATATACTTAAAAAGTTCATAAACTATCCTCCTGAGAGATTTTTTGCATAACTACTTATAGTATAGCATAAAAGGAGCAGGAAAATAAAGAACCGGGAGCAGAATTTGTTGAGAGATTACGAGGAACCGTTCCAAGGATAGAAAAGAGGATCAGATTCCAAAAGTGTAAAAAGAGAGTGAAAAAATCGTCGGATAGCACAAAAAGGATATGGTAAAATAACCAAAATAGGATAGCTAAAACTATGGAGAATATACAAAAAGACGAAGCGGAAGGGAAAATTGATTGACAGTATCATCACATGTATATAGAATGTAAATATGTTTATAGAGTCGGATGATAAATTCGAGAGAGACTACACGGGAAACCGATGTGGCGCCGAAGGGGAAAGGAGTACCAAAGCTCTCAGGCAAAAGGATTGAATTTGGACGAGCTCTCTGGAGAACGCGAGTATGCGTACCGAAGAAGAAACTTATGAAATACGGAAGTTAAGAATGATAATTGAAGTAAAACATAAGGAAACTTTCAGGTTCGAGGACAGAGATGAACAAAAGTATAGGCGTGCTTTGTTTGTTCTGTGTCTTTTTTGTTCGCATTTTCCGGGAACAGGAACTGCAAAAGAAAGAGGAGGCAAAAGAATGGCAGTAATATCAGGGTTAGGGTTGTTGTTAGTCACACTGGCGGCATTTTCGCTGTTTAGTATGAAGGCACCGAAAGGATCAGAGGCGATGTCCGGAATGGCAAGTGCAGCGGTGGCTACATTTCTTGTGGAGGCAGTACACAGATATATTTCGGGTGACTTACTGGGAGTCAGCTTTCTAGGTGAAGTAGGAAGTACAGCCGGAAGCTTAGGTGGAGTTGCAGCAGCGATCATGGTGCCGATCATGATGGGAGTAAATCCGGTATACGCAGTTGTTGCGGGGGCAGCGCTGGGAGGATATGGAATTTTACCGGGATTTATTGCAGGATATGTAGTTGGATTTGTTGCACCGCTTCTTGAGAAATATTTACCGACAGGGCTGGATGTGATTGTCGGAGCGCTCTGTGTGGCACCGCTGGCAAGAGGAATTGCATATATTTCCGATCCAGTTGTAAATGCAGCGATGGAACACATAGGATCTATGATCACAGCAGCGACAGATCAGTCACCGGTATTGATGGGATTTATGCTCGGAGGCTTGATGAAAATGATCTGTACCTCACCGCTTAGTTCTATGGCGTTGACGGCGATGCTTGGACTGACCGGACTTCCGATGGGAATTGCATGTATCGCATGTGTCGGTGGGGCATTTACAAACGGAATGATTTTCAAAATGCTCAAATTAGGGGATAAGAGCAGTACGATCGCAGTTATGGTAGAGCCATTGACACAGGCTCACATTGTGACGAAACACCCGATCCCAATTTATGGATCTAATTTCTTTGGTGGAGGAATTGCAGGTATTGGAGCGTCCCTACTTGGAATTGTATGTAATGCGCCGGGAACAGCATCACCGATTCCGGGATTGATCGCACCATTTGCGTTCAATTCACCGGTAAAAGTAATCCTTGCATTAGCCATCGGTGTAGCAGGCGGGACCTTGGAGGATATGTGGGAGGACATATTTTCAAAAAGCATTACGCAGAATCTGACGCACACATGGAAGGATAGGGAATCGGAGAGATACCGAAGAGAAGTAATCCGTACAGAACGAGCAGGCCTATTTTTTGCAATCCGTAAACATAGGGAGAAAAGTGGCATAAAGTAAAAAGAGGCAAATATGTAAAAAGAAGAAACCGCGAAACCTCTGGGGAGAGGCGACGATGTTTCTTCTTTTTGTATTGCACAAAATATGAAAAAGATGTTTGTTGTACTATAAAATACTAAGAGAGATCAAATAATTCAATGCTGCGGAAAAGGATCCCTTTCATCTGTGCGATCGCAATCCCGTAATTTGTGATTGGGACATTCTGATCTTCGGCACAGGCAATCCGGTATTTCATCTCGCGGTCATTGAGCATACAGCCACCACAGTGGATGATCAGCTTATATGGGGATAGATCAGCTGGAAATTCTGTGCCGCTTGTAAAGTGAAATTCCGGTTCACAGTTTGTATAGCTGCGAATCAGGCGTGGAAGTTTCACAGTGCCGATATCTTCGCATTGCCGATGGTGCGTGCATCCCTCGGAAATCAGTATTTTGTCTCCGTCAGAAATAGAATCCAAAGTGTGGGCGCCGTTTACGACAGTGGAAAGATTCCCTTTATGCCTTGCAAACAGGATTGAAAAGGAAGTAAGAGGGATATCTTTTGGCGTCTGTCGGTCTACCTGAGCAAAAGCCTGACTGTCGGTGATGACCATTCGTGGTTTGACAGACAGTTCGTCTAATGTCTGGCGAAGCTCCGTATCCTGTACGCAGAGCACACGCCCATGATGATCCAAAATATCCCGGATGGTCTGCTGCTGTGGAAGGATCAGACGTCCCTTTGGTGCAGAGGCATCGATCGGAATCACGAGAATCACAAGATCCATGGGGGAGAGCAGATCGCTGACGATCGGAAGTTTTGTTTCTTCGCTTGGCTGGATTGCGCCGAGCAGGTCTTTGAGTGCAGAAATCTGAAATCCGGAGGCAGCACTGATAGAAATAGCTGATCCGTTTTTCGAGGTGTCTGTAGTCGTATCTGGCATCTGGGATTCGCTAGCCGGGCAAAGATCACATTTATTGAATGCGATGACATAGGGAATCTGTTTTTTCTGGATCTGTTCCAGAAGAGCGAGATCTTCCTCCGTCATCCCGATGGTGCCATCCACAACAAGGATGGCAATATCGGTCTTATTTAACATTTGGTAGGTCTTCTGAACGCGCAGCTCTCCGAGTGGTCCGTGGTCATCAAGTCCCGGAGTGTCGATGAGTACGACAGGACCAAGCGGGAGAAGCTCCATGGATTTTAATACCGGATCCGTTGTTGTCCCTTTGATGTCGGAGACGATTGCGAGATTCTGACCGGTCAGTGCGTTGTATCAGGCTGGATTTTCCGGCATTTCGTTTCCCGAAGATTCCGATATGTAGGCGTTCAGAGGAAGGGGTTGCATTTAAACTCATGTCAGTTATAGTCCTTTCCATGATAAGTAGAGTATCGTGTTACAAAGAAAAAGTATCAGGGACCAAAGCGGTACGTTTGAGAGATGCTAGAAACGGAAATCTCTCCGATTTTCTTCTTCAATCGCGCGTAGATGGTCAATAACGATTGCGCGTACGTTCTCATTTGGAATCTGCTCCAGTTCTTTTTAAAATCAGTTTTTCTCCGACTTCTTTTGTCGCAGGAGAAGCATAGTCTGTCAGATATTCTTTCAGTGTCATCAGTGCATTTGGCTGGCAGCAGTTCTGGATCTGACCGGATTTGCAAAGAGACATGAAACGGTCGCCGGTGCGGCCTTCCCGGTAGCAGGCAGTACAGAAGCTTGGGATGTATCCCATTTCCATCAGCCACTTGACAATATCATCGAGTGATCTTGTATCACTGAGGTCAAACTGTGCAGAGTTTTCTTCTTCAGGTTCCGGCTCTGCATATCCGCCTACACTTGTCTTGGAGCCGCCACTGATCTGGGAGATTCCAAGGTGCAGAACACGCTCGCGGGATTTCTGACTCTCGCGGGTAGATACGATCATGCCGGTATAAGGCACTGCAATGCGGATGCATGCCACAAGTTTTGCAAAAATATCATCGTTGATCCCGTTGTCAAAATCATTTGTGTCAATATCGTCGGCTGGACATAAGCGCGGCACACTGATCGTATGAGGACCCACACCGTATGCAGCTTCCAGATGTTCTGCATGCATCAGAAGTCCTGCAAATTCATAGCGGTATTTGTCAAGACCGAACAGCACACCGATTCCGACATCATCAATACCTGCTTCCATTGCACGGTCCATCGCGGTAGTATGGTAGTCATAGTCGTGTTTTGGTCCGGTCGGATGCAGCTCCAGATAGCTTTTTTTATGATAGGTTTCCTGGAATAAAATGTAAGTTCCAATTCCTGCTGCCTTCAGTTTCCGATAATTTTCTACCGTTGTTGCCGCAATATTGACATTGACACGGCGGATTTCTCCGTTTTTATGTTTGATGCTGTAGATGGTGTCAATACATTCGAGGTATATTCGATCGGATTGTTCACAGGATCTTCCCCGGCCTCCAGCGCCAGACGTTTGTGACCGAGATCCTGGAGCGCGATCACTTCCTGACGGACTTCTTCCTGCGTCAGTTTCTTTCTTGCGATATGCTTGTTCTTTAAATGGTACGGACAGTAAGTACATCCGTTGACACAGTAGTTGGACAGATAGAGCGGCGCAAACATGACGATACGGTTTCCATAGAAATCTTTTTTGATCTGTTCTGCAAGTGCATAAATTTCTTCATTTTTCTCTTCGATATCACAGTCAAGAAGAACGGCAGCTTCCCGGTGGGAGAGCCCTTTTCGTTCTTTGGCTTTTGCAATGATCTGGTCGATCAGTTCCACGTTATGTTTGTTTGCCTCTGCATAGGAGAGGGTTTCCAGAATTTCCTCGTGGTTGATAAATTCCTCTGGATTTTTTGATCTGACATCGTACATGGTGATGTTCCTCCTCTTGAATATGATAGTTTTGGCATGAGTTCATGCAATTAGTTTACTGGTGGGATTGTTTCGGTATTCAAAGAATCTCCGCGGGCTACGACAACATGGTAGCCGATTTTCTTCATCCGCTTTTCCATACAGTGCCGGCATTCAGCAGCTTCATCTCCCGTACAGATTTTGTTGTCGTAGAGCGCATAATCTTTTCGCACATCGGTTGGAGAAAGGTTTGGCATAACGACATTTGCTCCGGCAAGAATACCAAGCTCTCTTCCGTTTGGATCGATCGTTCCAAGCGCAGTTGTCGAAGGCAGCAGAAGCTTTGGAATCATCAGTCGCAGAAGTCCGAGCATAAATAAGGTCAGTTCCAGCGTGCCGGCCGGCTGTGCGGCAAATGGGGTATCATGGTGCGGAATAAAAGGTCCGATTCCGACCATATGTGGATTCAGTTGTTGGATAAATAACATATCTTCTGCGAGATGCTCGGCAGTCTGGTAAGGAGAGCCGACCATAAATCCGGTTCCGGTCTGATAGCCGATTTCCTTCAGATCATACAGACAGCGTTGCCGGTGGGCGGCGGTCAGTGCCGGTGGATGCAGTTTGCCATAGTGGGTGGAATTATATGTTTCGTGCCGCAGAAGATAACGATCCGCCCCAGCATCAAAAAATGCCTGATAACTTTCTCGTTCTTTTTCGCCGATGGAGAGTGTGATAGCACAGTCCGGAAAGTCTGTTTTAATCTTCTCGATCAGAGAGATGATTTTTTGATCTGTAAACCAGCCATCTTCTCCGCCTTGAAGGACAAAGGTGCGAAAGCCCAGTTCATATCCGGTACGGCAGCAGTTTTGGATATCTGTTTCACTCAGTCGGTAGCGACACGCATTTAGGTTGCTTTTCCGGATGCCGCAGTAGATGCAGTCATTTTTGCAATAGTTTGTAAATTCGATCAGACCGCGGATATACACATCATGTCCATAATGTTGGTGCCTGACTTCGCGTGCCTGTGAAAATAGATATTCGCTCACATCGCGGGTGCGGTTTTCAATCAGAAACATCCACTCTTCTTTCGAGAGGAGATGGGTGTCACGCAGTTGATCGATCAAGGTGATCAAAGTTTGTTCTGCTATTTTATTCATAGAAAATACTGCCTTTCTTAAAGTTCCGCGGAAGTTGTCTTTGCATAAATTGTCTTGCTGGAAATACCGGGAAGCATTCCGATTTTCCCAGATAAGGCGCTGATCACGTTGTTGGGTGCATCCATAGCAATGCTGATGATGGAGAGGCTTTTCTCACGGTAAGGGATTCCCATTCTTCCGATGATATAGTTGCCATACTGGCTGAGCAGGCTGTTGAGCTGTTCGACAGAATCGCTGTTTTCCACGACAATACCGATCAGAGCGATTCTGGTAGGTGTTTGTTCCATAAAGACCTCCTGTAATTCTTATGTGGTAATCGTATCATATCGGGATAGCTGAGGAAGAGTGAATGTGATCTTTTTAGAAAAAAAGACTCTGCGAGAAGGCAAAGTCTGATGAGTGTTTTCCATATGGTATCATGCACAGTTTCAGGAAGGATACCGTATACGGTCAGTCATTTTGTTGTCCTCTTCGCCTTTTCACTCAGGAATTCCTTTATGATCAGTACGTTTTTTTCAGTATAACATGTGGAAGAGCGGACGGCAATAAAAGTTTATTGTTTGACGAACTTGTGTGAAAAGGGGTTTACGCGGGGAAAAGAATTCGTTACAATAAAGAAGAGTCGGAAAAAGACTGGAGAGCCGGGGAGAGGCCGGCAAAAATCAGAGAAAAGAGGAGACAGATTATGGCAAATCCAATCGTAACATTTGAGATGGAAAACGGAGATGTGATCAAGGCAGAATTATATCCGGAGATCGCACCAAATACAGTGAATAATTTTATTTCTTTAGTACAGAAGGATTTTATGACGGACTGATCTTCCACAGAGTGATCCGTGGATTCATGATCCAGGGAGGATGTCCGGACGGAACAGGAATGGGCGGCCCGGGATATCAGATCAAGGGAGAATTTAAGCAGAATGGATTTACAAATAACTTAAAGCATGAGCCGGGAGTTCTCTCTATGGCAAGAGCAATGCATCCGGATTCTGCAGGATCACAGTTCTTTATTATGCACGAAACTTCTCCGCACTTAGACGGATCTTATGCTGCATTCGGAAAGGTAACAGATGGCATGGATGTCGTAAATAAGATCGCAGAGACAGCGACAGACTACAGTGACCGTCCGTTGGAGACACAGAGAATGAAGAAAGTGACTGTAGATACAATGGGAACAGAGTATCCGGAACCAGAGAAAAGATAACAAGTATCTTTGGAAATGAAGAAAAGAGCTGCACACCAAAACAACCGGTGGGCAGCTTTTTCTCTTGCAATACGACTTGGCTTCCAGTACAATAAAAGGCAGCTGGCAACAATGAGTAGAAAGCGAGGAACAGCCATGCGAATGATTCAGACAGAGAAACTTGTATATGAATATGAAAAAAGAGACGAAGAAGGAAATATAATCGGAAGTCATCGGGCAATCAATGCGGTCGATGTTCATGTGGAGCCGGGAGAGTTTGTTGCGATCCTTGGTCATAATGGTTCAGGAAAATCTACACTGGCAAAACATATGAATGCGATCCTGACACCGACAGAAGGTACGATGTGGGTAAATGGCAGAGATACGAAAGAACCAGATAATCTGTGGGAGGTCAGACAGTCTGCGGGGATGGTATTCCAGAATCCAGACAATCAGATCATCGGAACCGTGGTAGAGGAGGATGTCGGATTTGGTCCGGAGAACCTTGGAGTGCCCACAGAGGAGATCTGGAAACGTGTTGAGAAAAGTCTTGAGGCGGTTGGGATGATCGAGTATCGGCATCATTCCCCGAATAAATTATCTGGAGGGCAGAAACAGCGCGTTGCGATTGCAGGAGTTGTGGCAATGGAGCCAAAATGTATTGTACTGGATGAACCGACTGCGATGCTTGACCCAAATGGGCGTAAAGAAGTGCTGCGTGCCGTGGAAGAACTTAGACGTCGGGAGAAAGTGACAGTGATTCTGATCACACATTATATGGAAGAAGTAGTTGATGCTGACCGGGTAATCGTCATGGATCAGGGAAATGTTGTGATGGAAGGAACACCGAGGGAGATCTTTTCCCGGGTAGAGGAATTAAAGAAATATCGATTGGATGTGCCGCAGGTCACGCTGCTTGCCTATGAATTGCAGCAGAGAGGTCTGCCGCTTGCAAACGGCATTTTAAAGACAGAGGAATTGGTGAAAGAATTATGTCAATTACATTAGAACATATCAATTATACATATAGTGAAGGGACGGCCTATGAAAAAAAGGCGCTAAAAGATATCAATTTGGAGATTCCCCACGGGCAGTTTGTAGGATCATCGGACATACAGGTTCCGGGAAGTCTACACTGATCCAGCATTTCAATGGATTGATCAAGGCCACGAGCGGGGTGTTGAAGTATAATGGGGAGAATATTTAC
>ENA-OQIG01000453-OQIG01000453.1-human-gut-metagenome-genome-assembly--contig:-NODE-453-length-23838-cov-2.412467_pt1 | contig 23838 bp, 28 predicted proteins | sample MGYA00242576_ERZ504741 | MGnify/ENA primary metagenome ERZ504741 (study PRJEB26092, sample SAMD00036436) | human gut metagenome | host: Homo sapiens | study: EMG produced TPA metagenomics assembly of... | reverse complement strand
GAACCCCGGTCGGGGCTTACCGTCACCCCCCGTCGGATGTCCGCATTATGCGAAAAAAGCTCAGCACTTTCGTATCGAGCTCTTCTTTAAATATGGCGGTGAGGGGGGATTCGAACCCCCGATACGTTGCCGTATACACACTTTCCAGGCGTGCTCCTTCAGCCACTCGGACACCTCACCAAATTGTTTTGTCGCCTGACCTCATGGGGGCAACGGGGCGCTACTATAGGGAGTTGGAGTAAAACGGTCAAGAAGAATTTTAATGATAATTATTGTTTGCTCATACTGTAAACAAGTTGTGCAGTATATCTACATCGAGACGTGTTATGGATTTATACTTCCAAAGTACTTCATACATATCACAAAATAAAAAGGCCGGCTAAACCGACCTTTTATTCGTTCTTTCTCTTCGCCCATCAGGCGGTAAAACAATCAGCGACTACGGAAGACAATGCGGCCTTTGCTCAGGTCGTACGGGGTCAGTTCAACAGTCACTTTGTCGCCCGTCAGGATGCGGATGTAGTTTTTGCGCATTTTACCGGAGATGTGTGCAGTAACCACGTGACCGTTTTCTAACTCTACGCGGAACATGGTATTAGGCAACGTTTCAAGAACGGTACCTTGCATTTCAATATTGTCTTCTTTGGCCATCTAATCCTCTGGGGTATCACTACCGTAATTTGAACCGGCAAGATAATGCCGAAGTTCTGTAAATAAGTAAAGATTTGCGCGCTAAATCGCAACAAACAGGTTCGGCACATTACCCCGAAAACACACGGCTAAGCCGCACCAAAAGCGCAACGTATAAGGGAGCGGTGAGATAAACGATGGGCGTTACCTGACGCGAAAAATTCCTTATCGGCAGCGGGGTAATGAGCGTAACCAACTCTGCGACCGCAATTATAACACTCTGGGGAGAAATGTGCCGAAAACATTCATTCTTGTGGTGAAAACAAGCATCGTGGTACCCAGAAATTATTCGGCAATCGTCCGAGGCGCATTTGATTGAGATAATTAAGGTAATCCCGGCGGGGAATTTCGCAGGCACCAAGCGACGCTGTGTGATCGTTAAGGACCTGGCAGTCGATAAGCTTACCGCCATGACCGATAAATTCCTCACAGAATACCAGAAGCGCCGTTTTAGACGCATTTTCCATCCGGCTGAACATGGACTCGCCACAAAATAGCGTTCCCTGGGCCACGCCGTACATACCGCCGACAAGCTCATCTTCACGCCAGACTTCAATGGAGTGGGCATGGCCGAGTTCGTGAAGGCGATGGTAGGCTTCGACCACGCCACGCGTGATCCAGGTTCCTTCTTCGCGATCGCTGGCACAGCCTTCAATGACCTGACCAAAAGCGTAATTCATCGTGACACGATAGGGCGAGCGTTTATGAAATCGCTTCATACTACGGCTGATATGCAGTGATTCTGGCCATAGCACCGCGCGGGGATCGGGCGACCACCAGAGGATGGGGTCGCCTGGAGAAAACCACGGAAAAATACCACGCTGGTAAGCCATTAACAGGCGCGCAGGGCTAAGATCGCCCCCAAGTGCCAGCAGGCCGTTAGGCTCACGTAATGCGCCTTCCGGGGAAGGGAAGGCTATTGAATGGCGAGAAAGCTGAACCAGGCGCATGACCGCAAAACTCCACGCAAGTCGGATCGTTCAATAATAGCTTACAAACCCTGCTTGAACTGGTAATAACGCCCCTGTCTGGCAAGCAGCTCTGCGTGAGTACCTTGCTCAATAATTTGCCCGTTGTCCATCACTATTATTTGTTGGAAACGAGAGAGTCCGCGAAGTCGATGGGTGACCATTAACACCGTTTTCTCACGCATCATTTCTGCAAGCAATTCAAGGATCTGGCTTTCGGTTGTGGCATCTAAGCTTCGGTAGGTTCATCCAGCAACACCAGTGGCGCATCATGTAACAGCGCACGGGCGATAGCCAGACGGCGCAGTTCACCACCGGAGAGCTGGCGTCCGCCTTCACCTAACCAACTGTTGAGACCTGCATCCTCGAGCAGCTTCTCCAGACCAACGCGACGCAAGCTCTCCGCCAGAGCCTCATCACTACTGCCAGGCGAGGCGAGTAACAGATTATCACGCAGCGTGGTGCTAAACAGATGCACTCGCTGAGGAACAACGCTGATGGTCTGTCGTAGAGCCGCTTCATTCAGGCTGGCTATGGGGCTATCGTTAAGCAAAATCTCGCCCTGTTGCGGGTCCCAAGCGCGGGTCAGCAGTTGTAACAGTGTTGATTTGCCGCATCCGGTTCGCCCGAGAATCGCAATATGTTCCCCGGCGTTTACCTGAAGAGAAATCCCTTTAAGTGCCTGTTGGGATTGCTCCGGATAAGTGAACTGAACATCCCGTAATGTCAGCGAAACGCGATCGGCAACACGAGTTTGGGTATCAGGGAAGGTGACTTCCGGTTTTTGATCCGTTAAATCAGTGATCCGAACGGCAGAGGCAATGACTTGCCCAGATGCTGAAATGCACCCGTTACTGGTGCCAGTGCTTCAAACGCGGCTAACGCGCAGAAGACAAACAGGGCAATTAACGCGCCGGTTGAGCATTGCCGCCAACGCCGCCAGACGCCATCCACAGCATCAGGATCACCGCTAACGCGCCAATGAGCAGCATTATCGCTTGCGACAATGCGGTCAGTTCAGATTGACGGCGTTGCGCTTCCAGCCACTGAATTTCTGTATTCTCTAATTGCGTGCGATAACGATCGCTGGCACCAAAAATGGTCAGCTCAGCTTGCCCTTGCAGCCAGGCCGTCAGTTGTTGGCGATACTGTCCGCGAAGATGAGTCAGATTTTGCCCGGTGCTTTTTCCCGCACGATAAAACAGCGGTGGCATCAGGAAAAGCGTCAGTAACATAATGCTGCCCAGCGTAAAGGCGAGGGTGAAATCAAGGAAACTTAACCCGATTGTCACCACCATAATCACCACAAAAGCGCCCACCAGCGGCGAGATAACGCGCAGGTAAAGATGATCGAGCGTATCAACATCCGCCACCACGCGGTTGAGCAATTCGCCCTGACGATAGCGCGCCAGTCCGGCAGGGGAGAGGGGCAACAATTTGCTGAAGGTGTAAATGCGCAGATGCTGCAACACGCGGAAAGTCGCGTCGTGACTTACCAGACGTTCAAAATAACGCCCGGCAGTACGGGTGATTGCGGCACCACGCCACGCCCGCAGCGGGTAGCATATAGTTGAAGCTGTACAGTCCCGGCAACCCCCGCAACCGCTGAGGCCGAGAGGAACCAGCCGGAAAGTGTCAACAGACCGATACTGGCGAGCAGCGTCACAATTGCCAGCACAATACCAAGACTTAACATCCATTTATGACGTTTATACAGTGCCAGATAGGGTAGCAAAGCGCGCATTTAAATCTCCTCCTGACGATGGGCCAGTAATGTGGCGAATGGGCCACCAGCCACACTTAATTCCGCGTAACGTCCTTGCTCAATAATCCGGCCATCCTGCATAACCCAAATGACATCCCAGTCAGCAAGATCTTCTAACTGGTGGGTGACCATTAACGTTGTCTGGCGCAGAGAGGCGGCATTCAGCGCCTCCATTACGCGCTGTTCACTGTGAGCATCAAGGCTGGCAGCGTTCATCCAACAGTAATAGCGAACAGGGATTTAGTAACGCACGGGCCACCGCCACGCGCTGCGCCTGCCCCACGGAAAGGCGGGCAGCCTGGTCGCCAACAGGAGTATCAACGCCTTGTGGCAGGAGCGGTAGAAACTCGCTGACCCAGGCGTTATCCAGCGCTGCTTGTAATTCATGTTCGCTGGCATCAGGTCGCGCCAGTAGTACGTTATCCCGTAATGTTGCTGCCGGTAATTGTGGGTTTTGCCCAACCCAGGAGAGATGTTTACGCCATGATTCCGGTGATAAATCGCGTAATTCTATCCCGTTGATTCGTAGCGATCCCTGATATGAGAGAAAACCAGAAAGCGCGTTCAACAGTGAACTTTTACCTGAACCGCTGCGACCAACCAACACGGCACGTTGGCCTGCTGGCAAAGTAAAGTTCAGCGGTCCGGCCAGCGTTTTACCTTCCGGCGACGTGATAAACAGATCCTCGGCCTCAATGGTCACCGGATCGGTCAATGCCAATTCCGCCTCACCGCGCTGCGGATGGGCGAGCGGGGTTTCCATAAACGTTTTCAGACTGTCAGCTGCACCAACAGCCTGGCTTTAGCATGATAAAACGTACCGAGATCGCGTAATGGCTGGAAAAACTCTGGCGCAAGGATCAGGGCCAGAAAACCCGCAGCCAGCGTCACGCCAGTATCGTAGTGACCAAAATCCAGCTCGCGAGATAGGAAAAACCAAAGTAGACCGCCACCAGAGCAATCGACAGCGAGGTAAAAAATTCGAGAATGCCGGAGGATAAAAACGCCAGCCGTAGCACTTCCATTGTCCGTTGGCGGAAATCTTCCGAAGCAGAACGAATACTTTCAATTTCAGCTTCACCACGACCAAAAATACGCAATGTTTCCATGCCGCGCAGGCGATCGAGGAAATGCCCACTTAAGCGAGCAAGAGCGAGAAAGTTACGTCGGTTAGCATCGGCAGCCCCCATTCCAACCAGCGCCATAAACAACGGAATTAACGGTGCAGTGCCCAGCAGAATGAGCGCCGCAGCCCAGTTTGAGGGGAAGATTGCCACCACAATCAGCAACGGCACCGACACTGCCAGCGCCATTTGCGGCAGGTAGCGTGCATAGTAATCATGCATATCGTCAATTTGCTCGAGTACCAGCGTCGCCCAGCTCCCCGCAGGTTTACCCTGAATCCACGCTGGCCCTGCTTGTTGCAGACGGTCGAGAATCTGCCGGCGGATGGCAAAGCGGATATGCTGCCCGGCGTGATAACCCACCCGTTCGCGTAACCAGACCACCCATGCGCGCAGTACAAAGGTCAGAACCAGTAACGTAAAGGGAAGCAGCAGGGCTTCACGGGGAATATTCTCCATAATCATATGTTGCAGAATTCGCGCCATGAACCAGGCCTGGGCAATGATCAATATGCCGCTCACAAAGCCCAGCAGACGAGAAATATTCAGCAACGTTGGGAGATGACGCTTTGCTGTTTTAACCAGCGGGTTAACTCTTTTTGACGAGATTTATTCATTGCACGCTTAGCAGGTGAGTTATCAGAATTATTTGCAGAGCAATGTTACAACGGGGAAAAAATAAAGGCGACCCATAGTCGCATGGTGTCGCCTTCTTTACTTTTGTTACTGATTTGTAAAATTATTTTGCGTCAGCTAAACCATCGAGGTAGCGTTCCGCATCAAGTGCTGCCATGCAGCCTGTACCAGCAGATGTAATGGCCTGGCGATAAATGTGATCCATCACGTCGCCTGCGGCAAAGACGCCAGGAATGCTGGTCTGGGTGGCATTACCATGAATACCCGACTGCACTTTGATGTAGCCGTTTTCCAGTTCCAGCTGCCCTTCGAAAATGGCAGTATTCGGGCTGTGACCGATAGCAACAAACAGACCGGCAACGTCGAGTGACTCGATGTTATCGCTGTTTTGCGTATCGCGCAGACGAACGCCAGTGACACCCATTTGATCGCCGGTCACTTCTTCCAGCGTACGGTTGGTGTGCAGAATGATGTTGCCGTTCTCCACTTTATCCATCAGACGCTTAATAAGGATTTTTCCGCGCGGAAACCGTCACGGCGGTGAATCAGATGTACTTCCGAAGCGATGTTAGACAGATACAGCGCCTCTTCAACCGCGGTATTGCCGCCGCCGATGACCGCAACTTCTGGTTGCGATAGAAGAAACCGTCGCAGGTTGCACAAGCAGAAACCCCACGGCCTTTAAAGGCTTCTTCAGAGGGCAGGCCGAGATAGCGTGCAGAAGCTCCGGTGGCAATAATCAGCGCGTCGCAAGTGTATTCACCGTTATCGCCATTCAGACGGAACGGACGGTTTTGCAGATCCACCTTGTTGATATGATCAAAAATGATCTCAGTTTCAAACTTGGTGGCATGGTCGTGCATGCGCTCCATTAATAACGGACCGGTCAGATCGTTTGGATCGCCAGGCCAGTTTTCCACTTCCGTGGTGGTGGTCAGTTGGCCGCCTTTTTCCATGCCGGTAATCAGCACAGGTTGCAGGTTGGCGCGCGCCGCGTAGACAGCAGCGGTGTATCCCGCCGGGCCTGAACCCAGGATAAGCAGTTTACTGTGTTTGGTCGTGCCCATGAGATCCCCATAGTTGTTGGCAGACAATGGCAGGATTGTAGGGAATTTACAGACGTAAAAAAAGAGTATGACGATTTTGTTAACAATTTGTGCAATCGGCAGCATCGATAAGCAGGTCAAATTCTCCCGTCATTATCACCTCTGCTACTTAAATTTCCCGCTTTATAAGCCGATTAAATGATGAATAAACGCCCCTGTTAATGAATATCTGGCATGTTGTACTAAAAATCGATGTTTTGCTTTGACAATCCCCTGGTGTTTTGCGAAAACATTCGAGGAAGAAAAAAAACAGTATTCTTATATGCGCATAACCATGCATGTAAATACCATGTTTACCGTGCTAGTGAAATCTACGTATGGCGTGGACAGACGCCATTCGTGATGTCGATAGCTGCCACAAGGCAACGGTCTTCTCACCGTAGACCCAGGCATTGCGCGCCGTGAATCTTCATGATTTCGGTCTATCGTGACGGGTAGCGACTCTGAACAGTGATGTTTCAGGGTCAGACAGGAGTAGGGAAGGAATACAGAGAGACAATAATAATGGTAGATAGCAAGAAGCGCCCTGGCAAAGATCTCGACCGTATCGATCGTAACATTCTTAATGAGTTGCAAAAGGATGGGCGTATTTCTAACGTCGAGCTTTCTAAACGTGTGGGACTTTCCCCAACGCCGTGCCTTGAGCGTGTGCGTCGGCTGGAAAGACAAGGGTTTATTCAGGGCTATACGGCGCTGCTGAACCCCCATTATCTGGATGCATCACTTCTGGTATTTGTTGAGATTACTCTGAATCGTGGCGCACCGGATGTGTTTGAACAATTCAATACCGCTGTACAAAAACTTGAAGAAATTCAGGAGTGTCATTTAGTATCCGGTGATTTCGACTACCTGTTGAAAACACGCGTGCCGGATATGTCAGCTTACCGTAAGTTGCTGGGGGAAACCCTGCTGCGTCTGCCTGGCGTCAATGACACACGGACATACGTTGTTATGGAAGAAGTCAAGCAGAGTAATCGTCTGGTTATTAAGACGCGCTAACACGGAACAGGTGCAAAATCGGCGTATTTTGATTACACTCCTGTTAATCCATACAGCAACAGTACTGGGGTAACCTGGTACTGTTGTCCGTTTTAGCATCGGGCAGGAAAAGCCTGTAACCTGGAGAGCCTTTCTTGAGCCAGGAATACACTGAAGACAAAGAAGTCACATTGACAAAGTTAAGTAGCGGCCGCCGCCTTCTGGAGGCGTTGCTGATCCTTATTGTCCTGTTTGCCGTCTGGTTGATGGCTGCCTTACTAAGCTTTAACCCTTCGGACCCCAGCTGGTCGCAAACGGCCTGGCATGAACCTATCCATAATTTAGGTGGGATGCCCGGTGCGTGGTTGGCAGATACGCTGTTCTTTATTTTTGGCGTGATGGCTTACACCATTCCCGTCATTATTGTCGGCGGTTGTTGGTTTGCCTGGCGTCATCAGTCCAGTGACGAATACATTGATTATTTTGCCGTTTCGCTACGCATCATTGGCGTTTTGGCGCTCATCCTTACCTCCTGTGGTCTGGCGGCAATCAACGCTGACGATATCTGGTATTTTGCCTCCGGTGGCGTCATTGGCAGCTTACTAAGCACTACGCTACAACCACTGCTACACAGTAGCGGGGGAACTATTGCGCTGCTCTGCGTTTGGGCTGCGGGCCTGACGCTGTTCACCGGTTGGTCATGGGTGACCATTGCTGAAAAACTCGGCGGCTGGATTTTAAACATTCTCACCTTCGCCAGTAATCGTACCCGTCGCGATGATACCTGGGTCGATGAAGATGAATATGAAGATGACGAAGAGTATGAAGATGAAAACCACGGCAAACAGCATGAATCACGCCGTGCCCGTATTCTTCGCGGCGCGCTAGCGCGTCGTAAACGGTTGGCGGAAAAATTCATTAATCCGATGGGGCGGCAAACAGACGCTGCGTTGTTCTCCGGTAAGCGGATGGATGATGACGAAGAGATTACCTACACTGCACGCGGTGTGGCTGCCGACCCGGACGACGTCCTATTTTCGGGCAATCGTGCAACGCAGCCAGAATATGACGAATACGATCCATTATTAAACGGTGCGCCAATTACCGAACCTGTCGCTGTAGCAGCTGCTGCTACCACGGCGACACAAAGCTGGGCTGCGCCGGTTGAACCTGTGACTCAGACGCCGCCTGTTGCCTCTGTTGATGTTCCACCTTCGCAACCTACAGTAGCCTGGCAGCCTGTACCGGGTCCACAAACGGGAGAGCCGGTTATTGCTCCTGCACCGGAAGGTTACCCACAGCAGTCACAATATGCGCAGCCTGCAGTGCAATATAATGAGCCGCTGCAACAACCAGTACAGCCGCAGCAGCCGTATTATGCACCTGCAGCTGAACAACCTGCGCAACAACCTTACTACGCTCCTGCGGCGGAACAACCTGTTCAGCAACCGTATTACGCAACTGCGCCGGAACAGCCTGCGCAACAGCCGTATTATGCCCCTGCGCCAGAACAACCGGTGCAGGTAACGCCTGGCAAGCCGAAGAGCAGCAATCCACTTTTGCTCCACAGTCTACATACCAGACTGAGCAAACTTATCAGCAGCCAGCCCCTCAGGAGCCGTTGTACCAACAGCCGCAACCTGTTGAACAGCAGCCTGTTGTGGAGCCTGAACCCGTTGTAGAAGAGACAAAACCCGCGCGTCCGCCGCTTTACTACTTTGAAGAAGTGGAAGAGAAGCGAGCCCGTGAACGTGAACAACTTGCGGCCTGGTATCAACCGATTCCAGAACCGGTTAAAGAACCAGAACCGATCAAATCTTCGCTGAAAGCACCTTCTGTTGCAGCAGTACCTCCAGTAGAAACCGCTGCCGCTGTTTCTCCGCTGGCATCTGGCGTGAAAAAAGCGACACTGGCGACGGGGGCTGCCGCAACCGTTGCCGCGCCAGTCTTCAGTCTGGCAAATAGCGGTGGACCGCGTCCGCAGGTCAAAGAGGGGATTGGCCCGCAGTTGCCACGACCGAAACGTATCCGCGTGCCAACTCGTCGTGAACTGGCGTCTTACGGTATTAAGCTGCCCTCACAGCGTGCGGCGGAAGAAAAAGCCCGTGAAGCCAGCGCAATCAGTACGATTCTGGCGATCAGTACAACGATGATGAAATCGATGCGATGCAGCAGGATGAACTGGCACGTCAGTTCGCCCAGACACAGCAGCAACGCTATGGCGAACAGTATCAACATGATGTGCCCGTAAACGCAGAAGATGCAGATGCTGCGGCAGAGGCTGAACTGGCTCGTCAGTTTGCGCAAACTCAACAACAACGTTATTCCGGCGAACAACCGGCTGGGGCGAATCCGTTCTCGCTGGATGATTTTGAATTTTCGCCAATGAAAGCGTTGCTGGATGATGGTCCACACGAACCGTTGTTTACGCCAATTGTTGAACCTGTACAGCAGCCGCAACAACCGGTTGCACCGCAGCAGCAGTATCAGCAGCCACAACAGCCGGTTGCGCCGACAGCAGCAACTATCAGCAGCCGCATATCAGCAGCCGCAACAACCGGTTGCGCCACAGCCGCAATATCAGCAGCCGCAACAACCAGTTGCGCCGCAGCAGCAGTATCAGCAGCCGCAACAACCGGTTGCACCGCAGCCGCAGGATACCCTGCTTCATCCGCTGTTGATGCGTAATGGCGACAGCGTCCGTTGCATAAACCGACGACGCCGCTGCCTTCTCTGGATTTGCTGACACCGCCGCCGAGCGAAGTGGAGCCGGTAGATACCTTTGCGCTTGAACAAATGGCTCGCCTGGTGGAAGCGCGTCTGGCTGATTTCCGTATTAAAGCCGATGTCGTCAATTACTCTCCGGGGCCGGTTATCACTCGCTTTGAACTTAACCTGGCTCCTGGCGTAAAAGCGGCGCGCATTTCTAACTTGTCACGGGACCTTGCCCGTTCACTTTCGACGGTGGCGGTGCGTGTCGTTGAAGTTATTCCTGGCAAACCCTATGTAGGTCTGGAGTTACCAAATAAAAAACGACAAACCGTTTATCTGCGCGAAGTTTTGGATAACGCCAAATTCCGCGATAATCCGTCGCCATTAACCGTGGTGCTGGGTAAAGATATCGCCGGTGAGCCGGTGGTTGCCGATCTGGCGAAAATGCCGCACTTGTTGGTTGCGGGGACTACCGGTTCCGGTAAATCTGTCGGTGTGAACGCGATGATCCTGAGCATGCTTTATAAAGCACAGCCAGAAGATGTGCGTTTCATCATGATCGACCCGAAAATGCTGGAGCTTTCGGTTTATGAAGGCATTCCGCATCTGTTAACGGAAGTCGTTACTGATATGAAAGATGCCGCCAACGCGCTGCGCTGGTGTGTTAACGAGATGGAGCGTCGGTATAAACTGATGTCTGCGCTGGGTGTGCGTAATCTGGCGGGTTATAACGAAAAAATTGCTGAAGCCGATCGCATGATGCGTCCGATTCCAGACCCGTACTGGAAGCCGGGTGACAGTATGGATGCCCAGCATCCGGTGCTGAAAAAAGAACCATACATTGTGGTGTTGGTTGACGAATTTGCCGACCTGATGATGACGGTAGGTAAAAAAGTGGAAGAGCTGATAGCACGTCTGGCGCAAAAAGCCCGTGCCGCGGGTATCCACCTCGTACTGGCAACTCAGCGTCCATCGGTTGATGTTATTACTGGTCTGATTAAAGCGAATATTCCGACCCGTATCGCCTTTACCGTATCCAGTAAGATTGACTCACGTACCATTCTTGATCAGGCTGGCGCGGAATCACTGCTGGGGATGGGGGATATGCTCTACTCTGGGCCGAACTCCACGTTGCCGGTACGTGTCCATGGTGCTTTTGTTCGCGATCAGGAAGTTCATGCCGTGGTGCAGGACTGGAAAGCGCGTGGTCGCCCACAGTATGTTGATGGCATCACTTCCGACAGTGAAAGCGAAGGTGGCGCGGGCGGTTTCGATGGCGCTGAAGAACTGGATCCGTTGTTCGATCAGGCGGTGCAGTTTGTCACTGAAAAACGCAAAGCGTCAATTTCTGGCGTACAGCGTCAGTTCCGCATTGGTTATAACCGTGCAGCGCGTATTATCGAACAGATGGAAGCGCAGGGGATTGTCAGCGAACAGGGGCACAACGGTAATCGTGAAGTGCTGGCCCCACCGCCGTTTGACTAATTAATGCATTGCCGGATAAGGCGCGGTAGCGTCGCATCCGGCACTCTATCAACTGAAAATTCAGTATTTTCTTCTTTCCTCAAGCTGATTATTAGCCTGGAATAGAGAGTAGAGGGAACTCCCGATCGGGAGTGACGTAATTTGAGGAATAATGATGAAAAAAATTGCCATCACCTGTGCATTACTCTCAAGCTTAGTAGCAAGCAGCGTTTGGGCTGATGCCGCAAGCGATCTGAAAAGCCGCCTGGATAAAGTCAGCAGCTTCCACGCCAGCTTCACACAAAAAGTGACTGACGGTAGCGGCGCGGCGGTGCAGGAAGGTCAGGGCGATCTGTGGGTGAAACGTCCAAACTTATTCAACTGGCATATGACACAACCTGATGAAAGCATTCTGGTTTCTGACGGTAAAACACTGTGGTTCTATAACCCGTTCGTTGAGCAAGCTACGGCAACCTGGCTGAAAGATGCCACCGGTAATACGCCGTTTATGCTGATTGCCCGCAACCAGTCCAGCGACTGGCAGCAGTACAATATCAAACAGAATGGCGATGACTTTGTCCTGACGCCGAAAGCCAGCAATGGCAATCTGAAGCAGTTCACCATTAACGTGGGACGTGATGGCACAATCCATCAGTTTAGCGCGGTGGAGCAGGACGATCAGCGCAGCAGTTATCAACTGAAATCCCAGCAAAATGGGGCTGTGGATGCAGCGAAATTTACCTTCACCCCGCCGCAAGGCGTCACGTAGATGATCAACGTAAGTAGAGGCACCTGAGTGAGCAATCTGTCGCTCGATTTTTCGGATAATACTTTTCAACCTCTGGCCGCGCGTATGCGGCCAGAAAATTTAGCACAGTATATCGGCCAGCAACATTTGCTGGCTGCGGGGAAGCCGTTGCCGCGCGCTATCGAAGCCGGGCATTTACATTCTATGATCCTCTGGGGGCCGCCGGGTACCGGCAAAACAACCCTCGCTGAAGTGATTGCCCGCTATGCGAACGCTGATGTGGAACGTATTTCTGCCGTTACTTCTGGCGTGAAAGAGATTCGCGAGGCGATCGAGCGCGCCCGGCAAAACCGCAATGCAGGTCGCCGCACTATTCTTTTTGTTGACGAAGTGCACCGATTCAACAAAAGCCAGCAGGATGCATTTCTGCCACATATTGAAGACGGCACCATCACTTTTATTGGCGCAACCACTGAAAACCCGTCGTTTGAGCTTAATTCGGCACTGCTTTCCCGTGCCCGTGTTTATCTGTTGAAATCCCTGAGTACAGAGGATATTGAGCAAGTACTAACTCAGGCGATGGAAGACAAAACCCGTGGCTATGGTGGTCAGGATATTGTTCTGCCAGATGAAACACGACGTGCCATTGCAGAACTGGTGAATGGCGACGCGCGGCGGGCGTTAAATACGCTGGAAATGATGGCGGATATGGCCGAAGTCGATGATCGCGGTAAGCGGGTCCTGAAGCCTGAATTACTGACCGAAATCGCCGGTGAACGTAGCGCCCGCTTTGATAACAAAGGCGATCGCTTTTACGATCTCATTTCCGCACTGCATAAGTCGGTACGTGGTAGCGCACCCGATGCGGCGCTGTACTGGTATGCGCGAATTATTACCGCTGGTGGCGATCCGTTATATGTCGCGCGTCGCTGTTTGGCGATAGCGTCTGAAGATGTGGGTAACGCTGATCCACGAGCGATGCAGGTGGCAATTGCGGCCTGGGATTGCTTTACTCGCGTTGGCCCGGCGGAAGGTGAACGCGCCATTGCTCAGGCGATTGTTTACCTGGCCTGCGCGCCAAAAGCAATGCTGTCTACACTGCGTTTAAAGCCGCGCTGGCCGATGCTCGCGACGCCCGGATTATGACGTACCGGTTCATTTGCGTAATGCGCCGACGAAATTAATGAAGGAAATGGGCTATGGGCAGGAATATCGTTACGCTCATGATGAAGCAAACGCTTATGCTGCCGGTGAGGTTTACTTCCCGCCGGAAATAGCACAAACACGCTATTATTTCCCGACAAACAGGGGCCTTGAAGGCAAGATTGGCGAAAAGCTCGCCTGGCTGGCTGAACAGGATCAAAATAGCCCCATAAAACGCTACCGTTAATGTTATCGTTGCGGTAATGTTGTTACTGTATCCCTGTGGTCGCAGGCTGTGGCCACATCTCCCATTTAATTCGATAAGCACAGGATAAGCATGCTCGATCCCAATCTGCTGCGTAATGAGCCAGACGCAGTCGCTGAAAAACTGGCACGCCGGGGCTTTAAGCTGGATGTAGATAAGCTGGGCGCTCTTGAAGAGCGTCGTAAGTATTGCAGGTCAAAACGGAAAACCTGCAAGCGGAGCGTAACTCCCGATCGAAATCCATTGGCCAGGCGAAAGCGCGCGGGGAAGATATCGAGCCTTTACGTCTGGAAGTGAACAAACTGGGCGAAGAGCTGGATGCAGCAAAAGCCGAGCTGGATGCTTTACAGGCTGAAATTCGCGATATCGCGCTGACCATCCCTAACCTGCCTGCAGATGAAGTGCCGGTAGGTAAAGACGAAAATGACAACGTCGAAGTCAGCCGCTGGGGCACCCCGCGTGAGTTTGACTTTGAAGTTCGTGACCATGTGACGCTGGGTGAAATGCACTCTGGCCTCGACTTTGCAGCTGCAGTTAAGCTGACTGGTTCCCGCTTTGTGGTAATGAAAGGGCAGATTGCTCGCATGCACCGCGCACTGTCGCAGTTTATGCTGGATCTGCATACCGAACAGCATGGCTACAGTGAGAACTATGTTCCGTACCTGGTTAACCAGGACACGCTGTACGGTACGGGTCAGCTGCCGAAATTTGCTGGCGATCTGTTTCATACTCGTCCGCTGGAAGAAGAAGCAGACACCAGTAACTATGCGCTGATCCCAACGGCAGAAGTTCCGCTGACTAACCTGGTGCGCGGTGAAATCATCGATGAAGATGATCTGCCAATTAAGATGACCGCCCACACCCCATGCTTCCGTTCTGAAGCCGGTTCATATGGTCGTGACACCCGTGGTCTGATCCGTATGCACCAGTTCGACAAAGTTGAAATGGTGCAGATCGTGCGCCCGGAAGACTCAATGGCGGCGCTGGAAGAGATGACTGGCCATGCAGAAAAAGTCCTGCAGTTGTTGGGCCTGCCGTACCGTAAAATCATCCTTTGCACTGGCGACATGGGCTTTGGCGCTTGCAAAACTTACGACCTGGAAGTATGGATCCCGGCACAGAACACCTACCGTGAGATCTCTTCCTGCTCCAACGTTTGGGATTTCCAGGCGCGTCGTATGCAGGCACGCTGCCGCAGCAAGTCGGACAAGAAAACCCGTCTGGTTCATACCCTGAACGGTTCTGGACTGGCTGTTGGTCGTACGCTGGTTGCAGTAATGGAAAACTATCAGCAGGCTGATGGTCGTATTGAAGTACCAGAAGTTCTGCGTCCGTATATGAACGGACTGGAATATATTGGCTAATACCCAATTTTTCTGAATCTAAAAAGCGCCTGCGGGCGCTTTTTTGTCTCCCTTTGATACCGAACAATAATTACTCCTCACTTACACGTAATACTACTTTCGAGTGAAAATCTACCTATCTCTTTGATTTTCAAATTATTCGATGTATACAAGCCTATATAGCGAGCTGCTATAGAAATAATTACACAATACGGTTTGTTACTGGAATCAATCGTGAGCAAGCTTGAGTGAGCCATTATGAAAACGAAAATCCCTGATGCGGTATTGGCTGCTGAGGTGAGTCGCCGTGGTTTGGTAAAAACGACAGCGATCGGCGGCCTGGCAATGGCCAGCAGCGCATTAACATTACCTTTTAGTCGGATTGCGCACGCTGTCGATAGCGCCATTCCAACAAAATCAGACGAAAAGGTTATCTGGAGCGCCTGTACAGTTAACTGTGGTAGTCGCTGCCCGCTACGTATGCACGTCGTGGACGGTGAAATCAAATATGTCGAAACGGACAATACCGGCGATGACAATTACGACGGCCTGCACCAGGTTCGCGCCTGCCTGCGTGGGCGTTCCATGCGTCGCCGTGTCTACAATCCGGACCGCCTGAAATATCCGATGAAACGAGTCGGGGCGCGCGGTGAAGGCAAATTCGAGCGCATTAGCTGGGAAGAACCTACGACATCATCGCGACCAATATGCAGCGCCTGATCAAAGAGTACGGCAACGAGTCTATCTATCTGAACTATGGCACCGGTACGCTGGGCGGCACCATGACCCGCTCCTGGCCGCCGGGAAATACCCTGGTCGCGCGGCTGATGAACTGCTGCGGCGGCTATCTGAACCATTACGGCGACTACTCCTCCGCGCAAATTGCGGAAGGTTTGAACTATACCTACGGCGGCTGGGCAGATGGCAACAGCCCGTCGGATATCGAAAACAGTAAGCTGGTAGTGCTGTTTGGTAATAACCCTGGCGAAACGCGAATGAGTGGCGGTGGGGTGACTTACTATCTTGAACAGGCACGCCAGAAATCTAATGCCCGCATGATCATCATCGATCCGCGCTATACCGACACCGGTGCCGGGCGCGAAGATGAGTGGATCCCTATTCGTCCGGGAACAGATGCCGCACTGGTTAACGGTCTGGCGTACGTCATGATCACTGAAAACCTGGTGGATCAGGCATTCCTCGATAAATATTGCGTTGGCTACGATGAGAAAACCCTGCCAGCCAGTGCGCCGAAAAATGGCCACTATAAAGCTTATATTCTGGGTGAAGGGCCAGATGGCGTGGCTAAAACGCCGGAATGGGCCTCGCAAATCACTGGTGTTCCGGCAGACAAAATCATCAAATTGGCTCGTGAAATCGGTAGTACCAAACCGGCGTTTATCAGCCAGGGATGGGGCCCGCAGCGTCACGCTAACGGTGAAATCGCAACCCGTGCTATCTCGATGCTGGCGATTCTGACCGGTAACGTTGGTATTAACGGAGGCAACAGCGGCGCGCGTGAAGGTTCATACAGCTTACCGTTTGTCCGTATGCCGACCTTGGAAAACCCGATCCAGACCAGCATTTCGATGTTTATGTGGACCGATGCCATTGAACGTGGCCCGGAAATGACGGCGCTGCGTGATGGTGTACGCGGGAAAGATAAGCTGGATGTGCCGATCAAAATGATCTGGAACTATGCCGGTAACTGCCTGATTAATCAGCATTCTGAAATCAACCGTACCCATGAAATCCTTCAGGATGATAAGAAGTGCGAGCTGATTGTGGTTATCGACTGCCACATGACCTCATCGGCGAAATATGCTGACATCCTGCTGCCTGACTGCACCGCTTCCGAACAGATGGACTTTGCGCTGGATGCATCCTGCGGGAATATGTCTTACGTGATTTTCAACGATCAGGTGATTAAACCGCGCTTTGAATGTAAGACCATCTATGAAATGACCAGCGAACTGGCAAAACGTCTTGGCGTTGAGCAACAGTTTACTGAAGGCCGTACCCAAGAAGAGTGGATGCGGCATCTGTATGCCCAGTCGCGGGAAGCGATTCCTGAACTGCCAACGTTTGAAGAGTTCCGCAAGCAGGGGATCTTTAAAAAGCGCGACCCACAAGGGCACCACGTTGCTTATAAAGCCTTCCGTGAAGATCCTCAGGCAAATCCACTGACCACGCCATCGGGCAAAATTGAGATTTATTCGCAGGCGCTGGCTGACATTGCCGCTACCTGGGAATTGCCAGAAGGCGATGTGATCGATCCACTGCCGATCTACACGCCGGGCTTTGAAAGTTATCAGGATCCGTTGAACAAACAGTATCCGCTGCAGCTTACGGGTTTCCACTATAAATCTCGCGTTCACTCAACTTACGGCAACGTTGATGTGCTGAAAGCAGCTTGCCGTCAGGAAATGTGGATCAACCCGCTTGATGCGCAAAAACGCGGTATCAACAACGGCGATAAGTCAGGATCTTTAACGATCGTGGTGAGGTTCATATTGAGGCGAAAGTGACGCCACGAATGATGCCGGGTGTGGTCGCACTGGGTGAAGGTGCCTGGTATGACCCGGATACAAAACGTGTCGATAAGGGCGGTTGTATCAACGTACTGACCACTCAACGTCCGTCTCCTCTCGCTAAGGGGAATCCGTCACATACAAACCTTGTTCAGGTTGAAAAGGTGTAAGGAGTAACCGATGACAACCCAGTATGATTTTTTATTGATTCCAGCCGTTGCACCGGTTGCAAAACCTGCGAGCTGGCTTGTAAAGACTACAAAGATTTGACGCCAGAAGTCAGCTTCCGCCGCATTTATGAATATGCTGGCGGCGACTGGCAGGAAGATAACGGTGTCTGGCACCAGAACGTGTTTGCCTACTATCTGTCGATTTCGTGCAACCACTGCGAAGATCCGGCTTGTACTAAAGTCTGCCCGAGCGGTGCGATGCATAAACGTGAAGATGGTTTTGTTGTGGTCGATGAAGATGTGTGCATTGGCTGCCGCTACTGCCATATGGCTTGCCCGTATGGCGCACCGCAATATAACGAAACGAAAGGCCATATGACCAAATGCGATGGTTGTTATGACCGTGTTGCGGAGGGTAAAAAGCCGATCTGTGTTGAATCTTGTCCGCTGCGGGCGCTGGATTTCGGCCCTATCGACGAGCTGCGTAAAAACATGGCGATCTGGCGGCCGTTGCGCCGTTGCCGCGAGCTCACTTTACCAAACCGAATATTGTGATCAAACCCAATGCCAATAGCCGCCCGACCGGGGATACCACTGGCTATCTGGCAAACCCGAAGGAGGTGTGAGATGGGAAGTGGATGGCATGAATGGCCGCTGATGATCTTCACGGTCTTCGGGCAATGTGTAGCAGGTGGTTTTATCGTTCTGGCTTTGGCGCTGCTCAAAGGCGACCTGCGAGCAGAAGCCCAGCAGCGTGTTATCGCCTGCATGTTTGGTTTATGGGTGCTGATGGGCATTGGCTTTATCGCCTCTATGCTCCATCTTGGTTCACCAATGCGCGCTTTTAACTCGCTCAACCGGGTAGGGGCTTCAGCACTCAGTAACGAAATCGCCAGCGGTTCGATCTTTTTTGCCGTAGGCGGCATCGGCTGGTTGCTGGCAATGCTGAAAAAGCTGTCACCGGCATTGCGTACGCTGTGGCTGATAGTGACGATGGTTCTTGGCGTCATCTTTGTCTGGATGATGGTGCGTGTGTATAACAGCATTGATACCGTTCCGACCTGGTACAGCATCTGGACGCCGATGGGCTTCTTCCTGACGATGTTTATGGGCGGCCCGTTACTGGGTTACCTGTTGCTGAGTCTGGCTGGTGTCGATGGCTGGGCGATGCGTCTGCTGCCAGCCATTTCTGTTCTGGCACTGGTAGTGAGTGGCGTGATGTCAGTGATGCAGGGCGCAGAGCTGGCGAATATTCATAGCTCTGTGCAGCAGGCCGCAGCGCTGGTGCCGGACTATGGTGCGCTGATGTCCTGGCGGATCGTGCTTTTGGCCGTTGCCTGTGCTTGTGGATTGCACCACAGCTAAAAGGTTATCAGCCTGCGGTTCCGCTACTTTCTGTATCATTCATTCTGCTTCTGGCAGGGGAATTAATCGGTCGCGGCGTATTCTATGGTTTGCATATGACCGTGGGGATGGCCGTCGCAAGCTAATCATAACAACCGGGGTTTCGGCCCCGGTTCTCTTTTATTTCTGCTTCGTTAACGTGTCATAACTGGTCATCAAATTACGATAATCAGGAATGTGGTTAGAGAACAACGTCGCCAGTCCTTCAATATCATTACGCCAGTCGCGATGCAGCTCGCACGCCACGCCGAACCATGTCATCAATTGCGCACCAGCTTGCGACATGCGATCCCATGCCGAATGCCGGGTAATTTCATTAAAGGTCCCTGACGCGTCAGTCACGACAAAGACGTCAAACCCTTCTTCAATGGCTGAAAGCGCCGGGAATGCCACGCAAACTTCGGTTACCACACCGGCAATAATTAACTGTTTTTTACCTGTCGCTTTGACAGCTTTTACAAAATCTTCGTTATCCCAGGCGTTAATATTTCCCGGGCGAGCAATGTAAGGTGCATCGGGGAATTGTGCTTTCAGTTCTGGAACTAATGGGCCGTTAGGACCGGTTTCAAAACTGGTGGTAAGAATAGTTGGTAAGTTGAAATACTTAGCCAGGTCACCCAGCGCCAGCACGTTATTTTTAAACTTATCGGGTTCGATATCCCGTACAAGGGAAAGTAAACCAGCCTGGTGATCAACAAGCAAAACGGCAGCATCATTTTTATCAAGACGAACATACGGTTTGGTCATCCTCTTCTCCTTTCGAGAGTCAGTGGTACGTCTGAAATCGATCAGACGCGATGCATTGCTCTGAAAGCATAGACGGGAAATATGAGTTTGCTGTGACCATGAAATTTTTCGACTGAACGAAGCGTATGAAATTTGTGTTAGTTCAATAAAAACAATCAGATGAGACTAATCATCTCTTCAGCATTAGCGTTATGAATGAGTAATATAAATCGATAATACCGCCGCTGGGATATCGCGTATTTTCACCCATTGACAATGTTTTTGGCGGTGGCATGATGCGCATGAAATTTGAACTTCCTCACGGTTTTAATTCATGTCCACGTATACCCGGCCTGTCATGCTTTTGCTGTCTGGCCTGCTTTTGTTGACTCTGGCGATTGCGGTGTTAAATACACTCGTGCCGCTTTGGCTCGCCCAGGAACACATGTCCACATGGCAGGTAGGCGTTGTCAGCTCATCCTATTTTACCGGCAACCTTGTCGGTACATTGCTGACAGGGTATGTCATTAAGCGCATTGGCTTTAACCGCAGCTATTATCTGGCCTCCTTCATTTTTGCCGCTGGCTGTGCCGGCCTTGGCCTGATGATTGGATTCTGGAGCTGGTTGGCTTGGCGTTTTGTCGCGGGCGTCGGCTGTGCCATGATTTGGGTGGTTGTTGAGAGCGCGCTGATGTGCAGTGGGACGTCACGTAACCGTGGGCGTTGCTTGCTGCGTATATGATGGTTTATTACGTGGGAACGTTTTTAGGCCAGTTACTGGTCAGCAAAGTTTCAACCGAGCTGATGTCCGTATTGCCGTGGGTTACAGGTTTGACGTTGGCAGGGATCTTACCGCTGTTGTTTACGCGTGTGCTGAATCAGCAGGCTGAAAACCATGATTCGACGTCAATTACGTCAATGCTAAAACTCCGTCAGGCGCGGCTTGGCGTGAATGGCTGCATTATCTCAGGAATCGTTCTGGGATCTCTATATGGCCTGATGCCGCTGTACCTCAATCACAAAGGGGTGAGCAATGCCAGCATTGGTTTCTGGATGGCGGTACTGGTCAGTGCGGGTATCCTTGGACAATGGCCGATTGGACGTCTGGCGGATAAGTTTGGTCGACTGCTGGTGTTGCGTGTTCAGGTCTTTGTCGTCATTCTCGGCAGTATCGCGATGCTTAGCCAGGCGGCGATGGCCCCAGCGTTATTCATCCTCGGTGCCGCTGGCTTTACGCTATATCCGGTGGCGATGGCATGGGCTTGCGAGAAAGTTGAACATCATCAACTGGTGGCGATGAACCAGGCCTTACTGTTGAGCTATACTGTGGGAAGTCTGCTTGGCCCGTCATTTACCGCTATGCTAATGCAGAATTTCTCCGATAATTTATTGTTTATCATGATCGCCAGCGTATCGTTTATCTATTTGCTGATGCTGCTGCGCAACGCCGGTCATACGCCGAAACCCGTTGCTCACGTGTAAATGAATTCAAGCAGAGTGTGAACTTACTGTTTCACACTCTGCTTTTTTGTTTCTTCTATCTGACTTGCTTTATTCCAAATTTTATTCGTTTAAAAATAAAATGTGCAGCAGGTTATAATTTTGCATTTCGCTATTTCCGCACTTCTTATTTGCCGCGCATAATCCCTCGTTTTACAGATGCCCCTTTAATTTTGGCGAAGGATTTGTCTATGGCTGGGAATGTTCAGGAAAAACAGCTGCGATGGTACAACATTGCGCTGATGTCTTTTATCACTGTCTGGGGTTTTGGCAACGTTGTTAATAACTATGCCAACCAGGGGCTTGGTGGTTGTTTTTTCATGGGTGTTTATCTTTGCGCTCTATTTCACACCTTATGCGCTAATTGTTGGTCAGTTAGGCTCGACCTTCAAAGATGGGAAGGGCGGGGTCAGTACCTGGATTAAACACACGATGGGACCCGGACTGGCTTACCTCGCCGCGTGGACCTACTGGGTAGTGCATATTCCCTATCTGCACAAAAACCCCAGGCAATACTGATTGCGCTCGGTTGGGCGATGAAAGGCGACGGTTCGCTAATCAAAGAATATTCAGTCGTAGCGTTACAGGGGTTAACGCTGGTGCTGTTTATCTTCTTTATGTGGGTTGCTTCACGCGGTATGAAATCGCTGAAAATCGTCGGTTCTGTGGCAGGGATTGCGATGTTTGTTATGTCGCTCCTGTATGTGGCGATGGCGGTAACCGCGCCTGCAATTACTGAAGTGCATATTGCGACCACAAACATTACCTGGGAAACGTTCATTCCTCATATCGACTTTACCTACATTACCACTATTTCAATGCTGGTTTTCGCGGTTGGCGGAGCAGAGAAGATTTCTCCTTACGTTAATCAAACGACGCAACCCAGGAAAAGAATTTCCAAAAGGGATGTTATGCCTGGCGGTGATGGTTGCGGTTTGTGCCATTCTGGGCTCACTGGCGATGGGGATGATGTTTGACTCGCGTAATATCCCGGATGACTTAATGACTAACGGTCAGTATTACGCCTTTCAGAAGCTGGGCGAGTATTACAACATGGGTAATACTTTAATGGTGATTTACGCCATTGCGAATACCCTGGGACAAGTCGCTGCGCTGGTATTCTCGATTGATGCCCCGCTTAAAGTGCTATTAGGTGATGCTGACAGCAAATATATTCCAGCCAGTTTATGTCGTACCAACGCTTCTGGTACGCCCGTTAATGGCTATTTTCTGACCCTGGTGCTGGTGGCAATTCTGATTATGCTGCCGACTCTCGGCATCGGTGATATGAACAATCTCTATAAATGGCTGTTGAATCTTAACTCGGTAGTGATGCCGCTGCGTTATTTATGGGTATTTGTTGCATTTATTGCAGTCGTTCGCCTGGCGCAGAAATATAAACCAGAATATGTCTTTATTCGTAATAAGCCTCTGGCAATGACCGTCGGGATTTGGTGTTTTGCCTTTACCGCCTTTGCCTGTTTGACGGGGATCTTCCCGAAAATGGAAGCCTTCACTGCAGAGTGGACCTTCCAGTTGGCGCTGAATGTTGCAACGCCGTTTGTGCTGGTAGGATTAGGACTGATATTCCCGCTGCTGGCGCGTAAAGCGAATAGTAAATAATTATTGTGGTCGGTGACGCTGACTCTGGCAGATCTGGCCCGTTTTTACATAATCGAGAAATGCGCGCAAGCCGCAGGACATATACTGGCGGTTTGGGTAATAGACCTGGAAGCCTGGACGCTCGGTGATCCAGTCTTCCAGTACACATTCTAAACGACCGGTATCAAGGTACTCCTTGATCTGTTCATAGAGCAGATACCCGATACCAGCCCCCATCAAAACGGCATCCAGTTCAGCATCAACATCATCCAGAATGATATTCCCTGCGACAGCAATTTCCAGATCCTTTGCAAATTGCCAGTGGAAAGGTTTACCGCTGGGATAACGAAAAACAACACATTGATGATTAAGCAGATCATGAGGATGGCGGGGTTTGCCATATCTTGCAAAGTACTCTGGCGTTGCTGCTACACATAATTTCACTGGCGGGCCGATCGCCACGCTGATCATATCTTTTTCGACGATGCCACTAAGTCGAACTCCAGCGTCAAAGCCTGCTGGACGATATCGATAAGAGAGTCGTCAGTTGTGAGCTCGACTTTAATATCAGGATATCCACGTGTGAAACCAACCAGTAAAGGCATTAAAAATATACGTGCAGCTACCCGGGCGGCATTGATTTTGAGCGTTCCTGTTGGTGTCAGACGAAATCATTCATCTCATCTAACATGATCTGAATTTCGTCGAAAGCTGGGCGCAATCGTTCATAGAGATTAGCACCCGCTTCCGTTAACGATACGCTTCGGGTTGTCCGATTGAATAAGCGAATTTTAAGACGTTGTTCCAGTGTTTTAATACTATGGCTAATGGCGGACGAGGATAAGCCTAACTCATCGCCCGCTGCACGAAAGCTTTGATTACGGGCCACAGCAAAGAAAGTGGCAAAGTCAGACATATTCATCCGCGGTGATGCTGCCAACTTACTGATTTAGTGTATGATGG